>Ga0247831_1001505_pt1 | contig 43253 bp, 35 predicted proteins | sample LaCruzMarch2015__9_FD_192406 | JGI IMG/M metagenome (GOLD analysis project Ga0247831, IMG submission 192406) | Freshwater microbial communities from meromictic Lake La Cruz, Castile-La Mancha, Spain - LaCruzMarch2015_1m | ecosystem: Environmental > Aquatic > Freshwater > Lake | place: Spain...
ATGAATCCACTTTTTTTCCAGGGGGTCAAACCTCCGGAATGTTATTAACATTCACAGGGGTCAGACCTCCGGAATAGGGGGGTCAGATCAAATCGGAATGGGGGGGTCAGATACTCCGGAATATACACTATCTGACTTGAACCCATTATTTCCGCGTTTTCCGCCCACAAGTATGCACACTAAAAAAGTCAAGGAGAGCGCATCAAGCCATCTCCACCACGCTCAACCACCCCTCCGCTTCAAACAAGCGTTGGACATCCTCCACAAAACGTGCCTGATCAAAGTTGGGTATTTTTTTGATCGGCAGTTTGTCTTGCATGGTTTGCAGGTAGCTTGCCGCCATCAGTTGTAAAGCGTCGGGGAGGCTTCCATTTTTGACGGCTTCGTAAGAAAGGCGCATTTGAATGAACAGCTCCTTGTTTTTGCGGCTATAGCTGAAACACTCCTGGTGGATTTCGTCTTCTGGAGCGGTAGCGATGAAGATAAAAGCAATGCCCAATATCCCGGTTCCATAATTTGAAAGTACCAGATGCTCATTGAGCACATTGGCCAAATGATTCGTATTGGTAATGGCAATTTTATTGGCAATGGCTTCTTCTAGAATACCAGAAATGACAAAGGGTGCGTACATAAGCTAATTTCAATGCAAGACTCAGCTTAAAATTAAACATGCTCTTATTTCGGTCTGTTTTTTTTAGTTTTCTTTTCAAGTGTTCGGGCATCTACCTTATCTTTCATTCTGCCTGTAGAAAGTTTATTTTGAATCAAATCCTCATACCCAATAAAGTGGACATTGAGTTCATTGAACACAACCTCTTCACGTCGTGAATAACAAGAATCAAAATCCAATCCTTCAAGATGAACAATTAAATCTATTCGATTGGGTTCGTATCCCAATTGAATAACATTATCAGGATTGGTTAAATCTTCTTTTTGCAAACTTAAGATACCAAGCCCGAAATCTTCAATAGTTTTAAGTAAACGATCGGCATTATCTGGATCAGACCAAATCCAAAAATCTAAGTCTTTTGTATAGCGAGGATAGCCATGATAGGCAACAGCATAGCCACCAATGACCAAGTATTTAACGTCGTTTTCGTTTAACAACTTTATAAATTCTTTGAAATCCTTGTCCAGCACCATACTTCCAATCGTTGTATTGTTTTCTGATTTCTTCTAAAGCACAAATACGTTCTATTGATGGGCGACTTAACCAATATAGAACATCATCTGGTTCTTCTCCTTTTTTATAAACCCGGATGGGTGGACGAGGATCAACGACAATTTCCATCTTCAGATATTTGACTAAAAATACTACTTTTTTTGGAATTTGGCAAAATTAAGTAATCATTTGACTTTGAAAAGATCACAAATCCCCTGCTAGCCCAAGTCTCCCCAGCGGAAATCCACCACGGCAACGCACTGCTGATTCAATGTCTCCGCTAGTCCAAGCCCTCCCGGCCAATCTCTGATACTGCATCGTCATCAGTAATATTCAGTATTGCTTACTTGTGTAAATTGGCGATTGCTTCTTGGAGAGAAATGGTTGCAACTGTACCTTCTCGCACACCGGCAAATTCTGTTTCCATAGCTTGCCATTCTTCCTCTAGGATGGAGCGGGTAGCCTCATCAGCCCATAAAAGGACATCTGTCTCGATGAGTTCAAGAAAGCGCGCTTTGTCGGCGGTTGAAAGCTGGTGATATTCCTGGATTAAGGTTTCGACACTCATTTTACAACAATAGTAGTTTGTTCTGAAAATAGCAATTCCGGCAGTCAAAAAATGTTCCCTAATAATTGTCTGGCTCCGCTAGGAATCGGTTGATTATTCCTTTGGGTTTATTTAACTTGCATCAAAAAGAACATATCATGCTTTTACTGAAGCAGCTGTCACCCAGCCACTTCAGAAAAAGCATATTAATGAGTCATTAGCAACCAAATTTTATTGGAATATGAAGAGAAACTTGGCCATCTAAAACCATCAAAACATACATAGCACACCAAACCATGAAATCAACAACAAAACTTAAATCCTTCACGAAAATATTTGCAACTTACGCGATACTGCATTTTTTTGTCATCCACCAGCTCCCCGCACAAGTCAACTTCCAGCCCGGATATATCGTGAAAAATGCGGGAGATACCCTGTCGGGTTGGATAGATTATCGGGTAGCCAGTATGTTGAGTCAATCCTGTAGCTTTCGCTTGAAAAAAGATTCAGAAATCACCGTGTTCAAACCAGATGAGTTGCGTAGTTATCATTTTGAAAACGGCAAAACCTTAATCACAAAAAAAGTAGATGACATGTCCTATTTCCTTGAAGCATTGTATCAAGGATGTGTCGAAATCTATTTTCTAAAAACTGAATTTAGTGATGATCGTTTTTTTGCGAAAAAAGCCGATACGGAGTTGTTTGAGATCACCTACACCGTAGAGCGGATAGTTGAAGACGATAAGGTCCTCCTAAAAGAATCTAGGCAACATATAATAGTGCTCAAAAAATTGATGAAAGATCAAATATCTCTTTTTCAACGCATTGAACAAATGGGGCAACCCAATGCTTTTAATTTAGTGCCTTTGGCGAAGGCTTATCAGAAAAAGGCCTGCCCGGAGCAGGAAATCCCATCTGCTACCAAACGCAGTTTGAAACTAGGCGTGTCCCTTGAAGCAATAGGCGGACTGGTAAATTATCAAGACGTGGATGATTTTGCTGACAAGAACTACTTTGAATCCGGGTTGATTGTGCATGTAGGAAGCTCAAGAAACGCTGGAAAGTTATTCCTACGCACAGGTTTGTTGTTCTCCAAATTAGACAAACCAAGAGGTTCAAAAGGGCTGGTAAAAATCCCCATCCAATTGGAATACATCTATCAAGGTGCGGTTATTCAGCCGCGACTGGCCTTGGGAGTGGGTATTTTCAAACCATTGTACCAATCCATAATGGTGACAACTGGGCTAAATGTTAAGCTGAAAGAATCAATCTTTTTCTCTTTCAATTACGATTTGGACATAAAACCCTTGACTGTTTTATTTATTGCACCTTCCAACAGGATTCTTGCTAATACGCTTACTGTTGGTTTAGTAAAAAAGTTCGGAAAGTAGAAGCAGTGGCGCATCAGCGGGCACAACCGCGATGGCCAATGCCTCAACTATGACCACTTGGGGAGAATGACCAAAGCCCACATGTGCGCCTCTACAACAATGGTGAGTGCATCAAGCATCTCTCCCTATCCTCAAGCCATCTCCGCCACCAGTTCCGCTTCCGCTGGTAGATAAGGCAGGTATTTTCATCACCATTTTTACCGCCCAAGCAGCAAAAATCACCCCAAAACTACCCCCCACTTGCTTTCTACCATTTTTATCCCTATTTTTACCGCCAAAGCAGTAAAAATGAATATCCATAAACTTGGAGAGCTAATTTTGTTTCACCGCAAACGGGCAAATTTATCCCGCGAAGCTTGCGCCTTATTGGCTGGAGTGGGCAAAACTGCGGTGTATGACTTGGAGCATGGCAAGGAGACCATTCGACTGGATACCCTGCTTAAGATCCTGAAAGTGCTCAACATCAATTTACAATTCAGCAGTCCATTAATGGAAGAATACAAGCAAAAGCAAAGCGAGTATCTTGATTCATGATCCGCTAGCCTAAACGCTCCTTATCCAAATCACTCTCCCAACTGCTCCCGAAGCATCAATTTTTCCGGTTCAATCTCCGCACCAGTTCCACTTCCGTGGGTAGATAAGGCAGGTATTTCCACCCCATTTTTACCGTCAAAGCAGTAAAAATGACTAACTACTGGTAAATTGTACAGCTTAAAAAAAGAAAAAAACTTATTTGTAGATGGGGAACTTTTTCCAGCCGATATCAATTAAATATACATCTATAACTCGAAAAAAAATTATGTTATGTTTTACTCTCACATATATGATTTATTCGCCAAATTGCTGATACTGGCATTGTTGGTGGCAAGCATGTTCATTCTACAAGTTGATCAATGGCAACACCTGATGATTACCCATTGGGGACTTAGAGAAGGGCAAACAATTTTTTTCATTTCAATGGCCTTCGGTTTGTTTGCCATCCCACTGTTGTTATTTGTCTACTTGCCTGTTTTGGCTCCAGCAGCTGGGTGGTGCTATTTGCGGTTTTCATTAAAAACACCTGTCTCTTGGGCCATAGCGAAAAAAACCGAATCCATGTTTCGTCCTACTTTAAAAAGGTTAGAATGGCTTCCACTGACCGACTTAAAAAAGCTACCAGAAGAGGAACGGGAAGCTACCCTGCTAACTGTCTTTGAAGATTTTCAATTGAATCAAGACCAATACAGGCATAAACATATTGTGGATGATTATTTGCGTCACAACCTGAGCAAAAATGGGTACATCGCCTTCCAGATTGTTTTTGCTTTGCTGTTTTTGTGGATTTCTTATGACGCATTAGATCACCGCGGGTTGCCCAATTGGCTAAACCTTCTTCAATTAAAATACTTAGGCGGCAAGTATTATCCTGTGGTCAGCTTCGTAATCGCTCTTGTTTTAGGTTGGTTTTTGCTGGCCGGACTTTTTGTGCTGATAAGCCGAATAGTCAAATCAAAGGAAGTTGCACAATGATCTTCAATCTATTAGCTCTGCTGGCGTGAGGTTCTGCCAACACAGAACCTTACGCCAATACAAACCAGGATTCTTTGAATTACCAAAAAAAGACCCTGGCCAACAAATTTTCCCCATCACCACCGATTTGAGGTAGTTTTCCCGCCTCATCCAATCAACTTACCCCTTAAAAACACGCCCCTCTTCCCCCGTCCACAAATCAATTTCCGCTCTACCATTCTCCAATCTCAGCACCCCACGAGGGCACACCGCCGCGCAAATGCCACAACCCACGCAAGAAGCCCGCACGATGTCCTGGCCTTTTTGGGCGTAGGCCCGCACATCGATGCCCATTTCACAGTATGTGGAGCAATTGCCGCAAGAGATGCATTGGCCGCCATTGGTGGTGATGCGAAAGCGGCTGAAAAACTTTTGCTGCAAGCCCAGAATGGCCGCCATGGGGCATCCAAAACGGCACCAGACCCGACTGCCCATCAGTGGGTAAAAACCTACGCCGATCACGCCGGAAAAAATGGCGCCCACAAAGAACCCATACCAAGCCTTGAGCCAATCGGCAGGAATGAAAAACACGTTGGGACTGTGCAGCAAATAAGCCAGAGTAGTCAAGGCAATGATCCCCGCAAAAATGACCGTTGCCGCTATTTTGACTGATCGGGATACCAAGCGGAAATACCGGGGCCGCAACCACAGCACCAAGCCCAATCCGGCAAAAATGCACACCACCAGTCCCAAAAAGAAATCGCGGGTCACGTAATAGCCCGCAGGGTTGTCGTGAAAAATGGCAAAAAGCACCGCCACTGTCATCACCACCACAAAAACCAGCACGGAATAGATCAACCAACGCTCGATTTTCCAGGCGCGCAATGATTTGTCGCTCAATTGGCGAAATGGATCGCCCACGGTTTCGGCCAGGCCACCACAGCCACATACCCAGGAACAATACCAGCGCTTGCCATAAAAGTAGGTCAGCACCGGAGAAATGACGAAGATCATGGCTACCCCAAACATGATCATGAACAAGCCCACCCCACCCGAATTGAGCAGGTAGTCCATTTGCGCTTTTTCAAAAAAATCGTAATCCAGCGGCCACATGTTTTTGAAATCATAGTAGGGCTGGTTGAGGCGTTGCATGAATTCTGGAAGCAGAAAGGCAATCCCGGTTTGAAAAAACATGACCGAACAGGTTCGGAAAACCTGGTAGCGGTTGTGGCGGTATTTCCAAATAAATTTGATGCCCATCACCAGAATGCCCAGCGTGTACAGTACCCCGTACACAAACCACTGACTGGCGGGCTGATTTTTAAGAAAAAGACTGAGTGGGTCAAAAAACGCCACCAATCCGGTATTGGCGGCCTCCGCCACGCCTTGTCCGAGGTAGTGAGGGAAAAAATACAGCAACACATAAAATCCGGTAATCATCACCGCGCTGAACATGCCCAGTGCGCCACGATTGCTGAGGGAACGAAACCATACGCCATTGTTTTTGATGCCCTGGGGCAAGCCTGCATATGCGTACCAGCCATACAGCAAGACCCCACTCGCCATAGCGGCCAGCGCCAGGCCCAAGAAGCCTGTCGCAAAAGGAAACTGTACGCCAAATGCACTCAGCAGCAACACCAGCAGCCCCAGGCTACCGAGTAAGACACCTGATTTTTGTCCGCCGTTCAGCCCGTTGTGGGCACTATGGGCGATGATCGACATACTTGGTTCTATGGGTTCTATGGGTTTCATATTCATCGTTTGTTTAAAAATTGAAGTACGCCGGAAAGCCCGCGTTTCTGGCGCAAAACCAATGGTTTGCCAGTTTGCTGCACGTATTGATTCAGTAAGGCTTGTTCGTATTGTTTAGAAAACTCGGGGTCAAAATTGGCCAATCCCAGATTTTGCAGCACCGTTTCGAGGGGAGTCTTTTGGTTGATCCAGCGTTCGCATACCTCTTGTCGGTAGCGAATGCCCATGAGGTTGAAGCCCAATACGGCATGGTCGACGCGGTTGTATACCACCCGAATGCTCTTTCGGCCAGCTGGGTGCTCCCAGTAAACACTGGCCTGCTCTGGGGGCAAAATGGGCTCAACCGAGCCGTACACCTGGTATTCAATGTCAAAAAACTTGGCAGAATTGAACCAGATGCCGGGTTGATACGCCACAGATTTACCGAGGATGTTGTAGGCTACTGTTTCGCCCATCATGCGCCCGGTGTACCAAACGGCCTCAATGGCGCGGCGACCCGGCGCAGGGTTTTGCAACTCCGCACAATCCCCGATTGCATAAATGTTGGGGATGTTGGTTGCTAAAAAATCGTTGACCAGAATGCCCCGCTTGGTTTGGATGCCGCTTCCCGCCAAAAAATCGATGTTGGGACTCACCCCAGCGGTCAGGCCCACGTATCCACAAGCGATGCGCTCACCCTGTGTGGTGAGTACTGCGCCTACCTTGCCCGTTCCGTCATCCTCGATGGCTTTCAGTTCGGTGTTGAGGCGCAAATCAATGCCGTGCTCGCGGATGTGCCGATTGACCATGTCCGATTCTGCGGGAGGCAATACGCCATTCCAGAAACTGGGCTCGCGCACCAAAAAAGTAACGGGGATCTTGCGCGAATGAAACATTTCTGCCATTTCGATGCCGATCAGTCCGCCACCTACAATCACCGCGCGTTGCAAGCCTGCACTACCTTGCTCCATTGCTTCCAGATCCTGTAAGCTGTACAAGCCCTGCACATGTTGCAAGTCCTGGCCTGGCCAGCCAAATTTATTGGGCCTGGAGCCAGTGGCGATGATCAATTTATCGTAAGCGATTCGCTCTCCGCTGCTGCAGAGCAGGCTATTCGTGGCAGTATCGATGGATTGAATCCTGACCCGTTTCAAGGCAATGCGGTTTTTTTCCCAAAACCAGTTTTCATAGGGTTGGGTATCCTGCAAGCGCAGCTGCCCCATGTAGACGTACATCAAGGCGGTGCGGGAAAAAAAATAATCCGACTCGGCAGAAATTACGGTAATCTGCACCGTGTCGCTGCGCTGTCGCAAAACCCGAGCGGCAGTAATCCCGCTAATCCCATTCCCGATGATGGCGATATGCATGATAATTAGGTTAAAATTGAATGCATGCGAAAAAAATCTGTTCCCAAGATCGTTATTGTCCCAGGATCATGGGCCAAAGACACACCAATATACACCAGAATTGTCCTCTCTGGGACAAGATATGTTAAGTTACTCCTAAACCCTGAACCTTTTCTTGACCTTTGGAGTCTTTACTTGTAAATTTGTACACGAACCAAAAAGTATATTTCTAAGCCAACACAAACCATAACCCATGAAACACGCCTTACTCTCTTTTTACTTTCTGACTTTCACCCTTTTGGGCATGGCTCAAACCGGGAATCTTAACTTTTCTACCACCTCCGCCAAAAAAACCGAAGCGGTAGACCTCAGCGATTCTTTTCTGGATGTAAAAGTGCCCATCACCATCACCAATACAGGCAAAGATACGGCCAAGATCATTTGGCGGCGGCTGACGCTCAATGGCCCTTCCAAGTGGACAACCCGGGTTTGCGACAACAATCTCTGCTACGACGAGATCGTTTCTTCCAACCTCGATCCCAAATTGCGCATTAACCAGCCTTTCAAAATCCTACCTGGAGCAAAGGCAGATCTGATCATGTATTTTTTGCCTTACGGAAATGCTGGCACGGGCAAGATATCGGTACAAATTGCCACGACCGCCAAGCCAGATTCGGTACTCACTACCCTGAGCTATGAGGCAAACATCCGCAGCATCGCAACCAGCACCCGCGACTTACAGTCCGAAAGCATCCAGTTGTTTCCCAACCCTAGCACCGATTACTTCCAGATCAACCGCATCGACAACATCGATCACCTGGTTTTGTACAATGTACTTGGCCGCAAAGTACGCGAATACGATGCCGAAAATGGTGCTCACTACCGCCTTGGCGGTTTGCCCGACGGCATTTATCTGGTGGCGCTGATCAACGACCGGAAAGGCGTTGTGCGCACTTTGCGGGTACAAAAGCGGAACAATCGGCCATAGTTAGGCTTTAGCACTTTTGAGGACGATGGAAAAATTCAAACCTTAATAAAACAAAGCGTTCCAGGAACCAGGACATTTCAGCTTTTTACCCGATGTTGATAATCAACTCACATCACGCATTTTAACCGCAGAGTAAGGAAGTTGACGCAGAGTTTCGCGGAGTTTTTTAGGAGCACCTTCGGTGCCGAAGAGGCCAAGGAGTTCGCTCTTATTGAAGACTGATTTTGCCAAAGTCAAGTCTCCGCAGTATACTTGATTTTGGCAAAATCAGTCTGGAACACCACCTCCAGCCACCGCAGGTGGCAAACTCTTCTGTACTAAATAAAACTCCGCGAAACTCTGCGTCAACTTCCTTACTCTGCGGTTAAAACGCATAATGTGGGTCATTAAAATACTTCAGACTCCTTGTTTTCATTAGGCGCTCAACTTCCTATTCAAAACCCAAAATCGGGAAGTCAATTTTTCTGCGTTGCTTATTTCTCAATCACATACCAATTGTATCCTTCTGCCGGGATTTCTACTTGCAGGGTAGCCTCGTAAGCCCGATTTAGCTTCAAGCGCACTGGATTGCCTCCTTTTTCCCGAAATGCCGCGGTTTCAGTTAATCCGGTATAGTACAGTGGCACCTGGATGCTCCGTTTGATCGGCACTTTGAGCGGATTGTACAGCATCATCAATCCCTTTTCGGGTAAATTGGGGTCTACGTGCAGAATGCCATCCCAATCCCTGCCATCTGGCCTACGCAAGTGAACCACATCGGCGTTCAAGATCCTGCGGTATTGCTTGTACCACTTTACAATCCGAATCACCGTTTGTTTGGTTTGCTCGGTATCGTACAACCGCGGCCCGCGATAGCAAGCCTGAATTCCTGCGCCGTAATATTGCACCATCAATTGCTCGTAATCCCGCAAATGCTCGGATAGTGGCTCCAGTACGGCCTCGGCACCGCCGCCCTGATAAACAGTAAGGGGCACAAAACCCCAACCCATGGAAGGTGTTTTTTCCCAGGTGCCATCAAAAATATTTTGTCGATTGAGGATCTTTTGCTGTGCCCGCGGCAAGGAGAAATTGACTTCCCGATAGCCCAAGGCAATCTTGTGCGTACCATCCAAAAAATACCAATCGGGAGCGTTGACGTAAATGCCGTTTTCGTTGCACCAGTGGTACAGGCTTTTTTGGAGTTCCATTTGTCGCCATTGCGAGTCGTCGAGGCCGCGGTGCCCGGGGTGAGTCGTGGAAGCACAGCGATCGCCGGGGTAAGGGCCATCGTTTTCAAAGATGTTGAATCCCGTTTTGGACATAAAGTACTTGAGCTTGGCCAAATACGCCAATCCCCATTTGCTGCCAAAACAGGGCGCATTGCCAAAAAAAGCGCCCCCAGTTTTGCCCGTGCGGGGATTGATCACGTCGTCTTCCTCGCTGATGCGGCGACTGCTGAACAGGGAGTAACTTCCAATCAGGATGTTTTTGCTGTGTGCGTAATCGCTCAGGGTTTTCCAGCGCTGGATGTTGGCGGCACTGGTATCCTCCATTTGGCAATGGCTGCCAAAACTCAGGATCAGTCCTTCGTAACCCGTCTCTGCACACTGATCCACCGCATTTTTTACTTCCTGGTCGTTTTTGCTGACCAGGTGCATAAAAATGGGGTTTTGGGTCGTCCAAGGCGCAATGCTGCGGTACATTTTGCGCACCATCAGGCCGCGGCGCTCACGGTCGTAGCTGTCCATGAGCAGTTCATAGGTACGAATCGACTGGAAGGTTTCGCCAGCTTGCAATTCGATGCCCGGTGCGTAATCCGGGTACACTTCCAGCACACAAGGCGTTTCGTAATTGTAATTGACCTGAGAGGTGTAGCTCGAGTCGGTTTTCCAATGGGTGGTTTGGTCGCTGATTTCGTAGCGCATGGCATTGTTGAAGGCATAGTTGGTCTCGATGTAAATGCCCTGGGGCTTTTTCATCTGAGCAGGGCTGCCTACTACCGCGCTTTCTTCTTCTGGCGTTGCCAAAATTTCATTGATCACTCGATCCAGTTTGTACTGCTGACCCTGATTTTCGTTTTCAATGGTGATCCATTTTGACAACAGCGGCAATCCATCATACAGCGCATAATGCACGGTCACCTTCAAACCTGACAAGGCCGGAGCAGTGTGTTTGAATACCAAATTCAACACTTTACCCTTTGCTTGAGCAGGATTGCCCGTCCAGGTGGCTGCTTTCCATTTGAGGTAAGGCTGCAAGTCGCCGATTGTATAGGATTGGTATTGAAAATCGTTGACACCTGCTTTGAATCCTTCCAGCCATTCAGGCAACAAATAAGCTTGTTCCTTTTGGCCATACAATCCACCAATGGCGTAGGTTTTTCCATTGATGGTAACCTTTGCTTCGGGTTTGATGGCGCGTATAAATTGTTGCCCGCTGCTGAGGTTGTAGTAATCAAAGCAGACCAGATTGGGTTGCAGGCGGAAGCTCCGGCGCAAAAAACCGTTGTTGAGTTCAAGGGTTTTGCCATCAGGATGCACCAAAACCTGAGCTTTGGCAGTAGCTGGATGGATCAACCAATCGGCTGGACGAACTTGCGCCTTCAGCAAAAAGGGAGCACTCCAAAAAAGGAGCATTGGCAGGAATAAACGCAGAGACATAGGTGTTTTTTTTTAAAATCAATCAATCGGCAACCAAAAACGCTGCGCCAAAAACCCCGGCACTATCTCCGAGTTTGGGCTTGAGGATGACCGTATCCAGGCGAGGATTGAACACAAATTGCTTGATGCGCTCGATGCCTTCGGTGTACAACAAATCGATGTTGCCCACGCCGCCGCCCAGCACAATCACATCTGGATCCAGGATATTGATCAAATTGGCCATGGCTTTGCCAAAAAAATGCAGCATGCGCTCGATGATAGCAGAGGCATGCGGATCCGTATTGGCCTGATAATGCGCCATGATTTCCTTCATGTTGAGGTTGTTTCCGGAAATGGAATGGTAAAAACGTTCGAGCGAAGGCCCGGCAATCACCATTTCCACACAGCCAACATTGTCACAATAGCACTTGCCGCCGGAATCATCCAGGAAGCTGTGCCCCCATTCTCCGCCGATGCCTTGGCGGCCGTTCCATACTTTGCCATCGATGACCAATCCACCGCCAACTCCGGTGCCCATGATGACGCCAAAAACCATCCGGGCATTTGGCATCACATCCTGCACAATGCCCATGTTTGCTTCCGCTACCGCGAAACAATTGGCGTCGTTGGCCAATTCAAAAGGGAGTTCAAGTCGCGCTTCCAAATCCCGTTTGAAGTGCATATCATTGATGCAAGTGGTATTGCTGTTTTTCATGGTTTGGGTAAGCGGATCCAGTGCACCTGGTGTTCCCATCCCAATGGCAGTTGGCTGTAAGCCGGATTCTTTTTTCATCAACTCAATCAAAGTCCCGATTTGGTTGATGATGTGTTGGTAACCCTGTTCTTTTTCGGTGGGAATGCGCAGCCGAGTCAGTACTTGCGGGTCTTCTTTACTCTTGAGAATTACGCCTTCTATTTTGGTTCCTCCCAGGTCAATGCCCCAAAGTGGCTTCGTCATCGTGGATGTTTTTGTTAATAGTTCACCTAATCTGTCGTAAATACCATTTATCCCTTAAAAATACCATCTTTCCTTTATTTTTACGCTCAAACTGAAAATCTGGCGCAATAGCCCAGGTTTTAGGCAGTTTTTTATTTCAAATGACCTCTAGGCAACCGATGTGAAGCATCAACAAATTCATCGGTAAACAGGTAAAGTTCAGTTCGGGAAGATGAAAATAAATTGGCAGAGTGGTTGGGTCGGGGGCGCACAGCAAATATTGATCCCTGTAAGCAACAATCAAGGCGAATGGAAAGAAGACCTTGAAAAAATCGCAAATCAATTGGGTCTGTCGATGGGGGCAGCACTTCATGATTTTAAAGCGGAAGTTGGGGAAACCCTGGTTTTATATGGGCAGCAGGGCAAGGTTTTTTTGCTTGGATTGGGGAGTTCCGGGAGTTTTCCCGATTTTTTGAAGGCAGCTCGCCTGTTTTCAGCCCGGCAAAAAAACAAGTTATCGGCCACGCTGGACATCTACCTCGAACAATGTACACTCGATCCCGCACAGCAACTGTCGTGCATCGAAGCCCTGGTCAATGGCTTGTACCTGGGGACTTATGATGCCGGGAAATACAAAACCACCGAATCCGATCTTCATCCACTCGCCTGCGCAGAAGCAAGTTTGACTTTTTATTTGCCTGCCGATTTTGACCAGACAGCGGTGGCCAAAGCGGTTGAACGCGGCCGGGTCGTTGCGGAAACGCAGCTTGCCGTCTTTGACCTGATCAATGCCCCTGGAAACAAAAAGTATCCGGCACAATTGGCAACTTTTGCCCAGGCAGCCGGAGAACGCGGGAATTTTTCGGTACGGGTTTTGGAAAAAGCCCAACTGGAAACAGAAGGTTTCCATGCACTGCTGGCGGTCAATCAAGGTAGTCCTGAGCCCCCAGTGTGTGTGGTCATGGAGTACGTACCCAGCCAACCTGCGCTAGGTACCATCGGGCTGGTTGGTAAAGGAGTCACCTTCGATACTGGTGGCATTTCGATCAAACCTTCGGCTAGCATGCACCACATGAAGAGCGACATGAGTGGCGCCGCAGCCGTATTCGGCACAATCGAAGTGGCGGCCAGGTTAAACCTGCCATTTCACCTCATTGGCATTGCGCCCGCTACCGAAAACAGCGTGGATGCCGCATCTCTCAAACCTGGCGATGTCATTGAATCTTATAATGGCAAAACGATTGAAGTAACCGATACCGATGCAGAAGGCCGTTTGATTTTGGCGGATGCCTTGTCGTATCTCGTACGCAACTACAAGGTGGACACTATCGTGGATCTGGCTACGCTCACTGGGAGTGCAGCCCGGATATTGGGGACACATGCAGCATGTTTCTTTGCCAACGACGATGCCCTGGCCGATGCCCTGGCCCAAGCTGGCGACGCCAGCGGCGAACGCATGTGGCGCTTGCCCTTGTGGGATGTATACAAAGATGAACTGAAATCGGATGTAGCAGATTTACGCAATTTCAGCGGCAAACCGGCTGCGGGCGCCATCAGCGCTGCCAAGTTTCTGGAAGTATTTATCGAAGCGCATCCTTCCTGGGCGCACCTGGATATTGCGGGTGTTGCGTACGGCGATTCGGAATTTTTGCCCCACAAAACAGCCAGTGCCTTTGGGGTCAGGTTGTTGGTAGAGTGGCTGTTGGCCAAAATGGAAGCATAAAAATGTTGCGAGGGAGCGCAAAGCTCTTTCGCAACATTCCTTTTTATGGGGAAATGTCTATTAAAGGTTTTTTAAAAATTGAATACTATGTAAGCAGTGGAAAGTAAAAACATCATCTTAGAAATTACCTCAACCCTTGAAGAAATTCAAAAGGTCAATGAGTTGATGTGTTTCCATCAATCATTTGACGAACCAGATGACCATGCGCTACAAAATTTCGTCCGATTGAGAAGTGATTTTTTACGGCAGCTTGATGATTTGATGAAAGAGCTAAATCTTGAGGTAAAATGGCGTGAAGCTGCTTAATTTTTATGTTTTCATTAATTACTCACATTAGATAGAAATTGGGGTTCTACTTCGCTTGCGAAGTAAAATCCCAATCTCGCCCTAAGGCTTCAACCCTGCTTTGGTTCCTTCCGCCGGAGCAGACTTCACATATTTCTCCAACCAGTTGAATTGCTCTGCCAGCATGTGCAGGATGTTTTCCCGCCCGGCATAACTATGGCTTTCGTAAGGCAAACTCACGTATTTCACGGTGCCACCATGTCCCTTGATGGCATTGAACATGCGCTCACTTTGAATTGGGAAGGTTCCAGTGTTGTTGTCGGTATCTCCGTGGATCAACAAGATGGGTGTTTTGATTTTATTGGCGTAGCTAAAAGGACTCATCTCGTGGTACAAGTCGGGGTTTTCCCAATAAGTCCGGTCTTCGTTTTGAAAGCCAAATGGCGTTAGCGTGCGGTTGTAAGCCCCACTGCGGGCAATGCCCCCTTTGAACAAGTTGGTATGTGCCAGTAAGTTGGAGGTCATAAACGCCCCGTAGCTGTGGCCGCCTACGGCCATGCGGTTTTTGTCGCCAACGCCTAGATCCGAGAGCTTACCAATGGCCGCTTCGGCATTCAATTTGAGCTGATCGATGAAGTCGTCGTTGGGTTTTTTATCCGCAGAAGTAGCTACGATGGGCATTTCCGCGTTGTTGAGCACCGCATAGCCCTGGGTTACATAATAAATGGGTGAGCCCCAGTTCAACAAAGTAAAACGGTGTTCGCTGCCGCGAATTTGCGCAGCATCAGCCGCTGAGTTGTATTCGGCGGGATAGGCCCAAATCAGGGTGGGTAAGGGGCCATCGCGTTTGGCATCGTACCCTTTGGGCAAGTAAAGGTCTCCGGTCAGGTCTACGCCGTCGGCGCGTTTGTAGCTGATTTTCTGCTTGCTTACCCCCTCCAGTTGTGGATATGGGTTGGCAAAACTGGTGATCTGCCGGTCGGCAATGCGCAGTTTCAGGTCTTTCAGCCAGTAATTGGGCATAGTGGTTTCGTTTTCCCGCCGGGTGAGCAAGGTCAACTTTTCGGGATCTAAAACCCGGATAACCGATTCAAACGAACCTTCGGGACAACGCCAAAGAATTTCACTCTTTTTGGTATTGAGGTCAAAAACGGCCAAAAATGGCAAATCTCCCTTTGGCGAAGCACCATTGGGATTGTTCATCAGGATTTTGTTGCCGTTGTCGATGGTTTGGATAACCTGACGGTTGTAGGCGTTGGAGGTGGTGACCGGGTTGCCGAGGTTGCTGTACGCATCGGTGGTATTGCGCTCCATCAATTTGCTTAATTCGCCAGTACCGGGATTGAAGCGATTGGTGCGCACCATTTGCTTGCTGCCGAGGCCTTCTGAAACGAGCGCCAAATTGGAGTTGCCCCAAGCGGTATTGTAATAGCGCAATTCAGTTTTGAACAATTCTTTGGCCTCTCCCGTAAACGGTGCGTTGAGGGCGTAGACCGCATCGTGAAAATCCACTTTTTTTCGCATCAGGCCACTGTCCAAAGGCATGCACCACACGATGGTAGCTGCTTCGTCGTCGCGCCACTCGATGCCCCGGGGTACATTTTGTACATTGTCGCGGCCACTTGGCGCCGTTTCGGCGGAGGGCAATTCGACCAGGTTTTTAATCATTTTGCCTCCAAGATCGGTGATGGCTACGGTAGCAGGAAACCCAAAAGCTGTGACGGTATATGAAAATGGTTTTTTCAAGGTGCGGATGAGCAGGTAATTTTTGTCGGGTGAAACATCGATGTTGGCATAAATGGCTGGTTGGCCAATTTTGGTTTCCACTCCATTCACATTTTTTACCAATTGCGCAGTGCCATAAAAGGCAAACAATTGCTCATCGTGTGGGCTTTTGATCAAGTCCTGGAAGGTAGGCCGAGGAGAAGCCTTGCCGTAGCTCTCTTGTACCGCTGGGCCTTTGGGCATCAGGGGTTTGGGTGGCGCACTTGAGGCCGGAGCCAAAGTCGTGCGGTACAGCAAGGTATTGTCATCGTACCATTGGTAGCTGGCTCCCAATAGTGCATTCAACGCTGTTTTATTGACTTTTACCGCTTTTTGAGTAGGCACATCAATGACGTAAAGATCAACCCTGTCGGTAGTGGTTTGGGTAAAGGCGATTTTTTTATCATTGGGGCTCCAACTTACATTGCCCGCAAAAAGTGGCGTGGGCAAGCCGGTAATTTTTAATTCTTTGCCCGTAGCGATGTTCTTGAGGTACAGGTTGTTGATGAAATTTTGGCGACTTGGTGCATAGTTTTTTGGGTTGATGCGCAAACCGGCAATCCGCAATTCGGGTTGTGCCAACTCTTCTACCGAAGGGTAGCTGTTGTAGTCGGTAAGCAGCATCCACTCTCCTTTTTCGTTGACATTTACGCTGGGTGCAGGCTTGGCCAGCAACAAGTCGGAAATGGTTTTTGGCGGTACCTTGTACGCCATATCATCTTGGGAAAACAACAAAAAAGGCGTGCTAGTAAGCATTAGCAAGCAGGTGATTGTAGCTAAAAGTTGTCGAGACATCATGACCATTGGTTTTATTTACAGTAAAGTAGCTACAATCTGGTAAACGGGCAAGCTTCGTCAGGCCATATATCGTCGAGTGGGTGATTTTAGGGTGCATACGATCAGGTGGTGTAGATAGAGTGTGGGATTCTCGGACACGCTATTGCTGGTCGCTCTTTCTCAATGCCCGGTATCGTCCTTTTCCAAATTTCGTGCCATTGAATTCCATCGTACCCTTCAAGTTTTCTTGTTCTTCGGTGGGTAGCTGCGAGAAATCGGCACATTCTTTTGAACAACAAGCGTGGTATTTTGTCGCGCACTCTTCGCATTGAATGAAGAGTACGTGGCAAACGTCATTTGCGCAGTTTTTGTGGGTATCGCAGATTTTGCCGCATTGGTGGCAGTGGGCAACCACATCTTCAGAAATGCGTTCGCCGAGCCGCTCGTCAAATACGAAGTTTTTGCCAATAAATTTGTTGGGTAAGCCCTGTTGTTCGCATTGATGGGCATACTCGATGATGCCGCCATCTACCATAAATACATTGTCAAAACCTTTGTGCAGGTAGTAGGCGCTGGCTTTTTCGCAGCGGATACCTCCGGTGCAATACATCACGATGTTTTTGTCGCGGTCTTCTTGCAACAGGTCTTCTACCAGCGGCAGCGCTTCGCGAAAAGTTTCCACATCGGGGCGAATGGCGCGTTCAAAATAGCCCACTTCGCTTTCGTAATGGTTGCGCATGTCTACCACGATCGTTTCCGGATCGTCGAGCAGGGCATTGACTTCGGGTGCGCGCAGGTGTTTGCCGCGTTTGGTCACATCGAAGCTGGCATCGTCCAAGCCATCTGCCACTATTTTTTCACGTACTTTGATGTTGAGCTTAAAGAAAGACTTGCCCTCTTTTTCTACGGCAATGTTCAGGCGCACACCGTCCAGCCATGGAATGCTGTACAATGTGCGTTTGAATGCCTCAAACTGCTCGGTTGGAACCGACATTTGCCCGTTAATCCCCTCGTTGGCCACATAAATGCGCCCTAAGACCCCACATTCACTCAATTGCAGGTAGAGCTGATCCCGAAAGGCTTGAGGATCTTCCAATTGGTGGTACTTGTAAAATGAAAGCGTAGTGCGTAGTTCATTGCTTTCTTCCAAGCGTTTCTTTAGCTCCCGGTTGTTGACCCGGTTGAATAATCTTTTCATTGCACCCAATCAATTTTTTGCGTCATGCTAAGGAATAAAGGGTGGTATTTTAGGGCAAAAAAGTCAAGTTACTCCGCAGGTTTTTTTTGTGGATTTTCTTTAAACAACCTTCTGTTGATCGCTTCTGCATCAGGCAAATTCGGGTTGTACATGTAGTGCATGCCACAAGCCGGACAGCTGCCATATGCTTCGCTACCACTACCCGGACAATGCATGGGGCACTGGTATTTGGCTGAATATTCTTTTCCTTCTGCGGTTGGTTCAGTAACCGGCGCCTTAGCCTCGGTGCTTTCCGCTTTGTTTTTTTGCTCTCCTGCTTGATCCTGGCCGCCGCAAGCCCAAATGCCAAGCACCAACAAAAGGATGCTGATGCCAGTACGAATTGAAATCGTGTTCATATTGATTTTTTTAAGTTACAGAGCATGGTTAAACATGTTCTTAGGGGGTCAAAATTAGCGATAAAAGGCGAATGATGAATAATGGTAGCCCACAAAATCATCGCCTCTTTGTGAATTTAAAGCATTATGGAGAGGATTGGACTATTCCGCTTTGAGCTGATCCACGATTTTTTGGAGGTTGAAATGAATTCCTTCCATTACGGGTACATCTTCTTCCCAAGCAAAAGTCTGGGTTTCTTCACCGGGGAGAATGACTTTAACGATTTGTGCATCGGTAAAAATCCAGATGATCTTTTTCACCCCAAAGGCTAGGAGTTGCTGGTTTTTGCGGTCAAAATAATCAATGGTTGCGCCCGGAGAATCTAGATCAGCTTTGGTGTCGATTTCAATGGCTATTTCGGGGGGATTGGCAGCGTACTTGGTGCTGAGTACGAAGTTTTCTTTGGTGAAAATCGCTAAATCAGCGGCTCTGGTTTTTGATTTGCCAAGCTGAAGGCCTTGCTCACCGCCTGTAATGATGTAAAGAGAGGAAAGTAAGGCTCTGATGATCGAACCGAGTTCCATTTTGAGCCACGCTTGCAGTGTGCTATCTGCCATAACTTCTTCAGGGTCTTTTTGGCCTAACAATACTTCACGGTAACCTTTGTAATAGATAGGCATGCCTTCATCCAGCTCGTAGATGAGGTAAGCAGGTATTTCCTTTGGTTTGGCAACAGCAGTAAGAGTCATCTCCACCAATTTTATTCAAATATATCGTGTTTGAAGCAAAGTTCAAAGTGGAAATGCTTGATTGAAAGCTTTCCCATCGTAAAAAAAGCTGCAAAACGTCCATCTTTTCCCAGCACGCACCACTGAGAAAAACTATTTTTGCACCACTAAAAAATTCTCACACCCAATGAAGAAGCACAATTTTAGCGCTGGACCAGCCATTCTGCCAGCCTCAGTCCTTGAAGAAGCTGCCCGCGGCGTTTTGAACATCAACGATAGCGGCCTTTCTATTTTAGAGATTTCCCACCGCAGCAAAGACTTCATCGCCATTGCTGCTCAAGCTGAGCAACTGGTACGCGAGTTGTTGAACCTCAGCGATGAATATGCAGTCATGTTCCTTTCAGGTGGAGCCAGTTCCCAGTTCTTCATGGCACCGATGAACTTGCTCAACGAAGATGAAACGGCTTGCTACGTCAACACGGGCAGTTGGGCGGATAAAGCAGCCAAAGAAGCCAAAAACTTCGGTAAAATCGAGACGCTGGCCTCTTCCAAAGATCAAAATTATACCTTCATTCCTCGTGGCTGGGAAGTGCCTGCGTACGCCAAGTACTTGCACCTGACCAGCAACAACACCATCTACGGTACCCAGTACCATTGGTGGCCAGATACCCAAGTGCCGATTGTATGTGATATGTCTTCTGACATGTTTAGCCGCACCATTCCGGTTGAAAAATTTGGATTGATCTACGCTGGCGCTCAAAAAAACATGGGGCCTGCCGGAGCAACGCTGGTTATCGTGCGCAAAGACTTGTTGGGCAAAGTGACCCGCACCATCCCTTCGATGTTGCAGTACACCACACACATCGACAACGACAGCATGTACAACACGCCTCCGGTTTACGCCATTTATGTGTCTATGCTGACCATGAAATGGATCAAGGAGCAAGGTGGCCTTACGGCAATGGAAGCACACAACCAGGCCAAAGGGGACTTGTTTTACAACGAATTGGACGCCAACCCACTGTTTCACGGTACGGTTACCGTCAAAGAAGACCGCTCATTGATGAACCCAACTTTCCTGGCGATCAACGAAGAAGTTGACAAGGCTTTTGATACCGCGGCCAAAGCTGCGGGCATCGATGGCATTCGGGGGCACCGCTCAGTAGGTGGTTTCCGCGCTTCGATGTACAATGCCATGCCACTCGAAGGCGTACAGGTATTGGTGGATGTGATGAAAGATATTGCCCAGAAAATGGGGTAGTTTTTTTTTCAATGTCCAATAATCAATAATCAATGTCCAATATCCACGCGGGCTGGAATTCATGATTATGCCCTATTTTCATTCGCGGAGGCAGCAATTAAATCCTGCCTCCGTGGGGAAAAACCTGGACTACTCTCAAATTCAAGCCCGCGTGGAAATTGGATATTGATTATTGGATATTGATTATTGGATAATGATTATTGAACACCCATGTTGTTTCCTGCTTCGATTATCCTAGATGGTTACCACATTCCGGTCAAGGTGATTCGCGAGCGCCGGACTTCTTTTCGGGCTGCTACCGGAAAGGATGGCTTTATACTGCGTTTGCCCAAGCGCCTGATCAAAAGTGAAGAACAACGGGCTTGGACCTGGTTTGAAACTTGGGCCAAACAATTGCACCAGGAAAAGCCGGACTTCATTCAACGCTTTGTCAGCAAAAGTTATGCAGATGGCGATACCCTGCACGTGGGGGCTCGCCGCTATAGCATTGGCATCAGTCTGGAAGAACGGGCCAGCCACACGGCCAAGTTGCACCCCAACCGCTACATTCAATTGAACCTGGTACATTCAGCCAGTACCGAAGAACGCAACAAAGCCGCCGCTACTTTGCTTAGTCGGGTGGTTGCCAAAGATTTCCTGCCTGAATTTTCTCGCCGCGTGGAAGAGCTCAACCGCCTTTATTTTTCCAAATCCATCAAGAGCATCAATTTCAAAAATACGAGTTCGCGCTGGGGCAGTTGTTCCAACACGGGCAACCTCAATTTTTCGACCCGCCTACTTTTTGCTCCTCCCGATGTGGTAGACTACGTGATCATCCACGAGCTGGCCCACCTGATTGAAATGAACCATTCAGATCGCTTTTGGGCATTGGTGGCGCAAGCCATGCCAGAGTACAAGGAGAAGGAGAAGTGGCTGAAAGTGAATGGGAGTGGATTGGGGTTTTGAGGTATAAAAATGGCCACGAAGACCCAATTGTGGAAACCTTCGTGGCCAAATTATTTGCTATACTAGCCAAGCGCTCCTATTCAAAACGCTGCAAATAGGGACTAGTCATCGTGTGCTGAATGGCCAAGGCCAGGTAACGAGCCTGAGGTACAGGCAGCCCCTGGTTGATGAAATGGTTTTCCAGTTCCACCTGGGTTTGGTAGAAAACGACCCGGAATGCCCGAACCAGTTCCCCGTGCAGCGGATCTTGTGCCGCCCAGATGTTGAGTTTGTTCATCAATTCAAGTGACCAGGTATCGAGTTGGGTTTGATCGTTGGCGGAAAGCTGAATTTTGCCCGCAAAAAGCAGTGCGCGGTGTTCGTTGGCCTGCTTCAGGAGGGTTTCATTGGGTTGCTCTACACCAATTTCTTCTGATAGCAATTGCAATACCTTACCCGTTTCCTCTTGCTTGGGTTCCTGATCGTCGCAAGCTTGCGTAGGCAGCGGCAAAGAAGAAGAAGCGTTGAACAAGCCCTGTGCTTCGGCGCTTTCCTGTGGATGCTTGTCATTGAGCCAGCAAGGCAAAGGATACTCCTGCCCCAATGCAGCATGGAGGTAATACAGGTGCAAAATCACTTGCCGTAGGTCGGTATAGGTATACACAGCCCGACTATCGAAACTGATCTGGTTGCCAACATTGCGCGTTGAGAATACATCCCGAATGGCTCCATTCATGTAGTTGTTGGGTTCAAACCCTGGCCCACGGGTAGTGAAGCTGTGGTAAGCCAAATAAGCCTTGGACAAGGGATGATTGATACTAACCAGGCTTGCGCTCGGGTTGGCATCTTTATCCAGGTGATTCAGCATTGTGTTGAACTTGCTGTTTTCGGTATTGGGTTGATCGGGCGCTTGCTTTACCAGAGCGGTATAGCGTGACATTACCCGATTGTGACTTTGGAACTGGTTCCAGGCTTGCTCAACTGACGGGTTGTAAAACCCATCCACGGCATTGCGGTAGGCGCCTTCTTGTACCAGGGCCTGTTGCAAGTCTTTAACAGAAGCCCGATAGATGGCTATTGGAGCAGCATTGAGCGGGTTGGCTTGATTGTTGTTTGTATTTCCAGGCTGAACGTTTCCTCCCTTTGTACTTGGTGAATTGCTGTAATTGTAACTCGGAGGGTTTCCGTTGGCACTATTGTAACTGTTGTTGGAAGCCTCGTAAGACGCAGGGATCTGACTGGCACCTTTGGCCGTATTCGTATTGGCGCCAGGGTTGTCCCACTTGAATTGACCATTGCCTGCCGGCGCGGTGCGAGCGTTGGTATTTCCATTTGGCGGCGGCACGGTAGAATATCCGGCAGGTACATCGTTTATTCCTGGAATGTTGGCTACATTATTGTTGCTTGGATTCAATTGATAATCTACGGGCAAAAAAGTGGGTTGAGGCTTCAATACTGGTTTGGCTACATTAACGTTGGTCTTTTTGGGGCCAATTTGGGCAGTAGCGCTGATGTTTTTGGGAGGAGTTCCGGTCTCAAATCCACCAATTTGGTGCAAAAAAGTAGGATGAGCAGTGCGCACAAAAGCATCGGCGAAGCCCAAGGCCTGAATGCGGGGCAATTCCATACGGGCTACTTCCAGGCTAGGATAAAATCCAGTTAGCAATTTTGCGCCATCGGTATTGGGAATGACGTACAGGTCGCCGTACAACTGCTGGTAGCGCGCCCAGTTTACTTGCGTAGCGGCATCAAAGCTGGCAATTTGAATGGAAGTAACTGATTGGTTGTCGCGTACAACGTACTGTTGGATTTTGGCAGCCGAAAACCCGGCTTTTTTCACTTGATCCAGGATTGTTGCAGCTTCCAGGGCAGTGTCGTATCCGCCAATGTAGACGTCAAAAACCTGATTGGTGCGTTCTTTGGCAAACAAAAAGCCCAACTGCTCTACTGTTTTGTAGTTTTCCGGGCGATTGCCAGAGAAGGTGCCGACCAGAATGGTGTAGTAACTGTTGTTGCTTTGTGCGATCAACGCAGCACAGTTGAGCAAAAGACTGAAAAATAAAATGTGTTTGATGCGTCCCATGGAAATGTTGATTAGGTTCAGAATAAGCGCTTGACAGCATTGTCGTTGTCTCGGTACAAAAATAGGTTTAATTGTCAGGTTTATACACCATCATTGTGTTAAAAATGTCATTTAGTCAGTTAAACCGAGATGGAACTGAATTTGTTGTATGAAACATAATGCTATAGTGTGTTATTGCATGTTTTTGCAATCATGCGGAAAACTTTTGAATCAAAAGCTGCAATTTTTCGACCCAAAAGTGTATATTCTACCGAAAGTAGTTACTTTAAACGGGTATTTTTCGTATAAATAAGAAACTTTATTGTGGTTTATGTAACGATAGCCACCGTTTTTCGTTTAGGAGAGTGCCTAGATTCAGTTTAGATCTGTAGGTTTAAAGTTTTAGGTTTTGAGTGCAACTCAAGACCCAAAATCCAGGACTTAACTCAAAACCCTACAAAACTTATGAAACGATCTTACATGGTGGAGTTTGAGCTCCCGGAAAGCCTATCGGAAGAGTTTCTTGCTTTGATTCCAGAGCAAAGAAGCACGGTAGATTACCTGATGTCCGAAGGCAAGATCCGTTCTTATTCCTTGGCATTGGATCGCTCGGTGCTGTGGGTAATCATGGATGCAGATTCAGAATTTGAAGTAATGGAAACCATTGCTCAATTGCCTTTGAGTGACTACATGCACCCCTATATTTCTGAATTGCTGTTTCACAATACTGCGGAGATGGCCTTGCATTTCTCGATGAATTAGGGATCTTTGGGGTGATAAAAAAATAAGCGTTCATTTTCCAGAGGATTAGATAAGTAAACGATTCATTTCAAGTGCCTTATCTATTCATTTGGCTTAAAAAAAATGAACACTTATTTTTGCCCCACTACTTTGCGCCATTGTTGATGCGATCGGAGCCGGTTAGGCGCGACGCATCGCGTCTCTAAATCAACCCAAGCATGAAACGCATTGCCGTAGACATGGACGAGGTCGTTGCCGATGTCTTACCTAAATTTTTGACCTTATTCGAGCAAACCAATGGCCGTCGGCCCAGTGAAGAAGAATACCTTGGAAAAAAATTGTATCAATTGCCAGGTGGCGAAAACTTGCGCGAGGCCTTGTTTCAAAAAGGGTTTTTCGCCGATTTACAACTCATCCCTGGTGCTCAGGCTGGCATTCAAACCTTGATGGATCAAGGCTACGAGATCTTTTTTGTCACGGCGGCTCAGGAATTTCGCAACAGTTTTGAAGACAAATACGATTGGCTTTTGCAATATTTTCCCTCCATTAGCTGGAAGAATTTTGTTTTTTGCGGAGACAAGAGCATCATCCTTACCGATTACCTGATTGATGATCACGCATTTAATCTGCAAACATTCACTGGTAAAGGCTTGCTGTTTACCGCTCCGCACAATGTCAATGAAACCGAATTTACGCGGGTCAATAACTGGGTGGAAGTATTGGCTTTCTTTGAGCAAGAAAACCTGGCCCATGGCACTCGTTGATAAATTAAAGACCTTACTGGGCCTCAAGCTGAAGTACGCTGCATCAGCGGGCATTGCTACTGCAGCCGATTACGCGGTTTTTTTCAGTCTGACAACTTACCTGAATTCCACCCCGGTACAGGCTCAACCTCCTGCATATGCTGTTGGTGTCCTCATCAATTTTCTGATTGCCAAGCGCTATGTTTTTGACCTCAATCGATCTGCCTGGTCGGCGTTTCGCTGGTCTGTACTGATTTCCTTGGGAGGCCTCACGATTAGTACTGGGCTGATCTACTGTTTTGATCACTATGTACCTTTCCTCGAAGACAAGACCCTCCTCTCCAAAATCCTGACCTCAGGAATTGTCTTTTTTTATAATTTCTACCTCAAAAGGCTTGTGTTTGAAGGAAAACTCATCTAGATACAAAATTGACTGAAACTAAAGGTGTAACTAAATTGCTATTGCCGCATTATTGTTTTTAACATAAATTTTGTTGTATCTTCACGGAAATAAAGAGAGAGGTGAGAAACATTGCCATTTTTGCTTCCGGATCGGGCTCAAATGCCCGGAAGATCATGGAATACTTCGTCGATCGGAACGATGTAAGTGTACAATTGGTGGTTTCCAACCGATCAGATGCCGGAGTGTTAAAAATTGCTGAAAGTTTTGGGGTTGATTCAATAGTTATTCAACGCCAAACGTTCTATGAAACAGAAGATGTGTTATCAGTGTTGAGTAAATATGAGATTACCTTGATCGTTTTGGCAGGATTTTTGTGGCTAGTACCACAATATTTGGTTGAAACTTACATAGGGAAAATCATCAACATTCACCCGGCATTGTTGCCCAAATATGGAGGCAAAGGGATGCACGGAATGCATGTCCACGAAGCTGTAAAAAACGCGAATGAAGCAGAAAGTGGCATCACGATCCACTTTGTAAATGACCACTACGACGAAGGTCAAATTATTTTCCAAGCCCGTTGTCAACTTTCACCCTCGGATTCTCCGGAAGACATTGCCCGGAAAGTCCTACAATTAGAACACAAACATTACCCGGAAGTCATTGATCAATTACTTCATAGGTTTTAACAAAACCCACGAATGGTTTCGTGGGATAAATGACACACTATGTTGAAAAAGCTTGTTTTTGTACTGTTGAATTTAAGTCTCATCTGCTCCCTGAATGCGCAGAGCGCAAAAAAATTAATGAAACAGGGCGGAGAAGCATTCACCAAAGGAAACTACGTGCAAGCTGCCGACCTCTTTGAGAAATCCTGGCAGAAAGGCAAGAAACCGGAAGCGGCATTTAAAGCTGGCGAAGCTTATTATTTGCTGCGCAATTACCGCAAAGCTTCAGATGCATACGCCAATGTAAGGGACAAAAACGACCAATTTCCTTTGGTTGGTATCAAATACGCCCGCAGCCTCAAGCAGGATGGGCAATACGACAAGGCGTCCAAAGCATTCAGCGATTTTCGCGACAATTACAATGGCGAAGGCAAAGCCGTTTTGGAAGACATTGTACAATCCGAAATTCAAGGTTGTGAATTGGGTAAATTGCTTCCTGCTCAAGCCCAACAAGGGGTAGAAATCAATCATGCCGGTGCTGGAATCAACACCGGCGACAATGAGTTTGCTCCACTGCCCATCGACAAAGGCTTGCTTTATTTCTCTTCAACCATTGGCGGAACTGCGCGGATTTATCGCTCTTCACTGGCGGACAATGCCTGGGGCAAAGGGGCTACGCCCGACAATTTCCCGGTTATCTCCAAAGGACAATACTGCCATGGTTCTTTAACACCGGATGGACAACGGTTTTATTTTACCATCTGTGATGCGGCAGGTACTTTCGACAACCGGACTACCCGCTGCGAGATTTATGTGATCCGCAAACAAGCTACAGGTTGGTCTGCCCCCGAAATGCTTCCTGAATCGATCAACGCCAAAGGCACTACGGCTACCCAACCAAATGTGGTACAAAGCGGGGGCAAAGAAATATTGTACTTCGCTTCCAACCGCACCGGAGGTCGGGGTGGAATGGACTTGTGGTATGTGGATCGCCCAATGAGTGCAACCGGGAATGCTTTTTCAAACCCGATCAACCTTGGCCCATCCATCAATACCCTCGGTGATGAAATGACGCCTTACTTCAATTCAGCAGATGGATTGTTGTATTTCGCCTCCAATGGTCAAACTTCCATTGGTGGATTCGACATTTTTTCCGCAAAAGGTGAAATGAGCAATTGGGCACCAGCCGAAAACCTCGGTTTACCGTTCAACTCACCTGCCGACGATTATTATTACATCAAGCAAACAGATGGAGATGGTGGTTTTCTGGTTTCTAACCGCGTCGTACCTGGTGAAAAACTGACAACCAAAGACGACGATATTTTTGAAATCAAAAATAAACTGGTCGTTGCCAAATTGCAGGGCAGTGTATTTGCCCAGGAAACAGGCGAACCCATCAACAAGTACATCCTTACCCTGAACGAAGTCCGTGCCGATGAATCAGAATCAATTTTACTGAACCGCGAGTTCACTTCCAGCACGTATGATTTGGAATTGCTGCCCAACCGCAAGTTTCGCGTAGAAATTACCGCACAAGGTTATGCTACAGGCGCTTACACGTTTGTAACCGACAATCCCAGCGGGCAGCCTTATGGCCAACCCTTGATGTTGGTTAGATTGGGGGGAAGCGTGGTAAATACCAATCCTATTGACAACAATCCCTCAGGGAACGGAAATCCAGGTGGTAATCCCGGAGGTACCAATACCAACCCCGGCAAGAACCCTCCTGGTATCCTAAATCCTAGTGGCGGTACTTATACAGCACGCGGATCAGGCCCAGCAGATAAAGAGGAATACGCAACCGATGCACCCCGATATGAAGGGGAATACTTCAAGATCCAGTTGGTGGCTTTGAGCAATTTCCGGGCAGATGACAAGCGGTATTCCCCACTTGCCGCCTTGGGCAATCTGCAAACGGAGACCATCATCAGCAAAAAACTGACCCGCGTATTGGTCGCAACGTTTTATACCAAAGACGACGCCAAACGGGCTTTGACCGAAGTGAAAAAGAAAGGATTCACCTTGGCCTTCATCGTAAAATACAACAATGGTGAACGTTATGGTCGGGTAAATTTTTAATACCTCTTTAATTAAGTTCCAGCACTTAGTGTATTGTTTTTGTTTTAATTTTGTCAGGGTTTAGGCGTTGATGCACCTAAACCCTGAATCTTTTTAATCAAAGTCTTCATGGCAAAACAGTTGCGCCGAAAACCGGTGCTTTCCAAAAAAAAAGTAGATCGTCGTCCGGCTACCGTTCCAGAATCGACCGAGGGTATGCGGCTCAATAAATTCGTTGCCCATTGCGGCATTGCTTCCCGCAGAGAGGCTGCCGAGTTGGTGAAGCAGGGTCATGTTACAATCAATGGAGAAGTGGTTATTGAGCCATTTTACCAAATCAAGGTAGAAGACATCGTAAAATACAAAGGCAAGGTAATCCGCCCAGAAATCCGGCGGGTATACTACCTGATGAACAAACCCAAAAACGTCATTACGACCACTGCGGATGAGAAAGGCCGCAAAACGGTACTGGATTTGGTTGCCGATCGGGTAGAGGAAAGGGTTTTTCCGGTGGGTCGACTGGATCGCGATACTACGGGCTTGCTCTTGCTCACCAATGATGGTGAATTGGCGCAAAAGATGACCCACCCCAGTTACAAGATGAAAAAGATTTACCACGCTACGCTGGATAAGAACATCTCCAATGAAGACCTGAAAAAAATTCAGGCTGGACTGGAACTAGAGGATGGGCCTGCCCCCGTTGACAGTGCTGAATTCATCGTGGAGCGGCCTCACAACGAAGTGGGGATCACCATCCATATTGGACGCAACCGGATAGTGCGCCGCATTTTTTCTCACCTTGGTTATGAGGTGCTCAAGTTGGATCGGGTTTATCTGGGTGGACTCACCAAAAAAGATTTGCCTCGGGGTTTTGTGCGGCAATTGACCAAACAAGAGGTCATTATGCTGAAGCATTTTACAGGCAAGTAAAAGACTCTTGAAAAAAACGGAAGCAACATTTTTGAGGTAAGCCGAATCTTAAAACCGATGAGTACCAGTAAAAATGCAAAAGTTGGACTTTTTTTTGGATCCTTCAATCCGGTACATATTGGCCATTTGATTATTGCCAATTACATGGCTACCCAAACCGACCTCAAGGAGGTTTGGTTGGTAGTTTCACCACAAAACCCACTCAAACAGAAGCAATCCCTGGCTCGAGATCAGGATCGCCTGCATCTGGTGCGCATTGCCATCGATGACAACCTTAAACTGAGGGCCAGCGACATTGAGTTTTCCCTGCCGCAACCTTCTTATACCATTGATACCTTGACCTACTTGCGGGAACGCCATCCTGAAAAGCAATTCGTACTGATCATGGGGGGCGACAATTTGCCTACACTCACCAAGTGGAAAAATTACGAATTGATTTTGCGGGATTTTGAGCTGTATGTTTACAATCGGCCTGGCTATGACCTGGGCGAACTCGAAAACCATCCGCAGGTCAGGGTGTTTGATAAAGTACCCCAAATGCAGATTTCTGCCAGTTATATTCGAGAAAGCATTGCCAACGGCTTGCCGATTCAGTATTTGGTCACAGAGCCCGTATTGAAATACCTGGAAAGCAGTGGATTGTACAAAAACAACCGAAAAAAAGAATAACTTCAAATTACGACTGATGCGCCACATCGTTTTACTCCTCCTTTTAATCAGTACAGGACTGGCCGGCCAGGTTGATACCAGCACACTGGCCATTGGTCAATGGAGAACACTCTTGCCCTTGCGCACTGGAAGGTACGTTACCCAAAGTGTGGACAAGGTGTACTATGCTGCTGAAGAGTCTATTCTGGCCATTGATAAAGCAGATTTTTCTTTGGAGGAAATTACCAGGGTACAAGGCTTGAGCAATACCCAGGCGAAAATTCTTACATATGTACCCGGCAGTAAGGTGCTTTTGGTGGTATACGACAACAGTGTCATTGACCTGATGCCCGAAAAAGGGCCTATTCTTACCCTCAACCAGATAACCAACTTCAGCAATTTTGTAGGGGATAAAATAGTAAATGGCATCAGCATCGAAGATACCGAAAAAGTATTCATTTGTGGCAACTATGGCTTGTCGCGCTTGAACCTCAGCAAGCGGGAGTTTTCATTTTCCACCTTTACCGGACTGGATGTTTATGGAGCGGCGGTTTTCAAAGGTTTCATTTATGCCGCTACCGAAGGCGGAATTTTTCGGGTTGCCTCCAACGAACCCAATTTGCAGAATTTCAGCAACTGGAAGTATCTGGGCCCTGAATCGGGCTTCCCTGCCAATTACTCCTCCAAAGCCATTGCTGTTTTTAATAATCAACTCTATTTTGATGTAGACCGCAATCTTTATCGATTGGGGGTATCCAGCCCCGAATTGATTCATTCCAAACCCGGCTTTGCGATCCAGTACCTCAGTGCCGAAGGCAAAAACCTGCTGGTAGGCTACCGCTGCGAAAGCAATTGTGACCGTGGAGTCCTGGTGGCTTTTGATGCCTCAGGAAAGCGACAAGAAGCCAGCAGCCAATGCATGGGCGTACCCAATTATGCGGTAGAAGACCAACGCGGACGCATCTGGCTGGGTGATGAATGGATGGAGTTTCGGGTGCTCAATAGCTTACAGGATCCCCAATGCAGCAATTATGTGTTCAATTCCCCTTTTTCCAATAAGGTTTGGGAAATGGCCGTTCGCGACAATGAGCTATGGTTGGCTACCGGGGGCGTGAGTCGCATTTTTAGTTACCTGGATCGATCCGATGGATTTGCATCGTACATAGACGGGAAATGGGACATCTTCACCCGCTTCAATAGCCCTTATTTAAAAGGGGAAAAACCCAATGATCCTTTTGACGACCTTACCGATGTGATCACCATTGCGCTGCACCCCAGCAATAAAAAGGTATACGTAGGTTCTTTTTACGAAGGGTTGGTGGAAATCAACGGAGACAAATTCACCCTGTTCAACGAAAAAAATTCATCACTCAACAATACCATTGGCGACATTGCCCGCACCCGCATCAGTGGCCTGGCGTTTGATAAAGACGAAAATCTTTGGATTGCCAATCACCTGGCCGCCAAACCCATTTCGGTGCTGACCAAAGACGGGAAATGGCAAAGTTTTCAACCCTCTTGCGGCGTGACTTCTTTGCACCAATTGGCCATTGATCAAAATGGGTACAAATGGTTTTGCTCCAGCTCCAATTCTGCTGGATTGATCGTTTTTGATTCCGGTAAATTGGACGATGCTGCGGACGACAAATGCAGGGTCTTCACCACCGCAAATAGCGAACTGCAAACCAATCAGGTCAATTGTGTCGCTGCCGATTTGGACGGCGATGTATGGGTAGGTACTGGCGAAGGGGTCGTCATTTTTGAATGCGGCTCCAATGCTTTTGATGAAAATTGCCGGGGAACACGCCGGGTGGTAGAAATCATCAATGGCCTGGGTGCATACTTATTGGAAACGGAAGTCGTAACCACCATCGCCGTAGATGGTGCCAATCGCAAATGGATCGGCACTAAAAACGGGGTGTTTGTGCTTTCTCCCAATGGCCAAAACCAATTGGCACACTATACCACCCGAAATTCTCCCTTGCTGAACAATGCTATTCTGGACATTGCGATCAATTCCAAAACCGGTGAAGCCTACATTGGTACAGAAAGTGGTATTATTGTGCTGCAAAGCGACGCCATCCAAGGTGGAAAAGTACACAACGTAGAACTCAAGGTGTACCCCAATCCCGTTCGGCCTGATTATGCGGGGCCAATTGCCATTCGAGGTTTGGCACGCGACGCAGCAGTGAAAATTACGGATGTAGGGGGTAATCTGGTATTCGAAACCAGAGCACTTGGCGGCCAGGCCATTTGGGATGGTCGGGACTACAACGGAAAAAGAGTGCAATCCGGGGTCTATCTGGTTTTTAGTTCCAGTAATCCACGCGAGGCGGGCTTTGGCAAACCCGATACCGCAACTGGCAAAATAGTAGTCTTACACAACGAATAAATGCCTTTAATTCAAAGCATAACTTTTTTCAAAAGGTCTAAAAATTCCTTTTGCGTACTGTACGTTTTGTCTTTGGCATACCAGCGCTGTGTTTTGGTTACAAACTCGTTATAGCTCAGTTTTTGCTCTTGTTCATCCTTGATGGCATTGATCTGTTGAAGATTTTCCAGCACAAATGTTTGAAGTTCTACAGGGCGAGGGCCCCAGTGGCCTAAAACTTTAAAAGATGCTTTGTCCAAAAGAACAACCACAGGGATTGATCGGGTGCCATTGGTCAAAAATGCGTCCATGATTTCAGGATGCTGGTCTCGAAAAATGAGCCGGTGTTCTACTTTGTCGCTGAGCGAAGCCATTTTTTGAATAGCGGGTAAAATTTGAGCAACATCGCCACACCAGGCTTCGACAATAGACAACCAAATCATTGGCGTACGGATTGCGGCCATTTGCAAGCGGGTTTGCGCAGTCATGCGGGCAGTTTTATCCAGTCGCTCCATTCGGATCAAATTCAATCGGGTATTATGGGTGTCGATTTCGATGCTCTTTAACGACAAATAATGGCTTTGAGACAAAAAGTTTTCAACAAAAGTGTGGTATTCTCCGTAGCCAATTGAATTTTGAATAACAATGGTTTCAATGGTTTGCATAAGTGTTGCGACTTACAAATGGTGAATAGGTATTCAATAATCGTTTTTGAGTGTCATTTCACTGCAAAGAAACGCAATATTTTCAGTGGTTAGTTTTCCTAACAAATGATAATTTTTTCTTAACAAAGTATTTGTCAACGATCAGGCATTTTTTTGCTGATTGTTAAAGTAGAATTATCACTTTAAGTTAGAATCGGGCAACGTTTTTTGAGTTTCAGGAATCTTCTTGTAAATCCCTGAAACAAATTTCATGTTACTGTATTCTGCTATGATACATATTATGTATTTTTGTTCTTACAAAAAAATCATCACATGAACTTAGCTGTAATTGGTACTGGTTATGTCGGTTTGGTAACGGGCACTTGTTTCGCAGAAACCGGAAACAACGTCATTTGTGTTGACATTGACGTAAACAAAGTAGAACGACTCCGCAAAGGAGAAATCACTATTTTTGAGCCTGGCTTAGAGACCCTGTTTGAACGAAATAGTCGACAGGGGCGCTTGAAATTTACCACAGACATCAAAGAAGCGGTAGATTCGGCTCAAATCATTTTTTTAGCACTACCAACCCCTCCTGGAGGAGATGGTTCTGCAGATTTGTCTTACATCATGGGCGTTGCCAAGCAATTGTCGCACCTCATAACGGAGTATAAAGTCATCATTGACAAAAGTACCGTTCCTGTGGGTACGGCTGAAAAAGTACACGCCATCATTGCTGAAAACGTGAGCGACACACTATTTGATGTAGTGTCAAATCCAGAATTTTTGAGAGAAGGGGTGGCTGTTGAGGACTTCCTTAAGCCAGACCGGGTAGTTATCGGTACAGATTCGGAGCGAGCCCGCAAATTAATGAAACAATTGTACGAGCCTTTTGTGCGCCAAGGTAACCCAATTTATTTTATGGATGAGCGTTCTGCCGAAATGACCAAGTACGCAGCCAACTCTTATCTGGCTACGCGCATCTCGTTTATGAACGAAATTGCCAACTTGTGTGAAAAAGTGGGTGCCAACGTCGACATGGTTCGGATGGGCATGGGCAGTGACTCCCGCATTGGCAAGCGCTTTTTGTTTCCTGGTATTGGATACGGTGGCAGTTGTTTTCCCAAAGATGTACAAGCATTGGCCCGAACCGCCGCTGATACAGGCTATGATTTCAGAATTCTGAATGCCGTAATGGGGATCAACGACAAGCAGCGTTATATCTTGGCCGATAAAATTAAAGCGTATTTTGGTGATGATCTTACCGGGCGCATCATTGGCGTTTGGGGGTTGGCCTTTAAGCCCAATACCGATGATATTCGGGAAGCACCAGCCCTGTACATCATCGAAACATTGCTGGCTGCCGGAGCTACCATCAAAGCATTTGACCCGGAAGCGATGGACAATATCAAGAAGTACTTCGGTGATCGGATTCAGCTTTGCCAGGATCAATACGAAACGCTCATCAATGCGGATGCACTGGCCATTGTTACAGAATGGAGTGTCTTCCGCACGCCAAGTTTTCAGGTAATGAAAGAATTGATGAAACACGACGTTATCTTTGATGGACGCAACTTGTACGATTTGGAAGCCATTGCAGATCACGGTTTCCTTTACCACAGCATTGGCCGGGAAACCGTAGGAAATAAACCAGCATAATATGTATAAAAATTTGAGTTCAACCCTTGGTATCGGGTTACTCTTTTGGCTGCTGACGGCGTGCTTGAACAACAATTCAGCACCGCCGTCAACAGCCGAACAAAAAGAGAAGTCATTGTTGTCAGATGAGGATGCGTCACTGCCTCAATCTCCTGGTTCACTTGAAAAAGTAGAAGAAACCGATCCAGATGGGAATGTGCTCAATTTTACCCGGCGAAAAAAAGACAGCCTGCGGGAAGGCATTTTTATAAAAACCAATAAGAAAGGATTAAAACTGGAGCAAGCCAATTACCGCAACGGCAAATTGGAAGGTCATCGGGTACTTTTTCACCCCAATGGGGATACCATGATTGTAGAGACCCGTCGCAATGACCTGTTTGAGGGTGAATACAAATCTTTTTACCCCAGTGGGCAGCTCAAAATGACCTGCCAATACCGCAACAACAACATCGAAGGAGCCTGGTTGCAATACTATGAAACCGGGCAACTTAAGGAAGAAGTGCTTTTTGTCAACAATGCCGAAAATGGCCCCTTCAAAGAATACCACCTCAATGGGAAATTGAGTGTAGAAGGGGCTTACAAAGATGGCGCCAATGAGCAGGGTCCCCTCAAGTTTTACGATGAACAAGGGGTGCACAACAAAACCATGGAATGCAAGATGGGGGTCTGTCGCACCATTTGGAAATTGGAAAACGAAAAGGAGAGCAAATCCAAAAAATCAAAACGCCAAAAATAAGTACCATGGGTATCATCCGTATATGCTTGATTTTGGTGGCATTGAGTCTTACCTTGTCTTCGCAAGCGCAAATTACTGGCGGACGCAGCACCTACGCTTTTTTAGGTTTGCCCAGTTCTGCTCGGGTGTCGGGCTTGGCTGGCAATCTTATCACGGTGGTAGATGATGATGTGAGCCTGGCCTTTTCCAATCCGGCAGCCCTCAATCCACTGATGCATCAGCAATTGGCATTCAACCACGGTTTTCTGGGCGGCCAGATGCAGCACGGCGCTTTCAACTTTGGAAACAAGTTGGGATCAAAAGGCACCACAATTCACGCTGGTGTTCAATATGCCCGCTACGGTGAAATAGAACAAACCAATGAATTTTTTCAAGACCTTGGTACCTTCAATGCCGCAGATTACGCCATCGTGGCAGGAATTGCGCATCCAGTATACGACAAGCTCAATGTGGGTGCCAATCTAAAGCTGATCAGTTCTCAGTATGGACAATACAGCTCCCTGGGGTTCGCATCGGATCTGGCGGCTACCTATCGGGATACTGCCAAGCGGGTTACCGTGAGTCTGGTATTCCGCAATATGGGGCAGCAGTTGTCTACTTATGACCCCAGCATCAGCAAAGAACCACTGCCATTTGATTTACAAATTGGCATTTCCAAACAGTTGAAATACCTCCCTTTACGCTTTTCGTTTATATACACGTCTCTCAATCGTTGGAATGTCCTGTATGATGACCCCAACCTGGACAGTGGCACTATTTTCCTGGGCGAAGAGCCCACAGATCCTTCCTCTTTTAACCTGTGGATGGATAATTTCTTTCGTCACGTGATTTTTAATGGAGAGTTGCTCATTGGTGCGCGCGAAAATTTTCGCTTGCGTTTTGGGTACAATTACCGCCTCCACCGCGAAATGACGGTGCAAGGCTACAGCAGTCTAGCCGGATTTACTTTTGGCGTGGGCTTGAAAGTGAATCGTTTTCGCATTGATTTTGGGCGGGGCATTTACCATTTGGCAGGTGGGCAAACCCAGCTTGGTATTTCTACGAATTTCAAGGAATTTCGAAAAGGATAAACGCAACGTAAAAGTTTAGCACTCCCCCTTCGGTGGAGTGGTTTAGGAAAATATAGCCACAAATTCCACAAATTTTCACAAATTAAGACACAAACTGGCGTTTGTGGTCCCTTAACGAACGAAGTTCGTACCAGAATTTGTGAAAATTCGTGAAATTTGTGGCAAAAAAATTGTTTTGTCACATCTACGAAGGCGGGGTGCTTAACTTTTACAACGGTACTACTCTTCTTCCCAATTCACCCCCTCTTCTTCATCTTCGGGGGGAGCTTGCAGCCAGAAATTATTCACTCCTTCGCCTTGGAGTACCTTGATTTTATTGAGGTTGACCAGATCCAAGAGCGCCAAAAAGGTAATGATGGCGTGGATGCGGTCTTTGCAATCGCCAAAGATATTTTTAAAATCGGCCCTGCGGCCATCGCTGATTTGGCTGTAGATGAATTCCTGTTGCCCTTCGATGGTATAACTGAAGCGGGCAATTTGGTGTACTGCCCTGGGTGCAGGGGTCTCAAAACGCCCCATCACACTTTCAAATGCCCGCAATAACCTGAACAAGGTCAGCGATTCGAGCTCGGTATCGACCAAGGCTTTGGTGGCAATCTGCTGCAATTCCTGGGCGATGTTGCCCCGGGTTTCCTGCATGGCGCGGTGTTCTTCCATCTCCCGCATTTCATCCAATACGCTTTTGTAGCGCTTGTATTCCAGCAAGCGTTGCACCAGTTCTTCGCGCGGATCAATTTCGTTGCCACTTTCGTCGAGCTGTTTGCGGGGCAACAACATTTTGGCCTTGATGCGGCAGAGTGTGGCAGCTACCAGGATGAATTCACTGGCCAAATCGATGTTCATCCGCTCGAGGTGGTGCAGGTACTCCAAAAAATCATCGGTAATGGTGGCAATCGGTATGTCATCGATGTCCAATTCATCGCGCTCAATGAAAAACAACAACAGATCGAAGGGACCATCGAACTGTGGAAGGTGAATGGTATAGGTATCATTTACTGCCATGGGGCGAAAGTTAGGTAGATTTCCGGTAAAAATAAAGCGCTATCCACCTCCCGGTGAATAGCGCCTCATCTTCTTTCAAATTGCCTTCTTCAGGCTGAAATTAGAAAGTGAATCTCAAGCCCACTCTTGCCTGCCATCTTGACAAGAGGCTGAAATCGTTGGCATAAGTATTCTTCAAAGATGCATCAAAAGAATAGGTTGGTGTACCAGTAGCATCCACACTCACGCCTAGAGGCTGAGTGTTGATAGGAAGCTGACGAACACCCCAATTGGAATTGAGCATGTTGCCAAAATTCAGGATATCCAGGGTGAACTGGAGGCCTTGGCCACTGGCAAAATGGTAATCTTGCATCAAGCGCAGATCCCATTGAGAATACCAGGGTGCCACAATAGCGTATTTTTCAGCATACTGCCCGCGATGCTCGCTCAAGTATTTGTCTTGTGCGATGTAGCTGCGGAATGCTTCCCGCTGGGCAGCAGTTTGGAAGTTCATTTGTCCCAACTGTGCATCTGTAGGAATGAAGATCAAGTCATTTAAGCCTGATCCATCGTTGTTGATGTCGCCAGAGTAAGTGTAGCTGAAACGGAAATCGGCTACGTTGTCATTCTGTGTCGTTCCACCCTGTGCGTATTGAACGAAAGTAGACACGGTAGTTGCCCATGGGCCGTATTCAAAGGTCTTGAAAGCCGAGCCAATAAAGCGGTGTTTGGTGCCAAAAAGCGAAGGCGCCAGCAGGGCATTGTTTACGTGATTGATGGCCGGGTTGCGGTCAAAGGCATCACTGGAGATTTCTGCTTCCACCGAGGAAGCATCCTTGGCATCCAGGTAGTTGTAGCCCAACATGACCTGGCCATTTTTGAAGTTCCGACGCAATTGTACGCTGGTGTTGAAAGAGTAGCCAATCTTGGTATTGGAAAACACGTAAGCATTGGTAGGGCCGCCAAACACCAGGGTGCGGTCATTGTTGGTGTAAATTGGACGCGTATCCGGGCCTTTCAGGGTACCCGTAGGTAGCTTCAGGCCATAGTTGCGCACCATGGCAGCATGGAGGTCTTTGGTGTAAAGGATGTCCATGGTGAAGACCCAATCGCCCATTTTGCGGTCGTAGCCCAAGTTAGAGCGCCATACTTGTGGGAACTTGAAGTTCGGATCGGTAAAGTTGTAGAAGAAAAAGTTCGGGTTGGCCACCTGGTTGCCGATCCATACGAAAGGCAAACGTCCGGTGAAGAATCCTGTACCACCGCGCAATTGTGCAGTTTTGCCTTCGCTACCCATATCGTAGTTGAACCCGATGCGTGGAGAGAACAAAGGCACTTGTTTCGGCAGTTGCGTGTGGTCAAACTTTTGAGGCGAACCCTGCTCGTCGTACCAGGTGATGGTAGGATCGTAGCAACAGTTGCGCTTGATGTTTTCTTCAATTTTGCTGGAAGTGTTGAAGTACAAGGGCATGTCCATCCGCAATCCGTAGGTCAGGGTGAGTTTTTTGTTCACTGTCCATTCGTCTTGCAGGTAGAAAGCGAACTGGCCCACATTGGTTTCGGCCAAAGCCCAACCTTGGCCAGCAGTACCGCCTTCGCCACCATTGGCTTGTGAGGTGGCGCGAGCAGCCGCTACTTCATTGTCGAATCCTCCGGTGCGTACACTGTCCAAAAACGCGGCAGTGCTTTCATAGCCAGGGCCAAATGTGCCACCATAAGCGTTCAGGTTGAACGAGTTGTCAAAGCTGAATGCCTCCAGACTTGTACCGATGGTATAGGTGTGTCTGCCTTTGTAAATGTTGAAGTTATCCGTAAATTGGAATACTTTCTGGTTCAGGCGATTAAAGACAGAAAATGGCTCTTGACCAGCTACGATGTAGCGAATCCCATCCTTGTTGATGTTGATCACCGGGAAAGGAGCTGAAAATGGATCGCGAGCATCCCGGAAAGTGGTATAACCTACCTGAACCTTGTTGGCCGCAGCATTGCCAAAGAGGGTACGCAATTCGACAATGGCAGAATTGATCTTGTTGTTGATCTGGTAGCCTGAATTGAAGTATTGCAGGGTAGTAAGGTCTGGTCCACGACGACCGATGGCCGAAGGGTGAGCAGGCTTTTGCTTGAATGCATCAAGAATGTTGTAGGTAGCCGTCAGCGTAGAGCTTTTGCTGATCTGGTAGTCCAGTTTCAGGATGGCCTTGGTGCTGTTGGTGTTGTGCAGGTAGCCTTCGTAAGGGCCAGTTTGGTACTGATACCGGGTTTGCAAAGCAGATGCAACCGCATCCAAATCCGATTTGGCAACGCGAGATACATTTGATCCACTGCGGCCAGGTGCGGCTGCAATGGCGGTAGACCCCAAGTCTGAGCGTTGATCGATTTCTGCGTTAACAAAGAAGAAGAGTTTGTTTTTGATGATTGGCCCACCCAAAGCAAAACCATACTGATTTTGTGAAAGGTCGGGAACCACAATCTTTTCGCCACTTACTTTTCCTCCGGTAAGATCCTGGTTGCGGGTATATCCGAATACGGCACCTTTGAATTTGTTGGTACCGGATTTGGTTACTGCGTTGACCGAAGCACCTGTGAAACCCGCCTGGGTTACATCATAAGGCGCCAATGAAACGGTGATTTGCTCAATCGCGTCCAATGAGATGGGTTGCGCATCAGCTTGACCACCAGGGGTAGCGGCATCCAGGCCGAAAGGGTTGTTGAAGATGGCGCCATCTACCGTGAAGTTGTTGTACTGGTCGTTGCGACCTGCAAACGATACCCCGTCAGAGGCAGGCGTTGCGCGGTAAAAATCTTGTGCCGAACGTGAAATGGTTGGCAGCTTGGTCAATGCCTCCGAACTGATGTTGGTTTCTGATCCGGTACGGCCACGCCCAAAAATGGAGCTGCGACCTGAACTGATTTCAACTCCGTCCAACATGGTGGCGTTTTCAGTCAACTTGGCGTTGACAGTGTACTTGCTGCCCAATTGCAGGTATACATTGTCAACTTGAAAATCCTTGAAACCTACATAAGAGATCTTGATGGTGTAGGGACCACCTACCCGCATGTTGGGAATGCTGAATCCACCATCGGTGCGGGTGTCTACTCCATAAAGAACGCCAGATTCAATGTGCGTAGCCAAAACAGTGGCTCCAACAAGTGGCTCGCCAGATTCGGAAGTGGCACTGCCCTGAATGGCAGAAGTAGTTTGTTGTGCTTTTGCGCTAAAGCAAAACAATGACACGGCAAGCAGTGCCAATAAGCGTAAACCTAGTTTCATCAAAAAGTGAGTTTAAATTGGTTGGGTAAACATGCTGTCGGGGGGTAAAATTAATTAATGAAAACTTAACCTAGAGCCTTATTTATTAATTAATTGTTAATTTTTTTGTTTGCAGCCAATAAACCCCGAGCTTGTTGAGCATGTATTTCTTTTCTTTCAAACTTGTAATGCCTTAAATTTCCTGTTTATATGTACAATCAAATGGAGCATCTAAATAAAATTATGGTTGACTTTGAACTGCATGCTGTTGATGGAATAAAAGAGTGTTTTAGAAATGGAGTTGATGTCTAATAAAGCACCACACCTGATTTTCTTGAATTAGTTCAAGTGTTTCACCCGGATACACCTGCTATTTTTATGCCATAAAATTTTAAGCAATGGCAAAAAAATACCTTGGCTATCAGCCGCAAGACTCCACTACGGAATACGCAAAGTATTACGATGAAACCATTCAACCCGTCCCCGATTATGTGCAGGCTGCATTGGAAAAATCACCATTCCCTCAGGGTTCCCTCCCCGCTTTTTCAGAAGCCAAAGATTTACAAAACGAAGGATACGCCGAAATAGAGACTGGGTATACCCTTGAACCCGATGGGGCTGCTCATGTGGCGGTACTCACCAAAATGCCCAATGTAACGCCCGAAATGTGGGATTGGTGGTTTGCCTGGCATGGTTGCAGGGACAATCGCTACAAGCTATGGCACCCAAAATCGCACTTCAGTGCACAATGGGAAGATGGTCGCGATGATGTAGCCTATATCGGACGCAATTCAATCATCGCAGAAATGATTGGTGATGAATATACCCTGGGTGCAATTCAGTTCAAATCGCCCACCGAATTTGGGTTTTCCGAAGAAGCCATCAGTGACTCCTCTAAAGTAGTTTACATCTGTGCAAAACTCGGCCACCAAAAATTACCAGTAGATTTTGGGTATTTGGTGCACCAGGTGCGTGCCGTAGCAGGTGGTGCCGAAATGCGTTCTCGTTTTTGGGTAGGCGGACGATACATCCACCTTAGGAAAGAAGGTGTTATAGCCGATTTGGTATCGAGTTTTGCCCAAAAAATGCGGAAATTACCCAAAAACTTTGCGCAGGATTTGGTACAGCATTGCTCGGAAGAAATGGCACACTTGGCCAGTTTTTTGCCTGCAATTTATGCAGAAATGAACCCCAATGGTGGAAATTTGCGGGTTGAAGGACGAGTGATTGAGCGTACCGACAGCGATTTTGAGGCAACCATCATGGGTTCGTTGTTCAATAAAATTGACCCCATCAAAAGACCCGCTAAAATCGTGGTTGCAAAATCCGTTCGGGACATTATCGACACCCTAAAATATGCTAAGACACAGGGCAAAAAAGTGACCGTTTGTTCGGGCGGCCACAGTTGGAGTGCCAATCATGTGCGGGAAGACAGCATCATGATCATGATGAAAAACTTCAACCAATACGCCATAAATGCCCAAGAAATGACCGCAACGGCAGGGCCGGGGGTCGGAGGCAGCGATTTGATGAAAGCCCTCTACAAGCACAACTTGTTCTTTCCTGCGGGGCATTGCAAAGGCGTGTGTATTGGCGGATATTTGCTGCAAGGCGGCTATGGTTGGAACGGCAGAAAGACAGGTATTGCTTGCGAAAGTGTGATCGGCATCGACCTGGTAACTGCTGATGGTACCTACATTCACGCCAATGCGCATCAAAATGCCGATATTTATTGGGCAGCGCGTGGTTCAGGCGGCGGATTTTTCGGGGTAGTGGTGCGCTTTCATTTAAAACTGTTTGCGCTGCCCAAATACCGAAGCATTATTGTACACGATTTTTACCTCAAGCACCTGGAAGATGTGTACAATTGGGCTTATGAAGTAGGCCCAACGATTCCGAAAGCCGTTGAATTTCAAATGCTGATGAGCAATAAAATGCTCACCATTTTGGGGCCGGGTATAGAAGCCGTTGCGCCTATTTTTGCAGATACCAGAGATGAATACGAAGAGGCGATGGCATTTATGAAAAATAGCCCCATTAAAAACAAGGCAGTTATTGCTACCCCTGCTTTCAATCCGGGTATTGATCAGCTGTACAAAACGGTGATGACCCACTACCCCGAAAATTACCATTGGGGCGTAGACAACATGTGGACACATGCACCCATTGAGGATTTGATGCCTTACATCAAGGAAATTGCCAAAACTATGCCCCCAGCGCCATCCCATTTTTTATGGCTAAATTGGCACCCTGGCAACATCAAAACGGATATGGTTTACTCCAATGAAGATGCGATTTATCTGGCATTGTACGCCAACTGGAAAAATGCCGCCGATACGGCCAAATATGGCGATTGGGCAGCCAACTTGATGCAAGAAATGAGCCATTTGAGTACGGGCATTCAGTTGGCAGACGAAGGTTTGCACAAAAGAACCGCACCGTTTTTGTCTGACGCCCATTTGAAAAAAATACAAAAAATAAGGGCGGATAGAGATCCCCATGGCTTATTTCATGAATGGCACAGCCGACCAGAAGTGGATCAAAATGAATAAAAAAGGAGCTTAGATCAAAATGAACCAACTGATTGAAGAATTAAGCAAATCCAATCTCCCGAATGAAACCATTGAAAAAATAATGGGCTTGGGGAAGTTGGTAAAAGTGAAAAGCCAAACCAAATTGGTGCGCCACAATCAAGTCTGCACCAAAGTGTATTTGGTTTTGAAAGGCGGCTTTGTGTGTCGGTTTATTGATGAAGCATTAGAAATTGAAAAAACCATCAACTTCTTTTTTCCGGAATTCCATCCGTTCATGACTTGTGTAGACAGTTTTTTTTCGGACACAAAAACGCAATGCGAAATCCGTTGCATCAGCAATGCGGAAGTTATCGAATTTGATAAAAAAGACATAGAAACCCTCATTTTTCAAGACTTGCAATTGCTCCAAATTTATCATGCCCAAGTGACCACGGCCTTGCAGGAGATCAATGATTTTGAAATGAAAATCATTGCCTATTCATCGGAACGCCTATACAATTATTTGATTA
>Ga0247831_1001506_pt1 | contig 43243 bp, 42 predicted proteins | sample LaCruzMarch2015__9_FD_192406 | JGI IMG/M metagenome (GOLD analysis project Ga0247831, IMG submission 192406) | Freshwater microbial communities from meromictic Lake La Cruz, Castile-La Mancha, Spain - LaCruzMarch2015_1m | ecosystem: Environmental > Aquatic > Freshwater > Lake | place: Spain...
CAATGCCACGTTCGGCTACCGCATCGCCCATAATCGGGAGGATGTAGGGATGGGCGTCGCTCGACGGAGTCGGTACTTCCACCGAAGGCAATGCTTGCGCCCAGAGCCCTGCGGCCGGAAACACTCCAAATAGACCTAGCGCAAGGCGTACAGAGACTTTTCGCATCATCTGACTTGGGGCTTATTGTACAAAAGGCAGTGACACACCGAACTGCAAACGGCTCAGGCTGTTCGGGACCAGATCGGCGTTCGAAATGCCCGCGAGCCACGCATAGCGCAGCCCAATGTCCAGCCCTTTGCCACCCCGGGCCTCGACCAAGCTGTAGCTCAAATCGAAAGCAGCCCCGTACCACACCGGGTTGATGGATTCGGACAAATCTGAATCGAGCTGAATTTCGCTTCCGTCTTCCCAGAGGGCGGTGCGCCGCTCGGTGGCCGAGGTGCAAAAACTCACCTGCGGTCCCGCCGAAACGCTCCATTGGTCGTTCAGCTGATAGCGAATCATCAGCGGAACATCGATGGTGTTGATGCGCCACTGGTTGTTGCGGTCTGTCAGCTTTACTTCGAGGCTGTCGGGCAGATTGCCGAGCTGGGGCATGCCATCGGTGATCGAATTGTTCAAGGGCGTAAATTCGGCTCGGAACGACAGCTTCTCGGTCAATTTCAAGTGATTGCCCAATCCAAAGTGCCATCCCAGTTTGGACTCGCCATCGGTCCATAGATCGTAGTTGGCCCCGGCGTCGATGCTAAAGTGGAACTTCTCGGTGGCGGCTTTGTCTCCAAAAATGAGGACCAATAGAGCCGCCTGGGCCTGTGCGGCGACCGCTCCTAGCATCAACCCGCAGAAAATCAAAGTGCGCATGGTTTCGTGGAAAATAAGATTGAATGGTTGTGCATAGATAGTGTAATTCAAATCCGAAATTGCAACTCTTAACGCACCCCTCTATGGCTTCGCCCCTCTACGACGAATTGCTCGCGAACAACCGACGCTGGGCCGCACACCGACTGGTGGACGACCCCGGATTCTTTAGCCGTTTGGCCCAACAACAAAAGCCCAAATACCTCTGGATAGGGTGTTCCGATAGCCGGGTTCCGGCCAACGAGATTACCGGAACCGACCCGGGCGAAATCTTTGTCCACCGCAACATCGCGAACCTCGTAGTCCACACAGACATCAATATGCTGAGTGTGCTGGAATACGCCGTGAACGTACTCGAAGTGGAACACATCATTGTGTGCGGTCACCACGGGTGCGGAGGGGTACAAGCCGCCTTGGGACACCATAGTTTCGGACTGATCAACAAGTGGTTGCGGAACATCAAGGATGTGTATTTCAACAACAAGGAGAAAATTGACCAATGCGCTTCCGATCAAGTCAAGGTCGATACGCTGGTCGAACTCACGGTCGTGGAACAGGTGTGGAACCTCGCCAAGACGAGCATTGTGCAAAAGGCCTGGAAGTCCCGAAACGCGCCGATGCTGCACGGGTGGGTCTACGATCTCAAGGATGGCCTGATCGACGACTTATTCCACCTCGAACCCGGCTGCTCGCTCGACCCCGTGTACACCTACGACGAAGACTGAGCGCGAATTAGGGGCTGATTGGGTCAACTGTGCCCATGCCCAAAATGGGCCGCAGCAAAGGCGAGCAATATGACCCCGAGCTTGATGAAGTTGAACCCGTGTCCCTTGCTGCTTTCGAAAAGAATCACCGTCGAAATGTGTAGGAACACCCCAAAGGTGATGGCCATCAACTGAGGCAGCGATTGTTGCAATGCGGGGAAATGCCCGGCCAACGCGATGCCCAACGGGGCCATCAGCACAAAAAAACCAAAGCTGAAGGCCGTGGCCCAAACCGGGAGTTTGAGTTGGCGCAATAGCGAGAAAAAGACCAAACCCACGGGGAGATTGTGGACCGCAATGGCCCGCGTCAAAACCGCCGCTTCGGGCGAATCGGGGGCAGCGCCAATGGGAAGGCTCTCGACCAAAGCATGGAGCGAAAGCCCCATCAGCATAGGCCAAGGGATGCGCCCGGCTTGAACCGAATCCATATGCTGGTGTCCGTGCTCTACGCCTTGGCTCAAGGCTTCAAACAGCAATTGAACGAGAAACCCGAGCAAAACAAACCAGCCCAGTTCGTGTCCGCCGTGCGCGGCATCCGAATGCGTGTGCGTGGAACCGTAGATGTGGGGCAACAAATCCAACACCCCGGTAGCGAGCAAATACGCCCCGCTAAACGCGAGCAACAACCGCAAAAACAAAGGGTTCTTGGAAGGCAACAACAGCGCGACTGCTGCGCCTCCTACGGCTGAGAGAACAAGGGTGAGGGAGTGCACGGGCTGCAAAGAAAAGACTTTGGGGGAGAGTTCAAGAGGGGGGCTAAAACACCCCAAACAAACGCAGGGCCGAGACGATTAAGACCACGGCCAGCGTCCAGCGAATCAGTTCCTTGGCCCAGCTAAGGCGAATCAGATAGCGCACCCCGATCAAGGCCCCCAATGCTTGCCCCGCGGCCAACGTGAATCCGACAGGCCAAACCAAGCGCGGGTCGAAGGCGAAAATGAGAAAGGGCGGAATCGTAAAGACCAAGGCCATTACCAACTTCAGAATATTCGATTCGACCAAGCTATACCGGCTGTAGAGGACAAAAAACACCAGCATAAACAACCCGATCCCCATCTGCAAAAAGCCCGCATAAACACCCATCAAAAAAAAGCCGATCCAAAGCCCTGTGCCTTTGCGGGGTCCACCGAGATCGGTTTCCCGATTCCAAATTTTGTTGCTGATAAACAACGTAGGAAACAAAACGAGCATCAATATTCCAATCAGGATGCGCATGGGGTCGTCGTCGATGCGCAGGGCAAGGAGCGCGCCTACAGTGCTCCCCAACAGCCCTGGGATGTAATAAAAACGACTGTCGTGGAGCAAGCGCCGGGTGCGTTCGTCTCTCGGTAGGGCAATGACCGAAGTTGCGGTTTGAACCAACACCCCGACTCGGTTGGTCAGGTTGGCGGCGGTGGCCGGCATCCCGAGAAAAATCAATAATCCGAGGGTTATGCTGCTGCCGTTCCCTGCAAGGACGTTGATGACCCCTGCCGAAAATCCACCAATCAACAGCCAGATCCAAGCTTCGGCGCCCCAGTCTGGACTCACGAGGCAACGGTTTTGCGCATCGACCTCCACAAGATGACCGCGCTGACTACCGCGGCCAAACCCCAGCCCAGAGCTGTGTCGGCAAAACCGAAAATAATCCCCCCCGTAGCGAACAAAACCGAATAGGTCAATACCACGGCCGCGGCCCAAGAAATGAGCAGTCGTCGATCGAAGCGATCGGGGCCCAAACCGCTGCCTTTCCACCAACCGTCGGGCCGCACGCGTTGATAGAATTCGCGCAGAACACCTACTTCAACGGGCGCCGTGCGGAAGGTAACGACCACCCAAACCACCGTAGTAATAGCTACCGTGAAGTAAAAACTGCCATTGGCCCGAACAAATTCGGCCCCAAAATGCGGTTCCAACCCGAATTTGGCGACGGCCAGGGCGAACAGAGGCGCCAACGTGGCCGCGATTTCGCTCCAGGCGTTGATGCGCCACCAATACCAACGCAAAATCAGCACGGCCCCCAAACCCGCTCCACTCGCAATCAGAAACTGAGCGGCCGCATCGATGCTGCCCACGGCCCAACTGACCGGAATCGACACCATCATCAGGAGGAGGGTGCCGATTTTAGAAGCGCTCACCAGCTTGGCTTCGCGTCGTGCTGCATCGGCTTTGAGCCAAAAACGCCCGTAGAGGTCGTTGACCAGATAACCCGCACCCCAGTTGAGTTGGGTGCTGATGGTGCTCATATACGCCGCGAGAAACGCGACAAACAATAGCCCTTTGAGTCCCGAAGGCAAATGGTCGCGCATCAAAAGGACATAGCCTTCGGCCGCGCGCTCGGTGCCAAAACTGGGGTGAACCACTAAAATGCACAACCCGACGACGATCCACGGCCAAGGACGCAATGCGTAGTGCGCAATCTGGAACAACAGCGAACTATACACGGCGCCTTTTTCGTCTTTGACGCTCATCATGCGCTGAGAGATGTATCCTCCCCCACCGGGTTCGTTGCCGGGGTACCAACTGGCCCACCATTGCAGGGTGAAATAGCTCAGAAAAGCGCCCAGACCCAGGGCAAAGCCCCCCACAGCGTCTCCTGTCGAGGGTGCCGCGCTCAAACGGGGGAAAAAGTCGAACCGCCAGGCGGGCAATTGCGACTTCAATCCTTCAATACCGCCGACCTCGGGCAAACGCAATACCACCACCGCCAACACCACCGAGCCAATCATAGCGAGCGCGAACTGGAATGCATCCGTAACCGCCACGCCGATCAGACCCGAAAGTGAACTGTAGACCGCCGTAAGCGCCATCAATCCCACCAAAATCAAAAACGCCTCATTTTCAGGAATTTCAAAAAAGACCTTGAGAATGGTCAACATGGCCCTGTTCACCCAGGCGATGATGATGAGGTTCAGAAATCCGCCGAGGTATACGGCTTTGACCCCGCGTAAAATCCGGGCGGGTTTACCCCCATAGCGCAATTCGATCAATTCGGGTTCGGTCAACACCCCTGAACGACGCCAATAGCGCGCAAAAAAGAAGGTAGTGAGCATACCGCCCACCAGCATATTCCACCACAGCCAGTTTCCCGAAATTCCGTTGTGCGCCACGCGTTCTGCTACCCAGAGCGGGGTATCGGCGGCAAAGGTGGTCGCCACCATGCTGAGCCCTGCCAGCCACCAAGGCAAATTCCGGCCACCCAACAGGAAATCGCCCAAACTCCGCGAGGCGCTTTTGCGAAACCACCATCCTATGCCCAGCGAAAAGAGCAGATAGGCGGCAATAATGATCAGGTCGAGTGGACTGAAAGGCATGCGGCGCAAGTTAGCCCCGAAGCCGGGGTTCGCATTGTTACCTTAGCGAAATGAACCGACTTTCGCTTGACCGAGCGGGGAACGCCACCCGGGCTTGGTTTCGAACCACGTGGTTGGCCAGCGGCTTGCTGGCGATTTCGTGCGCTACCGAACCGGAAACTCCGAACGCCTCTACAGACTTCCACATCGACCACCGAGTTCAAATCGGGGCCTATCCGCTCGGCGTCGACAGCGCGTTTAAGGTCACCCTGTCCTTTCACAATCTCGGAAAAGCCGCCACCTTTGAGTGCATCACCGAACTCAAAGTCGGCGAGGCGCTCCATTACGACACCACCACCCACCACGTCGACAGCGCCCAATCTGCGGGGGCCGAAGTGGTATTTGCATCCGTACCCTACCATGCCCGAATTCCGGCCGAAGTCCAAGTCCGAATCTCCGAAATCGAACCAACCCGAAACTAAATCGCCTCCCCCCGCCCGCCGCGAGGAGGCTGATTTGTCGTTGGTCGCCAAAACCCAGGCCGGGCTGGAAGCGGTCTTGGCTGAAGAATTGCGCGCGCTCGGGGCCCGAAACATCGAACCCCTGCGCAGGGCGGTGGCCTTTAAAGGCGATAAAGGGTTTGTCTACAAGGCCAATTTGTGTTTGCGCACAGCCTTGCGCATTCTCGTTCCGCTGTTCGAATTCGAAGCCCGGGATCCGGACGATTTGTACCGCAAAGCCGAGGCCTTTGGCTGGAGCGAACTGCTCTCGCCTGACAGCACCTTCGCTATTTCATTTACCGTTCATTCAGAGGTCTTTACCCACGGGCAATTCGCAGCCCAACGGCTCAAAGACGCCATCGTAGACCGCATTCGCAAAGACAGTGGGCGCCGTCCGAATGTAGACAAAGCCCAGCCTGAAATGCGCATCGACTTGATGATTGCCGGAAACCGCGTAGTCGTATCGCTGGACAGTAGTGGCGATTCGCTCCACCGCCGGGGCTATCGGAGCGAGACAGGGATGGCTCCACTAAACGAAGTCCTCGCCGCGGGCTTGCTCCTCCACACAGGTTGGAAGGGCGGACGCACCCTGGTCGATCCCTTTTGTGGTTCGGGGACCTTGGTATTGGAAGCAGCCATGATCGCCCACGACATTCCCCCCGGTCTGTTCCGACGCGATTTTGGCTTTATGCGCTGGGGCGACTACGAACCCGAGTTGTTTGAAACGATTCGGGAATCCAAGATGAATCGGCTCCGAGAGCAAGCCGCTTTGGTGCACGGCTTCGACAGCGATTTTCGCATGATTTCCAAAGCCGAGATCAACGCTCGAGAATCGGGGCTCGAAGAGTTTTGCCGTTTTGCCCTCGGCGACTTTTTCGTCAGGGCGCCCCTGAGCGGACTTGAAGAATCCGGTCCAAAAGAAGGGATTTTGGTCATGAACCCCCCCTACGGTCAAAAGCTTGAATTGACCGATCACCGCTTTTTCGAACATTTGGGAGACCGTTTGAAAAAGGCGTATGGCGGCTGGGATGCGTGGATTTTGCTCCCCGAAGAAATTCAAGGCATCGGGCTCAAGCCCGACCGCAAACTCAAGGTTCAAAACGGGGACATTCCCTGTGTATGGAGCCGGTTTGAGTTGTTTTCCGGCAGTCGAAACCAAAGGCGGGAAGCGCAAAAGGGCGAAACGCGCCCACGCATCGAACGCCCTCGCATCGAACGTCCTCGACCTGCAGCCGGCGAAGAACCTCCGCATTCAACCGAATAACAATGGCAATCTCCATGAAGCGAATTGGTGTAATGACCTCGGGAGGCGACTCTCCCGGAATGAATGCCTGTGTACGGGCGGTGGTGCGCACCGGGCTGGCCCGTGGTCTAGAAGTGTACGGCATTTACCGGGGCTACGAAGGCATGATTGCCGGAGAAATAGAACCCCTCCAAGCGCACAGCGTGAGCAATATTCTCCAAAAGGGGGGGACAGTGCTCAAAACGGCGCGAAGCGAGACCTTCAAGACCGTTGAGGGCCGGGCGCGGGCCGCAGAACAACTCAAAAAGCATGGCATCGAAGCCTTGGTCGTGATCGGAGGCGACGGTTCGTTTCGGGGCGCCATGGCGCTCGAGGCCGAGCATGGCATTCGGTGCATGGGGTGCCCGGGCACCATCGACAACGATTTGTACGGCACCGACAATACCATCGGCTACGACACCGCGGTCAATACAGTGGTGCAGGCCGTCGACAAGATCCGCGACACGGCGAATTCGCACGACCGTTTGTTTATCGTCGAAGTGATGGGGCGCGACGCGGGTTTTATCGCCTTGCGCAGCGGGATTGCGACCGGGGCCGAGGCCGTTTTGATCCCCGAAACCAAGACCTACATTCCCGAGTTGATCGATCTCCTCGAACGCGGTTGGCAGCGCAACAAATCGAGCGCCATCGTGATTGTGGCCGAAGGCGACGACGCCGGGGGAGCCTATCAGGTGGCGGAAAAGGTGAAAGAGAAATTCAATCGATACGACATCCGCGTCACGGTGCTGGGGCATTTGCAAAGAGGGGGCAGCCCCTCGGCCCTCGACCGCATTTTGGCCAGCCGGATGGGGCACGGAGCCGTCGATGCGCTCTTGGCGGGACGCACCAGCGAAATGGTCGGGGTGGTCAACCACAACATCACCTATACCCCCTTCGACAAGGCCACCAAACACCATATGGAGGTCAGTCCGTACTTGCTCGAGCTGGTCCAGGTCTTGTCGAGCTAAATGGCCGATGTGCGCTGTGCCGAGGTCTTGGTGCCGGCCCCCGTCGGGGGGCTGTTTACCTATCTGATTCCGGACGACTGGGACAAGCCGCTTGACGTGGGGCAGTGGGTGGTGGTTCCGTTCGGACCGAGCCGGCATGTCCTTGGTGTGGTGGCTTCTCTGAGGCCGAAATCGGATTTGGAACGCAGTTTAAAACACCTTTCGGCCCAAGCTCCAGAAGCCGCTGTTTCCGGCGCGGCCATTCGGTTTTGGACCTGGCTATCCGACTATTATCTGTGTCATCCCGGAGAAGTGCTCATGGCGGTCTTGCCCTCGGGCTTTAAACTCGAGAGCCGCAGCCGCCTCCGCGCCCTGCCTGCGGCCGAGGGGGAATTGGCGGTGCCCCGCGCTGCCTTGAGCCCCGAAGCCTTCGAACTCTATTCCTCCCTGCTCCAAACGGGCGAAGAGGAAGTCCAGACGCTGGAAAAAGAACTGAAAATAAAGAGTTTGCGCATTTCGATCAAGGAGCTGCTCGAAAGCGGTTGGGCCGAACTCGACGGATCGTGGGACCGAAAACTCCCCGAGCGCAAAAAGCAGGTCCTGAGGCGAAATCCGGAGGCCGATCCCCGCCTTTGGAACGCCGTGCTCGATTCGAAGCGCGCCCCTCAACAAGCCGCGCTTTTGACGTGGTTTGCGCAAAACGAAGCCCCAGCAGGCATCGATCGGTCCCGGGTGCCTGCAGAATGGAGATCGGCTACCCTCCATACCTTGATCGGAAAAGGGTTGTTGCGCATCGACGTGGAACGCGCAGAAACCCTTCGCAACATTCCTGCCGATGCCGCGGTCCTCAAAACGCTCAATCCGCCGCAATTCACGGCGCTCGAGGGCATACAACGCGGATTTTCCGAAGGCAAAACGGTGCTACTCCACGGGGTAACCGCCTCGGGCAAAACCGAATTGTACGCGCATTTGATCCGCGATGTACTCGAAAAGGGCCAATCGGCCTTGTTCCTGCTCCCCGAAATCGCGCTGACCACCCAGATGATCGAGCGAATGCAGCGGTTGTTTGGAAACCGGGTAATGGCCTACCACAGCCGCTTGGGCGAACGCGAGCGCATGGAGTGTTTCCGCACGGTCTTGAAGGCAGAAGTGCCTATGCTGGTGCTCGGGGCGCGTTCGGCGGTACTCCTTCCCTTTGCGCAGCTGGGCTTGATCGTGGTCGACGAAGAGCACGAAACCTCGTACAAACAAAACGACCCAGCCCCCCGATACCACGCCCGCGACAGCGGCTTGATGCTCGGGCGGTTTCAGGGCTGTCCGGTCTTGCTCGGATCGGCGACCCCTTCGTTGGAATCGATGATGTTGGCCCAAGACGGGAAATACGCCTATGTACCGCTACTCCAGCGGTTCAACAATCACAATCTGCCCCACATCGAGCTGAGTCGTTTCCGCCCAAAACCCCCTTCCGAATCCGAGCCTGAAACCGCACTGGGACCTGCGCTTTTGGAAGCGCTTCAACAGGCCATCGATCAGGGGCATCAAGCGCTGCTCTTTCAAAACCGCCGGGGTTTTTCGCCCTATGTGCAGTGTTCGGATTGCGGGGCGGTCCCAGGCTGTCCGCACTGCGACATCAGTTTGACGCTGCACCGTTCGAGTGGGCGGTTGCGCTGCCATTATTGTGGTTATTCCGAAGCGTATCGACAGGCCTGTACCGAATGCGGTTCGATGGGGATGCACTTTCGCGGGTTTGGGACCCAGCGGCTCGAAGAAGAGCTCGAGGCGCGCATGCCCGAGTGGAGAACCGCGCGCATCGATTTGGACAGCACCCGGCGCAAAGAGGCGCTGGGCGAATTGCTCGAACGTTTTGAGAACGGACACCTTGATGTGCTGATTGGCACCCAAATGGTGACCAAGGGATTGGACTTTCAGAATGTCTCCATCGTGGGCGTAGTCGATGCCGATTCGCTGATGCGGCAACCCGACTTTCGGGCCGAAGAGCGCAGTTTCCACTTGTTGGCGCAGGTGGCAGGTCGGGCGGGCCGTGGCCAAACCGAAGGGCGGGTGTTGATTCAAACGGCCGATCCCGCTCACGATTTGTACAAGGACCTGCGCGACGGCGATTTCGAGGCCATTTATCGCCGATTGCTCTACAAGCGGCAGTTGTTTCGGTATCCGCCCTATTGCCGGCTCGTTCGGGTATTGCTGCTTCAGGCCGATCCGGCCCGGGTAGAACGCGCCGCCCAATGGCTGGGTCCTTTGTTTAAAAACCGCTTTGGAACCGATGTGCTCGGACCCGAAACCCCGTCCGTGGCCCGATTGCGCGGAATGCACCAACGGCAATTTCTGCTCAAAATAGACCGAGACCGTTCGCCCATGGCGTACAAGCGGAGTTTGACCGAAATGCTCCAGCAAGCAGCGCGCCGAACCGAATTCAAAGGGGTTCGGGTGTTGGTGGATGTAGATCCCTGAAAAACAGAACACAACAAGATTATTGCCCTTGCGCCCCCCTTCAGAGGCCAACAGGGTGCATCGGTTTGACGGACAGGGCTTAATTTCGACCGTGGAGCCCACGCAGTGCTCCACACCCCACCGAATTGCGCAAAACACAGACGCTCAAAACATGGCACACATTACCCTCAAAGGAAACACCCTTCGCACCCAAGGAGAACTGCCCGCCATCGGCAGCAAGGCGCCCGACGCCGTTTTGACCGGTGTTGACCTCAGCGACTTCAAAATCTCCGACTATCGGGGCAAAAAAGTGGTGCTGAACATCTACCCGAGCATCAATACGGGCGTTTGCGCGGCTTCGGTGCGGCGTTTTAACGAAGAAGCCGCAGGTCTGGAAGACACCGTGGTGTTGTGCATCAGCCACGACTTGCCCTTTGCGCAGAAGAACTTTTGCGGGGCCGAAGGCATCGAGAATGTGGTGATGGGCAGCCCCATGCGCCCGGGCAACACCTTTGCCGCCGATTATGGGCTCACCATTTTGGACGGCATTTTTGCCGGTCTGCTCTCTCGGGCCGTGGTGGTTTTGGACGCCGAAGGAACCGTGCTCTATACCGAGCAAGTGCCCGAAATTGCCCAAGAACCCGACTACAACAAGGCGTTGGCGGTGCTGTAACCGATCGAAGGAGTTATGGGATGTGGGCCTCTTCCCAGGCCCGCACTTGAACCCGGGCCCGATCAAACAGCCGCTCGTAGTTGCCTTTGGTTACGGCTTGTCTTTGTTCAGCGGTCAATAACGCCCAAAGCGGGTCGTACAGATGGTACACCTGCATATTGGGTTTTTGGCTGTTGGGGGCTACGTTGTCGGTTCCGAACAAGAACCGATCGGGATAACGGGCAATCAGGGAACGGGCAGCTTCGAGCGAAGCGGCGTCGGCGGTGATCCACTTGGCCACTTGATCCCAACTGATATCGATGTAGACATGCGCGTAATCGGGGTCGCCGAGCATTGCGTCGAGCAACCCCCCCATTTCAGAAATGGGGCGAACAACCCGCCCCAATCCGGCGTGGGCCCAAATGATCGGGGTGTTCGGGTGTCGTTTGACCAGGGTTTTGAACTCCTCTAAATAATTGTACGCTCCGGGTTTGGGGAACGGATTGTCGATGTCGTTGTGGAGAATAACGAGCAACCCCGTTTCGGTGCAAAAATCGAGGATTCGGTCAAGGGCCGGGTCGTTGAGACTGGCGACATCGCCGGCCACTTTGCTGCTGACGAATTCTTTGTGAATCGAGAACTCGCCAATGCCCGAAAAGACGCCAGGAAAGGTGGTCAGCACGCGCCGAATATGGTCCACCGCATACATATCGGTGGGGTTGAATCCGGTAATCATCGGATCGAGCCTTTGCCTTTGTGCCACGGGCAAACCGAGATATTGGGTCGCAATCCAGGCATCGGTAAAACTGTAATAATACAAGGGCGCGTCGCTTTCGAGGTAGTAGGTCGGAGCATTGGTGCCCGTAACCCGATAACTCCATTGCTGTTGGAGCGGGATACCAAATACCGTTGACCGGCCCACCGAATCGCCCATCACCTGTTCTACGTAAAAGGAAAGAGAAATCCCCTCTTGGATGTAGTTGGTCAAGTGAAAATGGCTGTCGTGAAACAGCGAAACATCGGGCTTGGGCGCGGCCTTTTTCTTATTGCTCTTTTGGGCATAGAGGGCCGGCATACTCCCGATGACGGTCAACAAGGCAATTCCCACCCACGTTGTCCTCTTTTGAGCTGTGGTTCGCACTGCACTCATGGCTTGGGTTCAACGCGATACAGATTCGCTTTGAGTTCTTCGACCACTTGGGTGATGGCGCGTTGTCCTTTGACGCTATTGCCCGCGGCATCCAAAGGAGGGGCGATGACCGCAATGCCAAATTTACCCGGGCAGACCGCAATCAATCCGCCCCCCACACCACTTTTGCCGGGCAGGCCTACGCGATATAGCCAAATCCCAGAATCGTCGTACAAACCGGCCGTCGCCATGACCGAAAGCGTGTGTTGGGCCGCCACGGGTCCTACCACCGTCTTTTTGGTGATCGGATTTTTTCCCCCGTTGGCCAAGGTCGCCGCCATGGTAGCCAAATCCTTAGCGTTTACGTTGATGGCGCATTGTTTGGTATACAAATCGGTCGTTTGAACCGGGTCCCAATACATGCGATCGTAGGCGAACAGCAGATGGGCAATGGCTTGGTTTCGTTGATTGGTCGCCGCTTCGCTCTCATAGACGGGACCGTTGACCGATAGAGAACGACCGGCAAAATCGCTGTGGGTCGAAAGGATGTTGTTCCATTTGGCCTCGTAGGTATTCCCCGCAATCAAACTGGTTGTCGCGATGGCCCCGGGGTTTACGCAGGAGTTGATTTCTCTCCCCTTCATGCGTTCAATGGCCGTAATGCTGTTAAACACTTCGCCCGTGGCATCAACGCCCACCTTTTCCACGATGACCTCGGCCCCTTTTTCGTCGATGACCCGCGCGAGCGTAAACACCTTCGAAATGGACTGGATGCTCACTTCCGAGTTGAGATCGCCCGTGGCAAAGACCTGACCCTCGACGGTTACCAAGGCCATACCGAACAAATCGGAAGGCACTTCGGCCAAGGCAGGGATGTAATCGGCATTCTTGCCTTCGGTTACATTCTGAACCGTGTTGTAGGCTCGTTCCACGATGGCTTGATAATCGGGGCCAGCGGGTTTTTTCTTGCTCGGTGCAAAAGCGGCGGTACCCAGCAAAACAACGAGGGCAGAGGCCAAAGGCAAGGGACGGAACATGCGTAGCATAATAGGGTTGGTTTACGGTTTCAGGGTTACGGGCAAATCGAAATTGTACTTGAACGACATTTGAATTTTGACGATGTCATAGCTCCATCCATCGTTGTGGTTTTCTCGACCTCCATACTGGACTTCAGCACCGTACATAAAATTGTCGACGGGCTTGAACAGGAGGTTGACCAGGGCATATTGACCCGTTTTAAACGAATTGGGGGCCGAACTTTCAGCCAAATCGAAGTCGGTTCGCGAATAGCCCACGGCGGTGCTCAAACGGGAGTTCCAATTGTGGTCGAAAAACAGGCTAAACGCAGTGATCGGAAGCGCATAGCCCTCTAAGGGTTTGCGGATATCATCGGTGGTCCGCACCCCGATATCGGTGGTGGCATCGTTCATATAATTCTGAATACCCGCGCCATAGACCACACCAAACCGAGCCGTTGTCTTGCTGCCCAGCGCCACATTTCCGGTCAAGTTCAATCCCCATCCCAAAGCGTTGTCGCTCAGATCGCGCACACTGTCGGGGCTCAGGTCTTCCCAAGCCACATTGCGCAGAATCCCTGCGAGTTCGAGATAACCGAACCCAAAGGCCTTGCGGTATTCGACGCTGAAATCGGGAAGGGGGAAGCTAAATTCCACATCGGAGAGCGCAATTTGATCCGAGTAAATTCCGCCATCGGCGCTGGCTCCGGGCCGTTCGAGGGCGAACGTCAGCTTGTCCTCTCCTTGGAGGGGCATATAGCGAATTTGAATGTTCCGAAATAGCGCCATACCCGAGGGACCCCAGTATTCCAACGAATTCGGGAAAATATCGATGTCCATAAACGGACTCCAATATTGACCAAAGCCCCATTTCCCGATTTGACCATAGGCGTGCCGCAATCGAAAGGTGGTTTGACCCGCGTCGGCACCCACCCCGAACAATTCCCATTCAAAAAGCGTGGTCAATTCGCCCAACCGCGTCTGGGTGCTGCTCTTTACCCCAAACCGTGTCTGTCGAACGCCGAAGTAGAAACTGCCTTCGGCCCCAAATTCGTTTTCAAACGAGGGCAGTTGCGTGGGGCGAACCACATCAAACCAATTGGAATTGATGGAATTCATATTGTACCCCACATCGGTCATCAAAGCACCGTATATGTTGAACTGGGTCGGCGTTTTCGCTTCCTGGGCCCAAGCGGTGCCTATGCCCATAAGGCCTGCCATCAGCAGTCCCCCATTTTTGATTGGATTCATCGGTTGTACTTCGAATTAAAGATTGAGCATCACATTGGCGTTGAGGATTCCCCCCGTACCCCCTACCGAATAAGGCAAAGACAACCCCCCCACCGGGCTTCGATCGGTATGGATGTATTCCACGTTCAATCGAACCACCTGGTTTTTGGCGGGATAATAATTGAGTCCGAACCGCGCTTCCCAAGGCTCCCCATATTCTCCGTGGATCAAGGCATAACCCGCATAGGCTTGCCACAACCGAGGGGCGATCATTTTCGATAGAATCGCTTGATGTCCCCAATCGTTCAGTTGGCTGGGAGCCAAATCGACCTTTTCGCCCTTAATCGAGTTGATGGTGCGCAGATACAGAGCCGCATCCAGAGACCATCCCTTGAATTTGAAACCCGCGTCCAAACTGCTCATATGATAGCGCGCCTTGTCGATCAGCACACTGTCGCCAAACAATCCATTGGAGAAAATCACATTGCCATCGCTCAATCGAATTTGGCTGTTTTCAGGAGCCTGCTGACCGGGTTGACTTTGCCGATTTTCTTCGTTGTAGGTATAGTGCACTCCGAAACGGGTGGCTAGCGAAGATCGACCTTCGAAATCGCCAAATCCATTGGGGCCCCCGTATTCCCCGGTGCTCGGTTCCCAACCCAAGGCCAAAGAAACCGTGCTCGGATCGCTGTCCAGTTGGGCTGCATCAATACCCAATTGACTGAGGTTGTTTCCGAGCATGGCCTGGTAGTCCCATTTTGTTCCGAGTTCGCCCTTCAACCAAAGACCGGTGGTGTACGAGGGGCGGAAAAACTCTTCGGCAATAAGCCGGTTGTCCACAGGCAGCCAGTTGGGGAAATTGCCTTCGGTGCTCCGCGTACCGGGAAGGGCATTGATTCCCATACCCAGCGTGGCCCATCGACTGAACCGATACGACAAATTGCCCGCAACGACCACCTGAGCACCTTGACCCAAAGCGGTATTGTTGGTCCATACATACGCCAAATAGCGAAATCGGGGATCGACCAACCACCCGTGAAACTGAATATTGACCTTGTTGAACTGAAAGTCGTTTCGCTGCTCGACGGGCTTAGTAATGCCAAATTGGTCCGTGTATTGAGCGTTGAGTCCACCGGAATTCAGATAGCGCACATAGGCAAAGAGCTTTAAACTCAATTGGCCATATTCGCTTTTGGCAATCTTAAATCCGGAACCCGGGGTGTAGGTGCCGTCGCCCAAATGTTGAATGCTGTCGTGATGCGTCCATTGTTCTTCGACCGAGCTGAGTTGGGCGAATACGCTGTGCGAAAAGAAAAGGACGCCAAGGCAAGTCGGAAAGATTCGATCGGAAAGGTACTTTTGACCGGTTCTCCGCTTCATATCGGCTCGTTTAGGTTGGAAAGTCGCGATGAAACTAAGTGAATAGCACCAAATCTTTGTGGCTTTGGCCAAAAAAAAACTCCATTGAGAATTAAGAAAATTTAAGTTTTGATCGCCTTATGAACCAATGGGGGCTTTCGGCATTCGTTATCTTGTTGACATACAATGTCTCGGCCAAAGACTTTCCCGATGTCCTTGCCCTTAAAAACGGGGACGAACTGCGGTGCGAAATCAAGAGCATGTCCAAGGGCGTGCTGATGGTCGAAACCGACTACAGCGATTCCGATTTCAAGGTGGAATGGGAAAAGGTGGTGCGCGTGAACAGTTCTCGGATGTTCAGCATTACGCTCAGCGACGGAGACCGTCTGCAGGCGAGCCTGAATTCGACCGTGGCCGATTCGGTCAACCTCCTCGATCGGAGCGGAACCGTGCACAAGGTGCTCCTGGAAGATATCGTCAATTTGCAAAAGCTCGAAAGCGGGTTTTGGGATCGATTGACTGCTTCTGTCGACCTAGGGTTCAGCTATGCGAAAAACAATAATCTATCCCAATACAACGCCCGGGTCAATTTGGGGTACAGGGCCGAGATGTGGTTTACCGAATTGACCTACAGCGAAGTGCGTTCGAGCCAAGACGACGTTGGCAACGTATTTCGCTCGGAATCCAAAATCAACTATGTCTATTTGCTGCCGAACGATTGGTATCTAACCAGCCAGTTGAACTTTTTGTCGAACAGCGAGCAATTGCTCGATTTAAGAACGACGGTCAAGTTGGGGGCAGGTAAGTTTATCATCCATACCAATCAAATGTATTGGGGATTGGGTGCAGGTTGGGCGTTTAACCAGGAACAATACGCGGGCAACGAACTCAACGATCGGAGTTCGTCCGAAGCGTATTTGGGCTCGGACCTGAATATGTTCGACACGGGCGATTTGAGTCTGCACGCCACCGCCACGGTCTATCCGAGCCTGACGGAATCGGGACGGATTCGCTTTGATGGCAGTTTTGATTTGAAGTACGACCTCCCCCTCGATTTCTACATCGGGTTGGGCTTTTCAATCAACTACGACAACCAGCCCGCCGTGGTCGAAGGGGAGCGCGGAGCCGAAACCGACTACGTCACCCAGCTCAATTTTGGGTGGGAACTTTGAGTCGGATTAAGCCGTCTCGACAAAGTGCGCCCGGTAGAGATCGCGCACAATCCCATCGCTCAACCCCACTTTGGGAACAAACATTTTGAGGCTGCCCGCCCATTCCATGGCGCTGACGTAGATTTTACAAGCGGGCACGATAACGTCGGCTCGGTCGGTATTCAAATCGAGGCGCTTGACCAATTCGTCGGGGGTAAACTTCTGGAGGAAGACGTATTGAGCCTCGAGATAATCGCGGCTTAAAGGCACCCCTGGAGCCTTGCCCGACATCTTAAACAATCGGTTGATGTTGCCCCCGGACCCAATCATGGCCACTTCGTCGATGCCCGACACCACCTCCTTGAGCCATTCGCGCATCGCCTTCCATTCGTTTTTGTCGTCGGTGCCTTGGAGCACGCGGAGCGTACCGATTCGAAAACTGCGGCTGGCCTGAGGGGCGCCCTCGCTCAAGAGCGTAAACTCGGTGCTGCCCCCGCCTACGTCCATGTAGAGAAAGGCGTCTTCTTCGGTCTTAAAATCGCGCAATACGTTGGTGCTAAACAACAAACGGGCTTCTTCTAACCCGTCGATGATGTCGATCTGGATTCCCGTTTCGGCGTTAACTCGCTCCACCACTTCAGCCCCGTTGGTCGATTCGCGCAACGCACTTGTGGCACAGGCCCGGCACCATTCGACCCCGTTGACTTTGAGAATGCGGTCAAAGGCTTCCATGCCCCACAACAAGCGTTCGATGTTGCGTTTGGAGATTTTGCCCTTTAAAAATGCGTCCTCGCCCAAGCGAATCGGCAAGCGGCTGAGCGACGACTTTTTGAACAACACTTCGTTGCGGTCGGGTATGGCATTGGCCACGAGCAGACGAACGGAGTTGGATCCAATGTCGATGCCGCCGAGCCGAATAATCTTCACCGTTGTGTTGTTTGGGGATGGGGTCAAAGGTAGAGTCCACAGCCCGAGCCGAAGGGCAGAAATCGGGACAGCGGAAATTTCTGGGGACTGGGGAGAATAGTTTGCAGTGTGCAGTTTTCAGTTGTCAGATGGCATTTCCGAGCATTGCCGTAAAGTGGATTTCTTGTTAAAGTCAGAAAATCTTTTCGGAGCCAATGCTGCGCCAGGAGACTGGCGACTGTAATCGCATTTGTCTGACAATTCATGATTTAACAATGAAATCAGCACTTCAGATGCCAACGAGGAGACCGACCCCCAGGCGTATCAAACCTCTCGACTCCGGGACCCCGAGTCGCTTCAAGCCGCAACGGCCAGTGAGCCTTGCGGCGCGACCTCGGCCAAAGCTGTAGCGGGTGGACAAGAGAGGTTGCGCCGGTCTAAAAAAGCTCCTTTCTTTCCTTCTTTCTTTGGAGCAGCAAAGAAAGAAGCCCACCGCGGGAGCGGGGTGCACACCAAAGTCGTAGAGAGGGAATGAACAGCGCAGGCCAACTTTGAATGCTCATCGGCGTAGCCGGAAGATATCGACCCGAAAACTCAGGTTTGTTTTAGAAGACCCGCGCTTAATCAATTGTAGGTTTGATACTATGGAAGAGTTAAATCCTGAATTATTGAAAAAAATATGGCTCCCCAGAAATCCTGTGACCCATCCCTTGACCCCGGAGAAATCGAGGACTTTTCAGGGAAAATAAAACGCGCTGACCCTAAAAAAAGGGCCTCTTTATAGACTTCGACCCGTCCCCTCTACAACTCCACTTTCCCCCCGAAATACGAATACAACACCATCTGGCTCCGGTGCTCGGGTCCGTCGATGCCGCGATAGGGATTGTCGTTTTCGCGGGTGTGCACCCGGGCCTTGACGTTGTCGTTCCAAATGATGCGGAACTGCTCCTTTAGGTCTTTCTGGATCTTTTTATCGTAGATGGGTACAGTGACCTCGACCCGATAATCGAGGTTGCGCTTCATCAAATCGGCCGAACCGATAAAATAGCGCGGATGCCCGCCGTTCTCGAAAATGAACAGCCGCGTATGCTCCAAAAAGCGGTCGACAATCGAAATCGCCTCGATGTGCTCGCTCAACCCTTGCACTCCCGGAATCAGCGAACAAATGCCGCGGACCACCAATTTGATTTCCACCCCGTACGCATTGGCCTCGTAGAGTTTGTCGATGAGTTCTTCGTCCGAAAGGCTGTTCATCTTCATCCAAATCCGCGCGGGCAAGCCATTTTTGGCATTGTCGATTTCGGCATCGATCAATTTGCCGATTTCGGAACGGGTAAAGTGGGGCGAAACAATCAGGTGGTCATAGTTCTGCACCCGATAATTGGCCTCGAAAAACTCGAACAACCGGTGCAGGTCTTTGGTGATGCGCTTATCGGAGGTCAAGAGGTGGTAGTCGGTGTAAATGCGCGAGGTGTTCTCGTTCAAATTCCCCGTTCCTAAGGCCGCATAATCGCGAAACTTTCCGCCTTCTTTCCGGCTGATGAGGCACACTTTGGAGTGCACTTTGAGCCCGTTGACCCCGAAGATGACGCGCACCCCTTCCTGCCGCAATTCTTGGGTCCAACGGATGTTGGCTTCTTCGTCAAACCGCGCTTGCAGTTCGATCACCACCGTGACCTGTTTACCGTTTTTCGCCGCGTTGATCAGGGCCGAAATCACCCGCGATTTGTCGGCTACGCGGTAGAGCGTAATGCGAATCGACACCACGTCTGGATCGAGGGCGGCCTCGCGCAAAAACCGGATGTAGTGCGAAAAGGTGTGATAAGGCGTACAGAGCAAGACATCCTTTTTTCGGATTACGCGAAAATGGCTTTGCTCCAAATCGAGATCGGGATGGTACAGCGGTTCGAGCTTGGGGTACTCGAGTTCAGGGCAGCCAACGTTGGGAAATTTGATGTAGTCTCGCTTGTTGTGATAGCGCGCCCCCGGCAACAAACTGTCGTTGGGGTCTAAATCCACTCTTTTGACGATGTAGTCGAGAAGGTCCTTGGGGATGGCCTGATCGAACACCAGCCGTACGGGGTCTCCGGTGCGCCGATTGCGCAGACTTCGGCTCACTTTGTCGATAAACGACCGGCTCAGATCGTTGTCGAGATCGAGTTCGGCATCGCGGGTAATCTTGATGGTATAAGCCGATACCTCTTCGTAGTCGAAAATGAAGAAAATGTAGCGGAGGTTGTAGCGGATCAAATCCTCCAAATACATGATGTAGCGCTTGCCGTATTTGGGCAATTCAATAAACCGTCCAATGAGGTCGGTAGGGACTTCGATCAGCGCATATTTGGGCTGTTTGTTGTCCGAACGCCCCGTCATTTTGATCGCGAGATAGATCGAACGGTCTTTGAGCTCGGGCAGTCGCTGTAGCCCGTCGATCAGGAGCGTAAAGACCGTTGGACTGACCTTTTCGATAAAGAACTGACGGACAAATTCCTGCTGGCCCTTGGTGAGTTCGGTTTCGTCGGGAATCACAATGTCTTCTACCTCGAGCAAACGCACCAATTCGTCGTGGATCGCCTGTCCCCATTCCTGTTGGCGCTGGACTTCGTCGCTGATTTCGTGCAGCAGTTCCTCGGGCAAATAACCCCCTAGTTCTTTGCGGGCCTTTTCGCCCAACACCACCGTCCGTTTGATGCTGGCATAGCGGACGCGGAAAAATTCGTCGAGGTTGTTCGAAAAGATGCCGAGAAACCGCCAGCGTTCAATGAGGGGTACACGGGGATCGGCGGCCTCTTGGAGCACCCGACCGTTGAACCGCAGCCAACTGAGGTCGCGGTTTACGAGGCGTTTTTTGATCGAAATCACGAGGGGTTGCGTCTGCGCTTGGGGTAGTCGAAAAACACCAACTCGGCCCGGTTGTCGAGATCGGCCCAGCGGTCGATTTCAAACCGCAAGCAAGCCACGCCGGTGGTCGGTACGTTGTCGATGTGGTGCGCGATGCACTGGTTCACAAAGGTGGTGATGGCGGGGTTGTGCCCAAAGATCATCGCCACCTCGACGGTATCGGGAATGGAACGGGCCTGTTTGGCCAAATCGTCGGGACGGCATTCGTAGAGCGCTGGAACGATTTCGATCTCGTTAAAGGGATAGTTCATTTCCCGAGCAAAAATCAAAGCCGTGTGCAGGGCGCGGGTGGCCGGGCTGGAAAACATGCGCTGCGCCACTTCACCGTGCCGCATCAAATGCTGAGCGGTCTCGTAGGCATCAGTAATGCCGCGGCCTTTGAGGGGTCGGTCCATGTCGTGAACCCCATCGTGGTCCCAACTGGACTTGGCATGGCGCACCAAGTAGAGCTTCTTCACCGGAGCCAGTCTGCTTTGGGGGGGAAATTAAGCCAAAACGCGCGCTCGGGCCTCGGTTTGGATTGAACGGGGATTAAATCTAACACAGGGGTAACCCGGATTTTACATCTCTTTTTTGGCCAAGTCCCACAGTCTGTTCATGTTGTCGAAATCTTGAGCCGATAAGGAGCTTCCCTCGGCTTCGGCCAAACTTTCCATGCGGCGAAAGCGGGTCATAAACTTCTTGTTGGCGCGTTCGAGTGCCGCTTCGGGATCGACTTGAATCCAACGCGCATAGTTGACCCAGGAAAAGAGGACGTCTCCGAACTCTTCTTCGATAGGGGCGGCTTGGCCCTCGGCCACAGCCTGGGCGAGCTCTCCTTGCTCTTCCCGAACCTTTTCGAGCACCTCTTCGGCATGGTTCCAGTCGAAACCGATGCCGTGGGCTTTGTCTTGAATGCGGTAGGCCTTGACCAAAGCGGGGAGCGAACGGGGCACGCCTTCAAGCACCGACTTTTTGCCTTCTTTCAATTTGATCCGCTCCCAATTGGCCTTGACGGCTTCTTCGTCTCCCGCCACAAAATCGCCATAGATGTGCGGATGCCGCCGAACGAGCTTTTCGTTGAGCGACTCGAGCACGTCGGCGATGTCGAAGGCCCCGGTTTCGGAGGCGATGCGCGCATAAAACACGAGGTGGAGCAAGACGTCTCCGACTTCTTTGCGCAGTTCGGTCAGGTCGTTGTCGAGAATGGCATCGCCAAGCTCGTAGACCTCTTCGATGGTGAGGTGGCGCAGGCTGTCGAGGGTTTGGGCCTTGTCCCAAGGGCATTGCTCGCGCAGCTCGTCCATGATGGTGAGCAAGCGGTCAAAGGCTTGGAGTGCCTGTTCCCTGCGGGGGTTCATGCTTCGTCGGTCTCGAGGGTCGAAGGGGTTGCGGCCGGGGCTTTGTCCGTTTCCTCCGCTTCTGAAGGCTTGGCCGCCTTGGCTTTGGGCTTGGACTTGGGCTTCGGTTTGGCTTCAGTCGCCTCGGCAGCCACTTCGGCGGTTCCTTCTTTGGCTAATTCAGCGGGGGCGTGGATTTCCCACTCGGCAAACCAGCGGAGCACTTTGCGCACATCCGAAGCGTAGACTTTTTCGCGGTCGAAGTTGGGCACGGCGGTTCCGAAGAACTGCAACAGCTCCGCGTTTTCGGCCTTGGGAGAAGGCAGGGTTCCGCCCAGGGTCCTCAGGGCTTCGAAGACTTCGATCAGGGGTTTTTCGCCCGCATCGGTATACATCGCAATGTCGCGGAGCGCGCTCACCTTGGCAGAGGCACCGACCATTTGGCGCTTGCCATCGGCCAGCGATTCCACGAGGGCTCCGCTCTTGCTATTGCCGACCAGGCGGAACAATCCGGGTTTGCCGCCTACGGCGAGGAGTCCGTCGAGTGGATGGGCGGTTTTTTCTTTCTCTTCTTGCATGGGATGGTTGTCGTTCGAGCCCGTTCCCGATCGGGGAATGGGGGGATAAATGTACGGTTGTGAAATTATGCCGAAACGAACCGCAAAATGGTGCGATGAAACCGCGCCATTATGAAAACCATCGCGTAGAGCCGCAAAATTTTGCGGCTCTACCATGCGGTCATGAATTTTCGCCGAAACGAACCGCAAAATTTTGCGACTCTACGCTCAATGATGCTCGACGATGTCCGTTTGAGTGATCTCAATCAAACTACTCCTCGTTAACATTGTACGGATCAGATCCAAATGATCCTCAAAGAATTGAAGCAACATCCGATTTTGAATATTACCAGTCCGTACAACGATGAGCTTCTCAGGCGCGTTGCTCAATAGATGGGATTCTAGAAAATCCGCATCCTTGCTCACTACAACTCTTCCCTCGCGCAAAGCACATTCGATCACTTCGCGATCCGTGGTTACATTTTGTCTAGGCAAATCGCGCGTATGAATCGAGTCGTGTCCTCTTCGATTCAACAGAAATAACAGAGAATGAGGCAGCTGGGCATCAATGAGAAACTTCACGAAGCAATCCGGTGGATACTTTTTATTTGTATCAATCGGGATGCATATTCAAAACACGCCAAAAAATCCTCCTTTTCTAAATCCGGATAATCCATCAGCAATTCTTCCACAGTCATTCCTGAGGCAAGCAGCTCAAGTAAGTGCTCTACGGGATAGCGCAATCCCCTTACCGTAGGCTTTCCGTGGCAGATATCAGGATGGATTGTAATTCGTTTGAGCAGCGGGTCCATAAGGGGTCTATTGAATCAAATTTAACGAAGAACATTGGATACACGGTGCCGTACGATGCTGTATTTTCTATCGCGACGCCTCCACACCGGGGCCCTTTTCGGCGGCTTCGCGTTCAAAACGGCGAATGGTTTCGAGGGGGTCTTCGTCCTTTTGAAGCAGGTCCAGCTGTTCCCGCACCACGGGAATCAGGGCGTGGTCCGGATAGCGGTTGAGGAATTCCGAATAGGCTTCGGCAGCGGGCTTGCGCTGTTCGACATCGGCCTCCCAGCACATCGCTTCGTTGAACAAGGCCTCGGGCCCGAGCCGGTGCTCTGGATAGCGCTGGCGGAGCAACCGAAAATGCGCAATGGCCTGCAAGCCCTGCCCCGGGACATTCCGATAGAGCAAACCCGACTTGAAGAGCAAGGCGGCATTGGCCGTATCGGTCGGAACTTCATCGGCCAAATTGCGATAGGCCAAAGCCAACGAACGGATCCGGGCAGTGTCGTTCAAATCGCGCAATACTTCGGCTTCGGTTTGGCGCAATTGCTCAAGGCGCTTCGCTCGGTTGGGTTCAGAATGGCACCCCCACAACAGTACCATGAGCATAGCAATGCTCATCCATCGACCCTGTTTCATTTCGCCTCGGGAAAACGCATTCGGTAGGCTACATCGCACTGCCCTTTGGAAATCTTCCCCAATCGGCCCTTGAGCAACTGCCGTTTAAACGCCGTGAGCCGGTCGATAAACAACACCCCTTCGATGTGGTCGTATTCATGCTGAATGATCCGTGCTTGCAGACCGCTGAATTCCTCTTCGAACACCTCCCTTGCCTCGTTCTCGTACCGCAGCCGAATTACGGGCTTGCGCAGTACGTCTTCATGGATGTCGGGGATCGACAGACAGCCTTCGTTGTAGGCCCAGGGCTCCCCGTCTTCGTCCAGTATTTGGGGATTGAGAAAGGCCTTTTTAAACTCCTTGAGCGCGACGCGATCTGGTTCTTCTGAATCCTCGGAAAAAGGGCGACCGTCGACCACAAAAATGCGGAGCGACATCCCCACTTGAGGCGCGGCCAAACCCACCCCCCCTGCGGAATACATGGTTTCGAATAGGTTGGCCACCAGCACCTCGACTTCCGGAAAATCGGGGGCCAAGGGAAGGGCTTTTTTTCTCAATACCGGATCGCCATAGGCGACGATGGGATAAATCATGTTTGCAAAGTTAAGACCGGGCCCAAGGTGGATGTACCCCGTCCCCGCTACTGCCCTTCCACATGCGATATTTGCACCCCTATGTCCGCTGCCTTTCAGGAACTGCTCGAAGCCTATCGACGCAATCACGACCTGCCCAGGGTCGAACAAGCCCAGTCGGTCGGTCTCAACCGCGTGGCGGGATCGCAATCGTCCTTGATCGCCTCGGCCCTGTTCGAACAACTCGGTCGACCGGCGCTCTGTCTCTTTCCCGAGCGCGAGCGCGCCGCCCACAGCTTCAACGATCTCGAAACCCTGCTCGGACCCGATCGGGTACTGTTCTATCCCGCCAGCTACAAACGCCCGTACGAACTCGAAGAAACCGACAACGCCAATGTGCTGATGCGGGCCGAGGTCCTCAACCGACTTCGCGAAGCCGAAGGTCCTTTTGTGTTGGTGAGTTATTGGGAAGCCCTTTTCGAAAAAGTCCTCCCCCCCGATCGCATTGCCCAGGCCAGTTTTAAGGTCAAAGTGGGCGATAAAATTGGGCTCGAATTGCTGCGCGAAACCCTGAACGAATACGGCTTTGAACACACCGACACGGTGGTGGAGCCCGGGCAGTTTTCCATCCGGGGCGGCATTGTCGATGTGTTTTCCTATGCGCATCCCCTGCCCTGCCGCATCGAGTTGTACGATCTCGAGGTCGAAAGTTTGCGCAGTTTCGATATCGAAAGCCAGTTGAGCGTAGAACGGCTCGAGGAAATCGTGCTTTTTTCGAACCCCGAAGACAAAAGCCGTTCGGAAACCCGTCAGCCCTTGACCGACTCGCTTCCGGCCGACGCCTGGCTGTGGATCGAAGAGCGAGAAACGGGCGCTGCCCTGCTCGAAAAACACTTTGAGCGCGCGGTCGAAGCCTGGAAAAACAAAGGGCAAGGCCCCATTCGGTTTTCGACCCCCGAAGCCCTCTTTTGCCGTGCCTCCGAACTGGGGCTCGAGCGATTTGGCCGCTACGAAAGCCCTGTCGACGGCGGATTCGACCTCAAAGGCAGCCCCCAGCCGAGCTTCAACAAGCAATTCGACTTGTTGGCCCAAAAACTCGACGAACTCAAGGTGCGCTCGTTCACGACCCATCTGGTGTGCGCGGGCGCGAAACAGCTCGAGCGCTTCGAAGCCATTTTTAAAGACCTCGGGCAAAAGGTGGACTATCGCCCCTTGCTCGGAAGCCTACACGCGGGATTTGTCGACGATCGGCTCAAGATTGCCGTGTTTACCGACCACCAGATCTTCGAGCGCTATCATCGCTTTAAGCTCAAATCGGGATTCGAGAAGCAAAAGGCCATTACGCTCAAGGAATTGAGCGCTCTGGAATACGGAGATTTTATCACCCACATCGACCATGGGGTTGGGCAGTTTGCGGGCTTGCAGAAAATCGACGTCAGCGGGAAAGTGCAGGAGGCCATCAAGCTGATCTACCGCGACAGCGATGTGCTCTACATCAGCATCCACTCCCTTCATAAAATAGCGCGCTATTCGGGCAAGGAGGGCATGAAACCCGCGCTCCACAAACTCGGAAGCGGAACCTGGAACAAGCTCAAAGCCAAGACCAAATCGAAGGTGCGCGAAATGGCCTTCGACCTGATTCAGCTCTATGCCAAGCGCAAAGCGGCTCCCGGATTTGCCTACAAGCCCGATACCTATCTGCAGCACGAGCTCGAGGCCAGTTTTATCTACGAAGACACCCCCGATCAGATCAAGGCCACGGCCGATGTCAAGGTCGATATGGAAAAACCCACGCCCATGGACCGGCTGGTGTGCGGGGATGTGGGCTTTGGCAAGACCGAAATCGCCATCCGCGCTGCGTTTAAGGCCGTAACCGACGGCAAACAGGTGGCCGTGTTGGTCCCCACTACGCTCTTGGCCTTTCAGCACTACAAAACCTTTAGCGAGCGGCTCCGGGAGTTTCCGTGTACGGTTGACTATCTAAACCGTTTTAAAACCGCGAAGCAACAGCGAGATACGCTCGAAAAACTGGCCCAAGGCCGCATCGACATCCTGATCGGGACCCACCGTTTGGTCGCCAAAGATGTGGTGTTTAAAGATTTGGGGCTGATGATCATCGACGAAGAGCAGAAGTTCGGGGTCTCGGTCAAAGACAAGCTCAAGACGATCAAGGTGAATGTGGATACGCTGACGCTTACCGCGACGCCGATTCCGCGCACCCTGCAGTTTTCGCTGATGGCCGCGCGCGATTTGAGCGTGATGACGACCCCTCCGCCCAATCGCCAGCCGATTGAGACCCGGGTGGTGCGCTTTGATGAAGCGACCGTACGCGATGCGATAGCGGCCGAACTCGAGCGGGGAGGGCAGGTGTTTTTTGTCCACAACCGGGTCGAGAGTTTGCCCCAAATCGCGGGGATGATCCAGCGGTTGGTGCCCGATGCCCGGGTCAAAACGGGGCACGGGCAAATGGATGGAAACGCGCTCGAAGAATTGATGCTCGATTTTATTGAAGGGCATTTCGATGTACTGGTCTCGACCACCATTGTTGAAAACGGCATCGACGTGCCGAATGCCAATACCATTTTGATCGATCAGGCGCAAAACTTCGGCTTGGCCGATTTACACCAAATGCGCGGGCGGGTGGGCCGGAGCAACCGCAAGGCGTATTGCTTTCTGATCGCCCCCCCGGCTTCGACCCTGACCGAAGAGGCCCGCAAACGACTCAATGCCCTCGAGCAGTTCAGCGATCTGGGCAGCGGGTTTTCGATTGCCATGCGCGATTTGGAAATCCGGGGGGCGGGCGATTTACTCGGGCCGGACCAAAGCGGGTTTATTGCCGAAATGGGCTTCGAGACCTATCAAAAAATCCTGGCCGAGGCTGTGGATGAGCTCAAGGAGAACGAGTTCAAAGAGCTCTATGCCCACGAATCGAGGGGCGACAAACCCATCGAGACCCAGTTGGACACCGACCTCGAAATTTTGATTCCGGACGATTATGTCAACCAGACCGAGGAACGGCTCCGGTTGTATCAAACCCTCGACAATATCGAAGACGAGGCAGGGTTGGCGCGATTCGAAGCCGAGCTTACCGACCGTTTTGGGCCCTGTCCGCCTCCGGTTCAGGAGTTGATGGATTCGATGCGGTTGCGGATGCTGGGCGGGCAGCTGGGCTTTGAGAAAATCATCCTCAAACAGGGCAAGTTTATCGGTCAGTTTGTCGGCGATCCCCAACACGCCTATTTCGAAGGGCCTATTTTTCAGGGGATTTTGGAATCGCTCCGCCACAGCCGCAAAGTGGAAATGAAGGAGCGCAATGGACGGCTGTCGCTTTCGGTGCCCGACATTGGATCCGTGGTGGAAGCCAAACAACTTTTGATGCGCTGGGTTCCTATAGAAACCCCGGTATAATCGCCCTCCAACCCTCGCTTTCCGAATCCATGAACAAATCCGATTGGTATGCCGAGGTCCGCGCCTCGCTCGATTCGATCCGCCGGCAGTTGCAGGCCTCGCTCTATTATGCGGAAATCGACGTCCTCCAACAGCGCCCAGGACCCGGCCAATGGAACGCGCTCGAGTGTTTGGAGCATTTGACGCTGGTGAACGAGACCTATGTGCGCAACATCGAAAAGACGCTCGAAAAAGCCCGACCTTCTGCCAAAATGCGCTTTTCGCCCGGTTTTTTGGGCGGTTATCTGATCAAAGCCAATCGACCGGGGGCTGGGGGACGCATCCCGATGCCGACGCGGACGTTCAAGCCCTTCATTCCCCAACCCGACCGCCGCGCCCAAGCGGTGTTTCAGGATTTTGACCGCAACCTCGATGCGCTTTCGGCCTTGCTTGAACGCGCCAAAGACTACGACCTCCACGCCTCGGTGCTGACCTTGATGCCTCCCTTGCGCATCCGTTTGGGTGCCGCCTTTTTGGTCCTCACCGCGCATATGGAACGCCATTTGCTCCAAGCCGAACGGGCGGTGCGGGGGTAGAGCCTGGGTTGTTGGAGATTCCAACCTGCCCAGCCAAGTTTAGGGGTATTTCCCGAAGGTATTTTGGGCAGTATCGCGCGAGCAGTGACGCTACGGAGTCACCACCTGGGCGGTTTTAAAGAAAGCGACCCAAGTGTCCTGTAGGTCAGTGGAGATAGAGGGGGCTTTCACGGCGCGGAAACTCACAAACAGTTCGTCGGTTCCCTGAACGGCATGCCATATTTGAGATTCGCTTCGCTTGTTCGGACATTCCAATTTGAAAATAATCCAAGGGTACTCGGCTTGTTCGTTCTTTTCGATCATCGTGACTTTTGAATCCGGACAGTCTTTCCGGGAGCTTTCGTAGATGATTTCCATGGACTTCTCCAAGGGCATATTGAGGGAGCGAGGGATGTTTTTGTAGACCATCATGGTTCCCAATTCGGACCAGTTCTCCAGTGTTTCTGTGCCCCGAACGAGTTCGACCATTTTGATTTGCTCATTTTCCTGCTGATGGGCAACATGCCAATCTTCGGATTCGGGCCAATCCAGCCGAAGCGACTCCATCTGGGCTACCAGTCCGGAAGAATTCGAGCAGTATTTTTTCAACAATTGGTCTGCCCTCGAATCGCCCAATTCTTTTGATTTCTGAAAATCGGTGCACGCCGACGGTGGGTCACCCAGTTCTCGATGTACCTGCCCCCGCATCAAATACACCGAAGCATCGTTGGGCTCGAGTTGAACGACCCGGTCAAAGTCTTGCTGGGCACTTTGCCATTCGCGGGTCTGCATTTTTGCGACACCCCGATTTTTATAAGCACTGATAATTTCCGGGTTCAATTCGATGGCCTTGTCATAATCCTCTATGGCGCCTTCGTAATCCTCTAAGTACATTTTCGAAGTGCCCCGATTGAAATAGGCGTCGGTGAATTGGGGATCCTGTTTCAGGGCCTTGTTGAAATGCTTAATCGAGCCTTTGTAGTCCTGAGCACTGGCTTTATCGTTGCCTTTGTTGTATTCCTCGCGAGCGGTCTGGGCCGAGGCAATCAACGACGCAGTGAGCACCATGGAGGTTAGCCAATTTTTCATCACCGGTACGATTCGTAAATGGTTTTGTTGCGATGGGGATTTGTGATTCAAGATTACGGCATAGATAGGACTTCCCACGAACGAAAACGGTTGATCGGCAACATCTTCAGGATGCGCTCTTGATGTACTGCTCTGCGCTCATTACGGCGATTTCTGCGGGTTTGTAGTCTTTGAGATTTCGGGTCAGCAAAAGCGAAATGCCCGCTTCAATGGCCGTGAAATACTGCAATCCATCTTCAAAATCAGCAAATTCAGAAGTCAGAGCACGTTCAACAGCTTTATCAGACATCGACAGAACCGTTACCAAGGTTTTAAAGTGCAGAAGCATGGATCGTGATTGACGCGCTGAGTATTGTTTTGAAAGCAAATAATGCGCATTGGCAAACGTCAAAGCGGAAACATACAGTTCCACCGCCCCTCGTTCTGCTTTCGAAAACAACTGTGCGGAATGGTCGTAGAACGGTTCCCTTTGAGCCAATACATCCAAGACGAGATCGGTGTCGACGAATACGCGTTCCTTCATTGATACTTTTCCGACAAGTAGTCACCGTAGTCCTTTTGGACTTTATCAGCGTCGGGCAGCTCGAGGATTCCCGAAAGACTGCGGACCAAGGGGGTTATTTTTTCCGCGCTTTCCTCTTCGGCGGTAATTTTGATGAGGTAATTCTCTACCAGACGGGACAAACTGATTTTGTGCGCTTTGGCATATTCCTTAGCCCGCTCAATGACCGTTTGCCCCAACAATAAGGTCAGTTTGGTTTCCATGGCGCTTTTGCTACGTACGAATTTAAGAATATTATACGTATCATTTCCTTTTTGCCGTGAACCAACCATTCATGCACCTCCGATCTTAAGTGAACGAGATTCATGGCGATTTTTTAGTTTTACAAATGTACGAATATCCTTATTTATTGAATGTGGTTCATTCAATGTCATCCGAGCCTACGACCGTTCTAATTTTTTGCGATGCATCTGAATCCCATCCAACAATGGGACTTTTGATTCCCTGTGCTTCGTTTTAGAACTGCCAACAAAATTCGAACCTGGGAAAGCCTAAAGCCGGGCTTATGCCGGGCCCCATCGATTTTCGCTCACTGCTCAAACCGCGCCCTTCGGTTGAGGGCCGCGAGCGAAACGATGTTCTCGATGCGCTGAGCACGAGTCTCAGGGCGTTTAGCAAACGCAATCCATTCGAGATGAGCCCTTTTTACGGTGCGCGGAAAAGCCTCCCAATAGACTCGGGCTTGAGGAAGGAGGGCAAAGGCCTCTTCGAGCTCTTCGGGCGCGATGAGTTCTTCTACCGTATCGAGCAAAGTCCAACTGCCCAGGGCTTTAGCTCGCTCAATTGAAGCCCAGCCCGCGGGCTGCATCCGCCCTTCGGCGATCACCCGCTCTAATTTTTCCTTGTTGACCTTGCTCCATGCGCTCCGGGGCTTGCGCGGTGCAAAGTATTGAATATAAGACAGATCGTCTCTTTTGTTGGGCACACTATCGATCCACCCCCAGCACAAGGCCTCGTCGACTGCTTCAGTATAGTAGATCGAGGGTTGGCCTGATTCTTTTTTGAACATCACCAACCAACACCCTTGTGCGCTTGCGTGATTCAAAGCCAACCACTGCCGCCAAGCCGCTACATCGGGCGCTGCCAAGGCGGGCTTGCCCCGGTAATCGGGATACGAAACAAAGGCTTCTGCTTTTGTGGCTTCCATGATGAATTCTGCGTTCCCCAATCCGATTGTTGTGCAATTTCTTCAAAAAAAAGCACGCGATCCACGAGGGAGGGCTCAAACAGAAACGGTCGAACATCGGCAGCCATATCGGACATCGACAAACCGGCACAGTGGGTCAAAAGGCGTTCCTTTAATGATGCCACTGAGTGAATTCCCGTCTTGAGCTCGAGAAAATCCCAATCGGGAGAAACCCCTCGGCTCAGTAAAAAGACGATGCCCCCTCTTTGGTCATCCGTTGGCCTTCCACCATGGGTTCTAGACTAACTACAGAATTCACTTTGCGTTAATTTATTGTTCAATAGAGCAAATTTCTATCGCGTATTCATGTCGATCACAAAAAAAAGCCGCCTCTTTCGAGACGGCTTTCGGTCCAATCAAACAGTCGATTAGCGAATCGAAATGCGGTGCTGGGCGTTGGGGCTCACGAGGAGATAGGTTCCTTGGGCCAAGCCGCGGACATTGATTTGCTGTTCTCCGGCTTCGATGGCGGTATGGCGCAGCAAAACGCGTCCCTGAAGGTCGATCAACTGCACTTCGGTGCCTTGTTCGGCTTCAAAGTACACCACCTCGGTGGCTGGGTTGGGATAAGGCAGGCTAAGCCCTTGGGCCAAAGCTTCTGTGCCCTGAGCACCTCCGTCGAATTTGGGCGTACCCCCGTTCCAGAAACCGTATACGGTGCACGAGCGGATCGAGTTGCGAACAATGTCGCCCGTTTTTTGATAGCGAACGCGGAGGTTGAAGGCATACCAACCGGCGGGCTTGCCGCTAAAGTCGATATCGAGAAAGCTGGTGCTTTGGTTGGTGATGAGCGGCTCCTTGGTCTGGATGTTGGTGGTGGTGTCGATGTGGAAGATGCGATAGCTTTCAAACGCCACGCCTCCAGGCAATACCACGGGAGTCCAATCGAAGCGCATGGAGTTGCCCATTTGGGTCGCGCCGTTTACCTGGGTGGTCCAGTCGCTCGATTCGGGAAGCAACACCACTACGGTGTCGTAGGCCGTGCATCCCAAGGCATCGGTGGCGCCTACCCAGTAGGCTCCGTTCTCGCCCTGAATGCTCGAGGTGGTCTCTCCGGTATTCCAGAGATAGGTATAGGCACTCAAAGCGCCGGCTACGTCGGCTTCGATCAGCGCCATCCCCGTGCAACGAGCGCGGAAAGAGGCGGTCAAACCGGGGTCGGCACAATCGATGTTGACCAAAAGCAAGCAGCTTTCCTGCCAGGTTCCACCCACATTGGCGCCGATTTTGTATTCCCAATCGCCGGTGCTCGTAAAGTTGATGATGCGGCTGTTGGTCGCGCTCGACTTGCGCTCAAAGGTGGGAGCTCCAAGCGGGCGGTAATCGACGTAGTATGAGGTGGCTCCGGGAACGGCATCCCAAGTGATGTTGCGGGTATAGGCACCCGAAGGTTAAACCGAGGCATTAAACGTATTACAACCGCCATCCCAATACACATAGCCGTAGCAAGAGCGATTCGAGTTGAGGACGGAATCGCCAGGGTTTTGATAGCGAACGCGGTGGCTAAACTGATACCATCCGGCGGGCTTGCCGGTAAAGTCGACATCGACCGAGGTGGTGTTGACGTCAAAAATCAAATCGAGTTTGGTCTGGGGACCGCCCATGGTGTCGCTGTAGAACACCCGGTAGCTGTTGAACGATGCCGGAGAGGGGATGTTGGCGGCTTGCCACTGATAGCGCACGTCGTTTCCGTTCTGGGCGGCAAAGTCGACTTCGGTGGCATAGTCCTGGGCTTGGGTCATGGCGACCGTCAAGGTGTCGGAATTGATGCAGCCGTTCAAATCGGTGATTTGCACCCAATAGGTTCCGTTTTCCACGAGGATGGTCGAGCTGGTTTCGCCCGTGCTCCACAGGAAGCTGATGTTGTTGACCGACTGGGTCAAATCGACCAAGAGGAGGGCTTTGCCCGTGCAGCTCGAGCGCGTGCGCAGGTCGAGCGAAGGGGGCGTACAGGGGGTCTCGGCTACAGCGCTGAGGCTGGTGGCCAGGGCCAGTCCTAAGGCGAAGAAATGCTTCATAAAGAGGTTTTTGGATGTTAGGGGAAGGCAGCACCAAGGTAGGAACAAGGTTTGAACTTTGATGTTCAGTGGGTGTTATTTTTATCCACGAGACAGGGCTATCGCACAGGGTTTCGAACGGTTTGATCTGGGCGTTTTCGAGCCAAAGTCCCCGCTATAGGATACTTTTAAACCGAACCTGTCCTGTTTTTCTTGTGATGAACCCCATTCGATCCTTCCCTTCTCTGCTCTGGTTTATCCTTGGGATGTTGGGGTGCACGCCCGATCGTGTTTCGATTGAATCGGTGGTCGAAAAAGTATTCGCTGAGGGCGGCCTTGAACTCTATGCTTCGGCCCCTGATTCGAACTGGCTGAGCACGGGGCTTTGCACCCAAATGGAAGCGGTTCGGCAGATTCGGCAATGGGATGAGGAGCGGATTCGCCTCAGTCCTTTTCCGACCGACAAGCCGCTGATGGTCGATGGGAATGTGTGGGTAAGCTTAATCGAAGGCTTTTCCGATTATACGGTGCACTCCGTGTCGATTTCTGGAGACACAGCCAGAGCCATAATGGAATTGACCTATGCCGAGACTGAACATTGGAACGATACGGTGATCCTCATTCGGCAGCGGGGTTGGAAGGTGGACAATGTCCGCTATGGCGCCGCCTTTGCACCCGAACCCGATCTGCGTTCTCGATTAGAGGAGATTGAAACGGATTGGTCAAAGACCGTACTCTAATTTCGATCAGGAGGCGGTTGTATCTGAGTTCAATCCACAATAAACACCGTGGCCCCAATCGTGGATCGGGCTTTGTGTGCCGACGTATGGTCGCCGACGACATAGGTGGTATTGGGACCCACTACCCGCTCCGCTTGGTCCACGTGTTCCAAAATCAACGCCCCAGAGACAACATGGACAATATGCCCCTTATCGCACCAATGATCGGCCTCGTAATTCGGCGAATACTCCGCCCATCGCATCCGAATCTCGCCCAACTGGAGGCTCTTGATTTGCACAAAACCCGAGGCGCCTTGTATGGTCTCCGCCTCTTGGGTTTCCCAGGAGTGGATAAACGGATTGGGACAATCTAGGATCATCGGGTTTTGGTTGTAGTGGCACAAAAACATCTACCGCTTCCATCGAATCTATGCCATTCACAATGTGCACGGCAGGTCTTGAAGATATGACCCTTTGAAGACAATTCTTCAGAACCCTTAAAACGCCTTAGTCGCTCTATACTTGGCTTTCGCGTTACAGAACACCCCGAATAGAAATGCTCGGGCCGTTTTACCGGTTCTGTGAAACCGCGCGAAGGGACTGGTTCTGCAGCTGTGGCTATCTATTCCGCCTTTAGGTAGCGATCTACTTCTTCCTTAAGTATGGGCAAATGCCTTGACACGATCCCCCAAACCACTACATCGTCTACTTTGTCATAACCGTGTATCACCCAGTTGCGGGTATCCACGATTCTCCGCGCGCTCGAAAGCTCAAAATCAGGGTCCATTTTTAAAATCCGATGCACGGCTTCTCCAATAATTTCAAATTCGCGCTCAACTCCCCTGCGCAACAATTTATTATTTTGGTAGGCAGTGAAGTTTCGTTCAACGCCCAAATATTCTCTATGGAATCGATGGATGTTTTGATATCAAAAAGAAACTTCTTAATCTCAAGCCTCATAAATCAATTCCTTGGACACATTGATGCTTTGAATAAAAAAGGGATTTGACAACGTTGATTCCGTGACAATGTCAATTTCTTTTTGAAATAATTTTCTCAAACCCTCGTGCAATAAGAAATAATTGTCCGTGTATTCATCAACACTCAAACCCTCTTTAAAAGAAATGAGAAAATCGATATCGCTATTCGCGCTAAACTGATCCGAAACCGCCGATCCGAACACATACAATCTCTGAACACTCAAAGTCTCACACAGACTCTTCACCGCACTCCTCTTACGCTCCAGAAACGCTTGCATCAGAAATCGATTTTATTCAATGTAAACCTTTCGATGTAGGATACCGAATGGGCCATATTGTTATTCAAATTCCAAGTTACACTAAAGCACACACTGTTGAAAATGCGGTCGTTTAAAGGTAGAGAGAAAAATCAGAGGTCAATAATTCCAAGTGTTTTTCGTTCGCTATCGCCATCTTATCAGCTCCTTGACCCTAAATAGTGAGGCTATTTCGGCCATACAGGAACCGCTGAACAATCCAGTTCATTCATTCCCACAAACAGAGCTCAACCACACTAAAGAACGAGCGCAGCCAACCTGCATTACAACGAATACAACAGTTCTACTCGCGTCTTGAGTTCCTTATTGAACGTGTGGTACATGGCCTCCATATGAGGTCGGGCCAAGAGATTCATGAATCCGCTGTGCGCGCCGTGAATCCCATCTTCTTGCTTGAACAAAGTGAGGTTGCGGCCCATATCTACTACCTCAAAAACATGGCGATCGGTCAAAGCGCCCAACTTCAGACTTCCGGACCAACTGAACAACCGCCCTTCCACATACTCCGTGCACATTCGCTCAAATTGAAGCGGTTCACGGTTCAGGGGATGTTTGAAATGCGCAACAAAGACCGTTCCTTGAACCAATTGATCCACCGAGATCCCCACAAAAGAACTGCTCCATTCTTTCAATCTGGGCCAATCTGTTAATACGTCCCAGACCACCGGACAAGGGGCCTCGATGAGAATCTCGGTAAAGACAGAATTGGCGGGGTCTTGCATCTGTGTTTGGATCGTACAGTAAAACTGCTCTTATGGCAACTCCATGGGCGAGTAGAAGTCCTCCAATTCCCGCTCCCTCAACGCACCCTAATGGTATAATCCTTATTCTCGCCGTCTATGGTCACGTGTTCGGTCGGCAATTTCAATTGAATCGTAGAAACGTGGTTGACGCCCGAAGACTCGAATGTAGCGTACTTCAATTCGCCCTGTACGGGAACAGACCCCATTTTCGTCGTGAACGATTTGCTGAGAAAAAACTTGGTTTTGGCATCCAATCGGATGGTGAGCTCATCCCCTTGTACATAGACATTCTTGCCAACAGCCACAATCACGCCATTTTCTTCTCGAATTTCCGCTTTGTCGAAAAAATCCAAGAGCTGACCTTTGGTCATATAGGTGTAGGCCATGCCCAATTTCATGGCATTGCCCACGTATTCCAATTTGCTCTGCATTGCACTCTGTTGTGCTTTGCCCCGAGCCCCCTTTTTTTGCTCAATATTGGTTTCTCCGTCGATTACCGTCACCTGGAGTTCGCCCTTTTCGTCAAATTGAAACTCGCTAATCAGCGTGGTTTTGCTGCCGCCTTCCCCCGAAATCACCGAATGCAATTTCCAAACGTACTCTTTGAGCCGATTGATGTTTTCAGCATCGACCTTGCTCACTTCCAGCGCCAACTGATCCTTGTCGACCTGGGCGAGCGCGGTGGTGCTAAAGCCCAACCCCAATACTGCGATGAAAAGAAAGTGTCTCATTTCGATTTGTTTTGATTTTACGCGACAAAAACCCTAGACTCGCCGGTTCTTTCTCCAGAGAAGAAAACCCGTAATCGCAACGCCCAATCCTGCCAGCCAGGGCAACCAGTTCAACAGAATCTGTTTGACCGATTTCTTGGTCACTTCGCCCGAGGCGGAGTATCCTTCAGGCATGGCCACTACGCCTACTTTGCGCTCGTAGGCCTCGTATTCCGCCAACATTTTTTGCAATACATCTGGTCTATCGCTGGACAGATCGACGCTTTCGGTGGGATCGTTCGCGATGTCGTAGAGATGCCAAGCATTATCGCCCAACGGAATGTTGTTCTTGACAATTTTAAAGCCATTCAGGAAATACGCAGAACTGCCCGCCGCTTCCAACCCCACCCCTTCATTATCCTCATAAATGGCCCTTCCAAAATCTTGCATATGCGGCCACATGCTCTTTCCGGTAATGGGTGCAAATCCCTCTTTGGCTGCGGTCGATATTCCCACCCAGTCGTAAATGGTCGGGGCGATGTCGGTAAAAAAGCAGAAGGCGTCGGTTCGTTTGCTTTCCGGAATTCCCTTTCCGCTGATGATTAAAGGAACCCGCAAACCGCCCTCACCCGTGTAGTATTTGAAGAAGGAAAACGGAGCGGAGAGGCCATTGGCCCAACCGGGGCTTAAATAGCCAAAATACCCTTTCTCTCCCTTTGCGTCATAATCGCGGTGATAACCGTGCGTCAAAGCCCATGGCATAGACAATTTATAATCGGCCCCATCGGGTCCATTGTCGGAGGTGACGATAAAAATGGTGTTCTCCATCATCCCCTGCTCGGTCAAATATTCGATGTAACGACCGACGTGATGGTCCATCGCCTCGAGCATTCCCGCCGTTACGGCCATCGACATCACATAGGCATCTTGTTCTTTGGCGCTCAATGCATCCCATTTCTTTAGATCCGAAAGGGGATCTGAAACAGGGGTATTCTCGGGGATAAAACCCAATTCCTTGGCCTTGAAAAAGCGATCTTCCCGAAGCTTATTCCACCCTTTTCGGTACACTTCCTTATACTTCTCGACATATTCTTTGGGCGCTTGAATCGGGGCATGAATCGCTTGAAACGCGATATAAGCGAAAAACGGATTCTCCTTGTTCTTTTCGGCTTGATGAAACGAAATGACCTGATCGATATACGCCTTGGACGAATAAAAATCTTCGGGAAGTTCTACTTCAATTCCATCGGCATACCAGTGCGCCAAGGGCTTCATGGGTAAATAACCATGGTTGTCGTAGTTGCTCGCGCCGGAACCGCCCAACACAAAAGAACGGTCAAACCCTTTGCTGGGCGGAAGCGTATTGGCCTCGTGTCCAAGATGCCATTTGCCGACCGCATAGGTACTATAGTTGACCTCCTTGAGTCGGGTCGCAATGGTTTGAACGCGATCGTTCAATACGCCTCCGTATCCATCGATTCCTTGGTATTCTTTGGGAAGAAACTCGGGCAAATTGGCCACGCCCGCCAAATGGCTGTCTGTTCCCGTTAAAAGCATGGCCCTCGATGGGGAGCACACCGGAGAGGCATGCATATTGGAAAAGAGGATTCCCTTGCCCGCCAATCGATCGATGTTGGGTGTTTGGGCCTCTCCTCCAAAAACCCCCAAGTCCATCAAACTGGAATCGTCGATCAAAATCAAAACGACATTCGGTTTTTTCGCTGGAACAGCATCGTTTTGGCCGTGGGCCGATGGCACCAAAGCCATCAAGCACAATACGGGTATGAAAAGCCTTTTCATCGACCTTTTTCTTGAAGCGTTTTCATCAACAGCTGGGCGGTCTCGTGGCTGGAATTCTGATTTTGACCGGTTACGAACCGTTTTTCTGCATCGATCACAGTCAACGTATTGAACTGATCGATGGGCTTTTCGTGGCTGGCTTGGTAGAGGGCCCCGGCCTTTTTCAGTTCTTTTTCAGGGTGATAGGGCGTATACTCGATGCCGAACGAAGCGATTTGCTTCTGGGTCACCCCGGTCATCGGTCGGCCTTTGATCAAAGGCTCGCCGTTCTTATCCTTGGCTTCGGTAAACGCCAGGGCCCCGTGGCATACGCTCCCCAGAAGCACATCGGAGTTGTAGTAGGCATCCGAAACCTTGGTGGAAACCACTTCGGAATTCATATCGTAGGCAGCGCCCCACCCCCCGGCAAAAAAGACGATATCGTAGTCTTTCAAATTCACCTCGGCGATCGGGAGGGAGTTGTCAATTTTTGCCTGAAAAACAGGATCTTTTTCAAACCGCCGGTCTTCCTTGGATTCCAAGAAATAATAAAACGATTGCGGATCGATGGGCACCTTTCCCCCCTGGATGCTGGCGATATCCACCTCCATATTCGCGTCGAGAAACTCGTAGTACGGAATCGTCATTTCGGAGGCGAACACCCCGGTCGCCTGACCGGTCGTTTCGCCCGGTCGATTCAACACATTGTGGCTGGTGGAGACGATCAGGGCCTTTTTGCCTTCCAAATTGAACTGTTCCCCTTCCACATCGGGATGGAATCCCCGAGATTTCAGAAGATACGGCAAGGCTATGGCCACAATGGCCAACAACAGTAGAATAGCCCCAAATGCAATTGCGATTTTCTTTCCCATTGTCGCGTCCGTTGATGATTGAGAAATGTGCGGACAAATCTCCCTACTCTACAGCCGACAGCACTCGACAAATGTTGAAAAATCAAAGGGGGAAATGAGTTATTCTGGAACACCAAAAAGCCCTTCAATATACCCCCATTGTTAACCCAATGTATCTTGGTATTCCACTCCTCGACCGCAGGTTACCAGCGGCTTACGACCTCGACTTGGGTTTTGGGATTGGCATCGTCTCTGGGATCGATGGCGATATTTTCCCGCACCTCGACGCGAATCGGAATGCCGGGCTGAGTCAAACACAGGTCTGTATTGTTATCGTTGTCGTTCAAATCGGCCAATTGAAAGGGCGTTACTTGAACCGTATCGATCCCGTTCACCAGGGTAACGACAAAAGCGCCCAACTCTCTTGCTCCGAGTTGTTCCCCATCCAATGCCCTTACGCCTCCCGACCAAACCGCCTTGACCACCGTGGTGGTTTTTTCTCTGGGACAGTCGCAGCCCTTCCCCTTCTCGACATAAGGATACGCCGGGTCCAAAGAGAAATACTCGGCGTAGCTGAGAACCGGCCCTTCTTCCAAAGGAATCACGGAGATGCTTTGTCCCTTGAAGTTTTGACCCGTGCGGGCCATCAAGTCGCCTACTATGCGGACCGAAACGGGGGGATTGTCGGGCCAGTTGCCGTATTCGCCGATGAGCAACACCGTCCTCCATTCGAACTCCTCGTTCGCGGGCAATAAGCTCGCCGCTTCTACAGTATACACCGTTCCATTCTGAGAAGTCACCTGAAAGTCAGCGCCTTCTATGGTAGCTGGATCGATTTCGTGGGAGAAAACCAAGGGCATTCCGTCCTTGCCCGGCGCCTTGAAATAGATGGCCCGCGCTTTCTGCGTCAGCCCGTTGTCCAATCCGAAAAAGGCCGTCAAAATGTGCGTTTCTCGCGTCTTGTCCACTTCGGGGACGGCACTCGACGGATACAACTTTCGGGGATTGCGGCTTGCGCAACCCGACAGCAATCCTACCATGACAACGACGGCTAATGGGGCACTGATTCTCGCAACCTTGTTTTTCATGGCTATGGGAATGGATGTGTATTGGCTGCAAACCTAAAACCCCTGCACGGGGTTCGACTCAACAAATGTTGAGCCTCTTATTCCTTTTTGTTTCGGATTCGGCTCAACTGTGTAGGCGTTATTCCGATCATAGACGCGATAAAACGCAGTGGAAATCGCTTTAACAATTGAGGATCGTTGTCGACAATAAACTGATATCGATCTCTTGAGTTTCCGGTGACAAAGAGGATCTGTCTTTTGTAAAAATTCATCGCTTCCTCGGCCAGGTGTTCGCGTATCAGAATATTGTAGGCCAAATTCGTTTCGATCAACTCCTTATGTGCTTCGATGGAGGCCACAAGGGCTGTTGAATCTTCGACAAAATGCAAAATCAGCGGAGTGGCTTGGTTCGCTCGAACACTGATCAGATCGGCGAAAAATTGATGTTCTCGAACAATGGAACTGGTTACCTCATCTCCTCTGGAATTAATGACGAAGATCCGTGCACTACCTGTCAGAATGTAGGCCAACTCTTTGGAGATGGTATGGCTCGCTTTAAAAATCTCGCCTTTCTTGAATTCACGCAGCCCAAACAAACTCAAAATGGAGTCGATCTCCTCTTGGCGTGGATTCTTCACCTTTGCGCGAATGAACAACTCCAAAGGGGATTGCATGGAAAGTTGAATTTTGATTCTGGAGACTTTACCAAAGTTCGGCCGTCTAAAAGTAGCGGAAAAGCAACAGCGGCCCGCGAATTGTTCGGACATCTGTGGGGGACCGCGAAACTTCGCATAACCCGAACGGAGAAATAGAAAAGGGGGGGGATTGGCGGAGCCGCTGTGTTTGGGCACTGACTGAAACATTCTCAAGTCACGCGAGGGGACGAGAGCAGGAGTCGGGGGCTCAGAGTTCCAAACTTTGACCGAACGTCAATAAATTATGGTCTGGGTCGAGCACGGCAAATTCTTTTTGCCCCCAAGGTTTGATCTGCAGCAGTCCATTGGGATGCATCTCGACTCTATTGTCCAATAATGACCGATACAAACGGTCTATCTCTTTCGTTCGAATATATACTTGTCCGTAGTTCGTTGTTGGGTCAAGCTCTTTGAATCGAAAAAAGTGAATCTGAATCGCATCTCTCTCGACCATCAGATAATCTTCGAAATCCGCGTTCCCAAAAAGGTGAAAACCGAGCTTGTCTAAATAAAATTCTTGGGTTGCTTGTTTGTCCCGCATGGGGAGTTTGGGGTGTACACTCGTTAGCATATTCTGTACTCAGGAAAGTTCTCGAAGACGGTCTTGAAACAATTGCTCAAGATTTGCCCCTTGGGGCTGGGGCTGATTTCAACCCAAGCGGAGCGAAGGTACATCGCACACCACGCCAGAACAATGGCGGGAGCGTTCATACCCCTGATTATCCCGGCATTTCAAAGACCAGACCAGAGGGACTCGCCCAACAACTGTGTTCCGACACTCACTGAAACATTCTCAGGCCTCGCGAGGGGACCAGTGCAGCAGCGGGGCTTTCTGCGACCCCGAGTCTCTCTTTTATCTCACCGCGTATTTCCCGATGTACTTTTTAACTTGCCGCGAATCAATTCAATCAACATTGGAAGCAGCGACAATCCGATAATCCCAAAAACCACCGTTTCAAAATTGTTCTTGACGATTTCCAGATTTCCGAAAAAATAACCCAGAAAAACCAAGCCAAATACCCACAGAAATCCTCCCAATATATTGTAGAGTGCAAATTTTCCATACGTCATCTTTCCTATTCCAGCCACAAAAGGAGCCAAGGTCCGAACGATCGGTACGAAGCGGGCGATGATGATGGTTTTTGGACCGTACTTTTCATAAAATTCATGTGTCTTTTCGATATATTCGGGGTTGATCATGGGCTTGTTATTGATCTTCATCTTCAACAATCGTAGTCCCAAAAAAGTACCAAAAAAGTAGTTCGTGCCGTCTCCGAGAATGGCTGCCGCCGTCAAGAGCAGAAGAACCAGACCCAGATTTAACTCGGCCGTTTGACCCATACTGTTCTGAACCCCTGCACAAAACGTTCCCGCTACGAACAAGAGGGAATCTCCCGGCAAAAACGGCATAACGACAACGCCTGTTTCCGTAAAAATAATGAGAAACAGAATAGCATAAATCCAAACGCCATAATCCAAAATTAGATTGAACAAATGATTGTCAAGGTGCACGATAAAGTCAAACAAATACTCAATCATCTCTATCATCGTCGGTCAATTTTAGTGCCTTTGCTTGCGAACAACCCTGCCTCTGATCCTCTTCCATTCCGCACTACGACTTGGGAAGATGCTTCGGTCGAGCTGCAACTTTCGAAGGGACCCCGCACCTTCATTGGGCGAAAATAGGGATCCTGTCTTGAGGGTGTAGGGCTGACATATCGAAGGAATTTGGGTATTCGGCGCAAACCTTGACCTTTCCTTCCTATATGAAGGGCGCGCCAAAGTACTTCAGACGGTTGAGTCGCGCAATTTTAAAGAAGCGTAGGGTCTCACAGCCTGTGTTGCCCCCCCCCTCCGCGAAATACGGCTGAAAAAAAGCAGCGGAAACGTATCCACGGCGCATGATTCGTTCCGGTGCCTGTGGGGGATTGTGAATATAGCTTTGTCCTTGCGGAAAAAAAGAAAGGGGACGGAAGGACTCGTTCGATTGCCATGTTCCTGAACGCGCTCAAGCACTACCGTCTACCCTTGCGAAAGAACACCACAGCGGAGTCAATACTTCGCGTTCAATAATGCTGAATCAAAACTTGGGTGGGGATTCCCAAAACCTGGTGCAGCTGGCGAATCATTTCCAAGGTGAGCTTCCTTTTTTTGTTCAGAATTTCGCTAGCACGGCTCTTGAGCCCTACCACTTGGGCAAGGTCCTTTTGGTTGTATCCCCACATCCGTCCAAAACGATTTTCAGTAGCCAAAAAAAGGAGCGGTGATTTTTGGGGAGGTTCCCCTATTTTGCTAATGACGAAAAAAGCAAA
>Ga0247831_1001508_pt1 | contig 43183 bp, 42 predicted proteins | sample LaCruzMarch2015__9_FD_192406 | JGI IMG/M metagenome (GOLD analysis project Ga0247831, IMG submission 192406) | Freshwater microbial communities from meromictic Lake La Cruz, Castile-La Mancha, Spain - LaCruzMarch2015_1m | ecosystem: Environmental > Aquatic > Freshwater > Lake | place: Spain...
TTGGGTAGGCATAGGTCTTCAGGGAGGACTGCCACTGGTCGAGGCTCTTCGAGCCCGGTCTCCATTTCCCCTTCTGTAGATCGAGGTAAGCGGTGCAGGTCTCCTCGAAGGTCTTGACCGCAGCCTTGGACAGTCTCTCCTTCTTCGTAGCCTGTCTCCTCTCAAGCGGGTCGATCCCCTTTGCCAAAAGTCCGAGGCATTCGCGTGCGGTCTCTCTGGCATGGGCAATCGTGGTTGTCGGGAAAATCCCGAGGCTCATATCGCGACGCTTGAGAGCGGTTGGGGACACGTACCGGAAAACCCACATGCCACGACCAGCTTTGCCATTGGATTTCAGCATCAGATTTGGGACCGATCCGTCCATAAACAGGTCCCCTTTCGCCTTGATGGTTTTGGCCGTTTTCTCTGTCAGTTTCATGCGGCAGACCCTCAAATTTCTCCCACATATCCTACCACAATTTTTTGAAACAGCCCACAACCGTGTGAAACAGCTTTTGCCGAAAAAAGCTTACAACCAGTGGCTTAGCATGATCGCAGAACACGAAAGCTCACGCCTGAAATCGAATAGTGGAGGTCATCCTCTCCGCCACCTTCCCCTGTTTCGCGTGCGCCGGACCACCGGCCGAGCTTCGTGACCCCGCCCGGCCCCATCACTGCTCCTGATCAAACCGATCACAGCATTGCGTTGGCAGGGGCGGTCGCGAGGGGCTAGAGAGACCCCGAGTGAGGGGACTGACTTGATTGAACTGATGCTTCTGGTTGCCGGCGTCATCGCCGGCACGCTCAACACGCTGGCGGGCGGCGGCTCGTTCGCGGCCTTTCCGGCACTGCTGGCGGCGGGGGTGCCGCCAGTGATCGCCAATGCCACCAACACCTTCGCGGCCCTGCCCGGCTATATCAGCGGTGCGGCGGGTTTTCGCGAGGAGCTGATCAGGCATCGCGCCCGGCTGCTGCCCTACACCATTATCGCCTTGCTGTTCGGCTATGCCGGGGCCGAGCTGCTGCTGCATGTCAGCAACGATGCGTTCAACCGGATCGTGCCGTGGCTGATGCTGCTAGCGGTCCTGCTGTTCGCTTTCGGCAACCGGCTCAACGCCCTGATCGTGGCGCGCGCCGGCGGCATGCGGGGCGCGAGACTCACCGGGGCCATCCTGCTGCTGGGACTGCTGGCGGCGCTCTGCGTCTATGGCGGGTTCTTCAATGCCGGCCTCGGCATCATGCTGCTGGCCTACCTGGCGCTGGCGGGTATGACCGACATCCACGCCATGAACGGCCTGAAGCTCTGGATTTCCTCGGTGGTGGCGGTGATCGCGGTCGTGCGGTTCGCGCTGTCGGGCTCGATCGACTGGTACTACGGCGGCATCACTCTGGTTGGCGTGGTGGTCGGTGCCTACGCCGCCGCGCGCCTCGCACACCTGATACCCCGCGACCTGCTGCGGACGCTGGTGATCGTTTACGCAGGCGCGCTCACCGTCTGGTTCTTCTACACCGCGTACTTCGCCGGCTGAGCTACACCCGCGCCAGCCACACCGACGTATCGTGGAATGCTGCTCCACCGAAGGGGCGGACAGGGTCGGAGCCGATCAGCGTGTTGATGCCGGCCCCACCATGGTGTGCGGAGTTCGGATGGATGCCCTCGGCGATGACGACGCGACGCTGCATGCCATCGAAAAGCTGTGCCTTCAGAGTCACTTCGCCCCGCGCATTGCCAAGCCGCACGAGGTCGCCTTCGGCGATGCCGAGGCCGGCGGCATCGAGGGAATGGATCATCACAGACGGCTCGGGATGGCGCTTGCGGCTGCCTGCCGTCTCCGAAAAGCTGGAGTTGAGGAAGGCGCGCGCCGGGCTGGTGGCGAGGCGGAACGGGGTGACGTCGTCGATCCGCTCGGTGACGTCCCAGTGGTCGGCAAAGCGCGGCATCTCGGTGGGGTCGCAGGCCCAGAGGTAGCCGCCCTGCTCGAACACGCCCTGCCAGTTCGGGGCGAAGCGGTAGCGGCCATCGGGCCAGCCGAAGCCGTCGGCGAAATGCGCCTTTGCCACCGGCTGCGGGCTCTCGATGAAGCCGGTCTTCTCGATCTCGTCGAGCTCGCCGAAGCCGGAGCGCCGGAAGGTCTCGGCCACCATCTGCCGGTCGGTCAGGTGCATCGAGGCGTGATCAGTGCCCAGTCGGCGGAGGAGGTCGTTGATCACCTCGAAGTTCGAACGGCACTCGCCCGGCGCATCGACCAGCTGCGGGCCGTAGAGCACGCGGGTGTGGCCGCCGCGGCGGTAATAGTCGTTGTGCTCGAGGAACATGGTGGCGGGCAGCACGATATCGGCCATTTGGGCCGTATCGGTCATGAACTGCTCGTGCACGACGGTGAACAGGTCGTCGCGCGCGAAGCCGGCCCGGGTCAGCCCCTGCTCGGGCGCGACGTTGACCGGATTGGTGTTCTGGATGAACAGCGCCTTGACCGGTCCACCGCCCTTCAGCGCCACGGGATCACCGGTCAGCACCTTGCCGATCTCGCTCATGTCGAGTTCGCGCCCGGCTGGCCCCAGGTCGGCGCCGTAGATCAGCGACTTGTCGATCTTCCAGCTGCCCGAATTGGAGTGGAAGGCCCCGCCCCCGGTGTGCTGCCAGGCCCCGGTCATCGAGGCGATCGACAGCGCCGCATGCATTGCGGTTGCGCCGTTGCGCTGCCGGGTGAAGCCGTAGCCGAGGCGGTAATAGGTCTTCGGCGTCGTGCCGACCAGCCGTGCGAAGGCCTCAATCTCGTCGACCGTCAGGCCGGTGATGGCCGCCGCCCATTCCGGCGTCCGGGTTGTGAGGTGCGCTTCGAACTCCGGCGAGAAATCGGTCCAGCGCGCCATCCAGGCCCGGTCGGCGAGGTTGTCGCGCAGCAGGATGTGCATGACAGCCACCGCCAGCGCGCCGTCGGTGCCGGGGCGCAGCAGCAGGGCCATGTCGGCCTGCTCCATGGTGGCGTTGCGGTAGATGTCGATGACCACCAGCTTGGCGCCCCGCTCCTTGCGGGCGCGGACAGCGTGGGTCATCACGTTGACCTGGGTGGTTACGGCGTTGGTGCCCCAGATCACCACGCAATCGGACTCGGCCATTTCCTCGGGGTTCGGCCCGGTCAGGCGGCCGGCCCCGGCGAGGAAGCCCGGCCAGGCCGTGCCGGTGCAGATGGTGTCGTACTGGCGCGAGTAGCCGCGGGCGTGCCGGAGGCGCTCAATGCCGTCGCGGTGCACGTGGCCCATGGTACCGGCGTAGAAATACGGCCAGACGGCCTCCGCGCCATGCTCGCGCTCGATCTGAAGCAAACGCGTGGCGATCTCCGCCATCGCCTCGTCCCAGCTGATACGCTGCCACTCGCCGCTGCCCTTTTTGCCAACGCGGCGAAGGGGATGGAGCAGCCGGTTCGGATGATGAATCCGTTCGGCATAGCGGGCCACCTTCTCGCAAATGACGCCCGCCGTGTAGGGATCATCCTTGGCGCCGCGCACCCGGCCGATGGTGTGCGCATCGATGATCTCGACATCGAGGGCACAGGTCGACGGGCAGTCGTGCGGACAGACGGAGCGGGCGGTGCGCGGGGCGGTGATGGCGTTCATGATCGCGTCATAGCACGGTCAGACAGCGCCGGTCAGCCGGTCGGCGCCTTATTCCTCAGCGCGGATGCGGGCCAGTTCGGCGTTGTAGATCCTGAGGCTCAGAAAGATCGCGAACAGGAAGCAGACAATGCCGGTCATCTGCGACAGCGGCAGCGCGCTGGCCGCCGGGATGTGCTTGGCGATGAGGAGGACGACGATGAGCGTCAGCACGGACACCACTTCATGGAAGCGGAACAGCATGGCTGCGGAGTACTTTCAAATTTGTGCGCTGACGCTATGCGCGGGCCGAAGACGGATCAGCCCGGTCACGTGACCGAACTCCCGACACCACGTTAGGCGAATCGCCAAAGGGTTCCATCAACTTTCGCGTTATTCGGCATTTTCGGGGAATCGGCGTCGCCCGGCGGCAACACCTACCGCGACAGGGCCCGGATCTCGGCATTGGCTCGGCGGAGCCGCTCGGCAAGAGTGGCCCCCACCGCCAGCACCAGCGCCGCATGAAGGTGCGGCTTTTCCTCGGCCAGCGCATCGAGGCCTTTCCGGTCGAGCACCAGTACGCGGCCATTGCTGGCGGCGATGACGTCGGCAGTGCGCGGTCCCTGCCCGAACAGGGCGAGTTCGCCGAACACGGTGCCGGCTTCGACGGTGCTGACGCGGTGGCTTGGCCCGTTGCCGACCCGGACGGCGATGTCGACATGCCCCTCGACCAGGAAGAACAGCGCGTCGGCGCGCGAGTTCTGGGCGATCAGCGTCTCCCCCGGCGAGAACGAATGGCTGCGGACGCGCAGGTCCAGTTCCTTGAGCATCGGCTCGTCGAGTCCGGCCAGCATCTCGAACTCGGTGAGCGGCACCTCGCGGTCGTCGGCCTTGGCGTCCGCCTGTTCCAGCAGGCGCTCCTCGAAGAACTCCAGCGCTTGGTCGATGTTGGGAAAGTGCATCTGCTGCTCGAAAGCGGCCGGATACTCATCGGATACCGTGACGATGGCGAAGCCCTTGCCCGCTTCCTGCAGGGTACGGCGAGCCGTGTTGAGGAGGCCGAGTGCCACGCTGTCGAGATGCAGCACGCGGGTGAGGTCGAGCACGAAGTAGTAGGCTGTCGAGGTGTCCTCGATCAGCCGGCGGGTGACCCGCTCCGCCTCGATGAAGCTCAGTTGGGCCTGCAACTCGTAGACCGAGATCAGGTGGCCGAACTGGTCGAGTTTCTTCGCCTGCTCGGGCCGGCGAACGCGCTTCGAATGCACTTCGTCGCCGCGGTAGAGGCGGCGGAAGGGCAGCACGCCGCCGCCGTGATCCTCGAACAGATGCAGGCGGAAACTGGCCGAGATGTCCTCGCAGACCGCAACGCCACGGGCGCTGTTGCCGACCTCGTCGAGGCGGGGCGAGAACGTGCCGATGCCGAGCTGGCCGGGCAGCACGGCGGTGATGCCGCCCCCGACCCCGCTCTTGGCCGGCAGGCCGATGGAGAACTGCCAGCCACCGGCATAGTCGTACATGCCGCAGGTGTTCATCACGCTCAGCACGGCGCGCACATTGGCCGCCGACAGGGCCCGCTTGCGGGTCACCGGGTTGACGCCGCCATTGGCGAGTGTCACCCCGAGCATTGCTAGGTCGCGGGCGTTCACCAGCAGCGAGCACTGCCGAAAATAGAGGTCGAGATGCTCGTCGACATCCCCGCCGATCATGTTCGAGTTGAGCTCAAGATAGGCGATGGCGCGATTGCGGTGGCCGGTGAGTTTTTCGGAGCGGTAGACGGCGTCGTCGAGGTCGAGCACGCGGCCGGTGAAGCGCTCGAAGATGTCGATGATGCGCTGGTAGCGCTCGGCATGGTCCTTGCCCTTGATGAGGGCGCTGGCGGCAATGGCGCCGGCATTCACCATCGGGTTGAACGGCCGGTTGTTCTTCTCGTCGAAGACGATGGAGTTGAAGGCCTCGCCGGAGGGCTCGACCCCGATGCGTTTCAGCACCTCGTCACGCCCGTGATCCTCAAGCGCCAGGGCGTAGATCACGGCCTTCGATACCGACTGGATGGTGAACTGCGCTTCGGTGTCGCCGACCTCGTAGAGGAAGCCGTCGGCCGTTGCGAAGGCGATGGCGAAGCGATCCGGCGGAACGGCAGCCAGTTCCGGGATGTAGCTTGCGAGTTCACCGGAGGTGTTCGGCAGGTGGCGGCCGTAGAGGTCGTTGAGGTAGCGCCATACAGGCAGGTCGTGCGCCGGAACATCCGCCGCCCGCAGGCTTTGATACTGCATATCGAAATCTCGTCAGCGCCCAAATTCCAGGCAAACTAACCACCGTCACAAACAATGGGCAAGAGTGCAGCGGCGCTGGCCGACAAGACAATGGAGCGCTATGGCTTCGGGCACACCAGAGGAGCGCCGCTTGGACCAGCCCGCCGCCGACCGCACTTCACGACTGCGCCTGAAGCTGCGGCAACTCTACCATGGCAAGAGCGCACAGGCGCTCCGTTTCCAGTCGATGGTGCTGATCGTCGACCTCGTCATCATCGCCTTCTTCATCGCAACACCGACGCTGCGCGACCGGCAGTATTTCATCTGGGTCGACTATGCCGTGGCGGCGGTGCTGCTGATCGACATGCTCGCCCGCGGCCTCGCAGCCCGCGAACCGCTGCGCTGGATTCGGCAGCCGACGACGCTGGTCGATGTCTTCGTGCTGATTACGCTTCTGTTTCCAGCCTGGCTGGCGAACTTCGGTTTCCTGCGCATCCTGAGGCTATGGACACTGTCCCGCAGCGGCGCGCTCTGGCGTCCGCTCAAGCGGCGCGGCCTGAGCCAGTATCAGGAATCTGGGCAGGCGGTCGTCAACCTCGTGACGTTCCTCTTCCTGCTGTCCGGCTTCGTGCTGACGTTTTTCTTCAACGAAGAAGAGGGCATCGCCGGTTATGTCGACGCGCTCTACTTCACGGTTGCCACGGTGACGACGACGGGCTTCGGCGATGTGACCCTGCCGGGCACCGCCGGCAAGCTCACTTCCATCGTCGCCATGATCGTGGGCATCACGCTGTTCGTGCGGCTGGCGCAATCGGTGTTCCGGCCGAACAAGGTAACGTTCCCCTGCCCGCAATGCGGCCTTAGCCGGCACGAGCCGGATGCGGTGCACTGCAAGGCCTGCGGCCATGTGCTGAACATTCCGGACGAGGGCCGGTAAGCCGTCGGCTTACCGGGCTCGCTCTACATCTCGTCGAAGGCCACGCCGCCGCGCATCTTGTCGGATTTCGGGCTCTCGACGATCTGCACCACGACCCGCTCGGCGGGCACGGCGAAGTTCTTTACCACCGCCTCGGTGATGTCGCGCATCAGCGCCTTCTTGCTGTCGACGCTGCGGCCTTCGACGATGTGGACAAGGATTTCCGGCACGCCGTCAGGTCTTCCCGGCGGCTGCCGCCTCTTCGCGTTCCTTCGCCTCGCGCATGCGAATCTCGTGAACAGAGGTGCCCATATGGCCCCAGCTCTTGTTGTCGACTTCCTCGATGACGATGAAGGTGTACTCGGGCTTCTTGTTCAGGATGCGCTGCAGCATCTCGGTGGTTTCCTTGTAGATCTGCAGCTTCTGTTCGTAAGTCGCGCCGTCGGTAATTTCGATCCGGACGTAAGGCATATGTTCGTTCCCCTCAGAATGCGGAGAGAATTGAACATTGATGCACGTCGGTCAATCGAGCGGATCGTAGCTTTTCTTTGTGCGCGGCTTGGTGCCGGCATCGGCCGGCGGCTCGTGCTTCACCCGGTTCTTGTACTTGGGCTTGCCCTTGTCCTTGGAATTCGGGCCTTTGACCTTGGCAGGACGCGGCCGCTCGGCGGGCATCTCGGCCACGGGAGGAGCAGCCTCGCTGGCCGGCATCGAGTCCAGCTTTGCCCCCTTGTCCGTCCGCACCTTGTAGTGGGGACCGTCCTCGCGTGGCTTGTACTGACGTGTGCCACGATGGGCGAAGGGGGCGACAAACTCCCCGGTGGCCTTGCGTTCGCGCTGTGGCGCGCCGTCATCACGCGGCTTGTACTCGCGGCGCGGGCGGTCATCAGCGCCCTGGGGCCGGTCACTGCGCGGCTTGTACTCGCGGCGTGGCGTCTGTTCCCGATACTGCGGCGGGGTGTCGCCGGTAGCGGGCGAAATCTTCACCTCGCCACTGGCCGTCGCGACCTTCTCGGCGAAGCTCGCGGCCTTTTCCGAGGAAATCTCGAAACGCGTCTCGGTCTCGCCGATCTTGATCGAGCCGATGTCGGCCTTCACCACGTCGCCGGCCTTGCAGATCATCGGCAGGATCCACTTGGGATCGGCGCGATGCTTGCGGCCGATCGGCATCACGAACCACTGCCCGCCCTGCATCGGTGCACGCTTTTCGCGCGGTTCGCGCGGCTCGAACGGGGCATCGTTGTCGAAGCGACTGCGGGCCGGCTTCTCGTTGATCGGCGGGATGCGCTCCTCCGATACATCCTCGGCAGCCGGGCGGCTTGCCAGCTCGCGGCGGAGGTAGGCGGCAGCGAGCTGCTCGGGCGTCAGCAGCGCCATCAGTTCGGCGACCAGCGCCGCCTCGTTCTCGTCCGGCGGCGTGATCGCCTGCGCACGGGCCAGCATCTGGTCGTGATTGTGCCGCTCGATCTCGGCGATGGTCGGCGCGCCGCGCTCGGATGATTTGATGTTGGCGTAGCCAAGGGTACGGGCCACCGCCTTGCGGCGATGCATCGGCACGATCAGCACGCAGGTGCCCTTGCGCCCGGCCCGGCCGGTGCGGCCGGAGCGGTGCGTCAGCGTCTCGGGGTTGGACGGAATATCGGCGTGGATGACGAGGTTGAGGTTCGGCAGGTCGATACCGCGTGCCGCAACGTCGGTCGCCACGCAGACGCGGGCGCGGCCATCACGCATCGCCTGCAGCGCATTGGAACGCTCGGCCTGCGTCAGCTCGCCCGAAAGGTGCACAACCGCAAAGCCGCGGTTGCCGAGCCGCGCAGCCAGGTGCTTGGTCGCCTCGCGGGTGTGGCAGAACACGAGGGTGTTGCTGTCATCGTAGAGCAGCAGCGTGTTGATGATGGCGTGCTCTTTTTCGTCGGAGCGCACCAGCACCTGCACGTAGTCGATATCGGCATGCCGCTCATGCGCCGCAGTCGCGGTCAGGCGCAGGGCGTCGTTCTGGAAGCTCTGCGCGAGTTCGGCGATCGCCTTGGGCACGGTCGCAGAGAACAGCAGCGTGCGCCGGCCTTCCGGCGCAGCGGCGAGGATGAACTCGAGGTCCTCGCGGAAACCGAGATCGAGCATCTCGTCGGCTTCGTCGAGGACCACCGCCCGGATATTGGTGAGATCAAGCGCACCCTTGGAGATATGGTCGCGCAGGCGGCCCGGCGTGCCGACGACGATGTGCGCTCCGCGCTCCAGCGCCCGCCGCTCGGTGCGGATGTCCATGCCGCCGACGCCGGCGGCGATCCTCGCGCCGGTGTCGGCGTAGAGCCACTGCAGTTCGCGCTGCACCTGCAGCGCCAGCTCGCGGGTCGGGGCGATCAGCAGCGCCAGCGGTGCACCGGCCTCGCCGAGCGTCGCCGCGTCGCCCAGAAGCGTTGGCGCGATGGCCATGCCGAAGGCGACCGTCTTGCCCGATCCGGTCTGCGCCGAAACCAGCAGGTCGCGCCCCGCCGCCTCTTCGCCGAGGACGGCGAGCTGGACGGGGGTGAGTTCGTCATAGCCCTTGGCGGCGAGGGAGGTCGCGAGGGCGGGATGGATTGAGTCAGGCAGCATGGTCACATGATCTTTCTGGCATTGCGCCAGGACCCGGCCGCTATGGGCACAGGGTCCGAAGGAGGAGCCGGATCGTATGACTTCGGCCTACCCCAAGCCTCGGCCCGTTTTCGGGCAACGAGGGCATCAGGCCCCTGCATGCAACCTGGCAAAACAAAAGGGCCGCCCGGAGGCGGCCCTCGGAACTTTCTATCAACCGGCCGAAATCAGCCGACGATCTCGTCGTCGCCAAAGAAGAACTTGATCTCGATGGCGGCGTTCTCGGGGCTGTCCGAACCGTGCACCGAGTTCTCGCCCATGTTGAGCGCGAATTCCTTGCGGATGGTGCCCTCGGCAGCGTTGGCCGGGTTGGTGGCGCCCATGATCTCGCGGTTGGCGAGGACGGCGTTCTCGCCTTCCAGCACCTGGATCACGACGGGCGAAGCGATCATCTGCTCAACCAGTTCGCCAAAGAACGGGCGTTCCTTGTGTACGGCGTAGAAGCCTTCGGCCTGCGCGCGGGTCATCTGGATCTTCTTGAGCGCGACGGGCTTCAGGCCCTTTTCCTCGAACTTGGTGAGGATCTTGCCGATCAGGTTACGACGGACGGCATCGGGTTTGATGATCGAAAAAGTGCGCTCAATGGCCATATGTCTGGTCCTCGGATGGCGGGAAAGTGCGCCTTCTAACGGAGAGCCGTGACGGGCGCAAGACGGGCGATGGCGCGCCTACGGGCCGGGCGAAGTCGGCGGGCCAAGAATTCGAAACCTGATGGCCGCAAGACCGGCCAGCCCCGAGACGAACAGGCCACCCAGTGCGCCGATCAGCGGTGCAACCCAGTCCACCGCGCCCAGACCATTCCAGTGAGCGGGCAACCACGCCGCGAAGGCGCAGACCAGCGTGCCGACTACTGCAATCTGCACCACAGACAGCGGTCGCCTCCTCTCCTCGAACAGCAGCACGATCACGGAGACCGCGATGCCAGGCAGGATACCGAAGACCAACCCGCGATATGCACCGAACCCGATGGCTGGCAGCAGGGCTGCCGCGATATGGAGTCCGGAGTTCTGCCATCGCAACACTGCCGTCAGCAAGACTCCTGCCATCCCGGCGGTCAGCGGCGCCCAAAGCGCGGCAAGCCTCACCAAGGCCCAGGGGCGCTCGACCAGCCGCGGCTCGAACAGGCTATAGTCGCCGGACGGCGGCGCTGGCTCCGCGATCGGATCATCCGCCGGAACGACGATGCCACGGCGACGGGCTACTGCTGCCGCGATCCACGCTGCCATCAACCCGCACAGGGCGAAGAACGCCGCAAAGAGCGGCGGGTCGCCGTGCGCTATGCCGGCCAGCAGCCAGCCGAAACCGCCAGACGCAGCGGTGCCTATGATGGCGGCCTCGATGAAGTTCGGAGGACGAAACCGTGACAGCATCAGAATCGCGATGCCGGCCACCAGCCCTGGAACGAGACCGACGATCGGCCCCACGATAAGCGCGGGGATCGCGAAGACAATTGTGAAGGCAAGAGCGCCCAGAATGTTGGTGGCATCCCAGACGTAGTCCTGCCAACGCATGAGTGAGAAACCGAGAGAATAGACCGCAGTTGCCAACGGCGCGACCAGAAACGGAGCGCCGATTGCCGCCAGTTGCAGAAACGACTCCGTTCGAACGATACGCCAGCGCTGCAATGCATCCCCCGATGCTGACCCACCAAATTATCGACCTACACTACGAAATTTTCTGGAAATGTTCGCCGCATGTCGGTTCGGTCCGTTGTGACCCACTGATAGGGCATGGGCGTTGTGACAATCCTCCGCCCAGCTACCGCCGCCGACAAACGCAACTGCCCGACCAACCTCAAGCTGGCGCCGAGGATGGAGTTGCCGCTCCGGCAGCCTGAGCCAAGCCCAGCACGGCAGGCCTGACCGCCGGACCGCGCATTGGACTTCCTCGGCCAATTTGACTATTGCCACCTTCGCCATGCTGACCATCAACAACCTCCACTACCGCATCCAGGGCCGCCCGCTGTTTGAAGAGGCGAGCCTCGTGCTGCCCGATGGGGTGAAGGCCGGCTTCGTCGGCAAGAACGGCACAGGCAAGACCACACTGTTCCAGCTGATCCAGGGCTTCATCGCCCCCGAGCAGGGCAGCATCGAAGTCAACCGCAAGGCGCGGATCGGCGGGGTGGCGCAGGAAGCGGTGGCGAGCGACATCTCGGTGCTCGAAGTGGTGCTGTCGGCCGACAAGGAGCGCACGGCGCTGCTGGCCGAAGCAGAGACCGCGACCGATCCACACCGCATCGGCGACATCCATATCCGCCTCGCCGAGATCGACGCCCACACGGCGGAGGCGCGTGCCTCCACCATCCTCAAGGGCCTCGGGTTCGAGAAGGACCGGCAGCTCGCGCCGACCTCGGAACTCTCGGGCGGCTGGCGGATGCGCGTGTCACTGGCGGGCGTGCTCTTCAGCCAGCCCGACCTGCTGCTGCTCGACGAGCCGACCAACTATCTCGACCTCGAAGGCACGCTGTGGCTCGAGAAGTACCTCGCGACCTACCCCTACACCGTGTTCATGATCAGCCACGACCGTGACCTGCTGAACAAGGCCGTCACCTCGATCGTGCATCTCGAGCACAAGAAGCTGACCTTCTACAAAGGCAACTACGACACGTTTGAAGAGACCCGTCGCATGCAGATGGAGCTCAACAACAAGTCGCGCGAGAAGACCCTCGACCAGATCGCGCACCTGCAGAAATTCGTCGATCGCTTCAAGGCCAAGGCCACCAAGGCCGCGCAGGCGCAATCGCGCATGAAGATGATCGAGAAGCTGAAGCCGCCGGCGGCGATGTTCGACGAGACCTCCCTGCCCTTCAACTTCCCCAATCCCAAGAAGGTGCCGTCCTCGCCGATGATCACTTTCGACAACGTGTCGGTGGGTTACGGCGAAAAAGTCATTCTCCGCCACATCACCAACCGCATCGACCCCGACGACCGCATCGCGCTGATCGGCGTCAACGGCAACGGCAAGTCGACCTTCGCCAAGCTCCTGGCCGGTGACCTCAAGCCGATGGGCGGCGAGATGCGCAAGGGCAAGGGGCTCGAGATCGCCTATTTCGCCCAGCACCAGCTCGACAAGCTGAAGCCGGAGCAGTCGCCGTTCGAGCATGTCGTCGACCTGATGCCCTATGACAGCGAGGCCAAACGCCGCTCGCGCGTGGCGCAGATGGGCCTCACCACCTCGCGCATGGATACCAAGGTGAAGAACCTCTCCGGCGGCGAGCGAGCGCGGCTGATGCTGGGGCTCATCACCTTTGGCGGGCCGGGCATGCTGATCCTCGACGAGCCGACCAACCACCTCGATATCGACAGCCGCGACGCGCTGGTCGCTGCGCTCAACGACTATACCGGCGCCGTGCTGATCATCAGCCACGACCGCCACCTGATCGATGCCACAGTGGACAAGCTCTGGATCGCCCAGAACGGCACGATCGAGGAGTTCGACTACGACCTCGACGCCTACCAGAAGATGCTGACCAGCAAGGACGGCAAGGGCAAGAAGGGCGGCAAGGACGAGCCGGCACCGGTCGAAGACAAGAAGGCCCAGCGCCAGGACGCTGCCGCGAAGCGGGCCGAAGTGGCGCCGCTGCGCAAGTCGATCAAGGATATCGAGCAGAAGCTCGGCCGGCTGCAGACCGAGCTGGCGCGGGTCGAGGGCGTGCTCGCCGATCCCAAGACCTATGACGGCGCGCCCGAGCGCGTCGCCCTGCTGGGCAAGGACAAGGCGCGCTTCGAGGCCGAGATCGCCACGGCGGAAGAGCGCTGGCTCGGCCTCAGCGCCCAACTCGAGGAAGCGCAGCGCGCATGATCGGCATGGTTAGCCCGATCGTAGCGGTGTAGGGTTGTTGGCCTTCAGACGGATTCCGCCTTGTCCACTTTCTTACCGTTCCTTCAGGGTATCTGGCGGCGGATGCCGATGTCGCGGACGGTCCGGACAACGCTCGGGCCCCCGTTTTGGCATCTGCTGACCACGAGGGGCCGGGCGAACCTGCGGCGGCTCAGCGATCCGGCGACAATTCCGCCCGGCCCGCTGGTCATCTCTGCCTGCGTCTCCGACGTCACCGGCATCGGCCGCGCCGGACGCCTGACGGTGCGGGCGGCGGAGGCCTGGGAGATACCCTTCGTCGTGCACGATATTCCCGGCGACCCCATGGTGCAGCAGGTGCCCCGCGACCTGCCGCCGGGAGGCGTGTGGCTTGCCCACTGCAACCCACCCGAGGCCGCCGTGCTGATGAGCCAGGCGTCGGAGCACCTCTGGGCGACGCGCTATCGCATCGGCTACTGGGCCTACGAACTCGGCGAGCTACCGCGCTTCTGGCGGTCCGCCATCCCGTTCTTCCACGAGATCTGGACCCCCAGCCGCTTTGTCGCCGATGCGGTCCAGCGGGCCAGGGGCAGTGCCGCCACCATCGTGCGCGTGGTGCCCCATCCGGTCGCCATCGATCCGCCGCCGAAAGCAACACCCCGCACCGGGGGAACGCTGACATTCCTTGTGATGATCGACGCCCGCTCGAGCCTGGCTCGCAAGAACCCTTTGGGCGCGATCCGGGCCTTCCGGCAGGCCTTCTCCGCCGACGACACCGGCGTGCGGCTGGTGGTCAAGGTGGTGGCGGCCTGGAAGGATCCGCGCGCGGTCGCCGGACTGCGCGATGCGGCGGCTGGATGGAAGACCATCCGCTTCCTCGACGAGGAACTGACCGACGCGGAGACGCAGCAACTGGTCGCGTCCGCCGATTGCCTGGTGTCGCTGCACCGCGCCGAAGGCTTTGGCCTGCCGCTCGCCGAGGCGATGCTGGCCGGCCTGCCAGTGATCGCGACCGATTGGTCGGGCAACACCGATTTCACCCGAGGCGCGAGCTATGAGGTCCCATACAGCCTCGTTCCTGCCGTCGATCCGTCCGGCCGCTACAGCGGCACTCGCCAGCAGTGGGCCGACCCGGACCTTGCCGCCGCCGCCGCCGCGATGCGGCGGGTGCGCGACGACCCGGCTGGGCGTGCAGCCATTGCCAGAAGCGGGCAGCGACGGGTGCGTGAGCTCTGCGCCGGGCTGCCACGCGATGCTATCGCGGCGTTGATTGGACCAGCGCCGGCTTTCGTGGCAGATCGTCGTCAGGACACGACCAAGGGAACCGACGAATGAAGCATCTCAGTGCTGGCGAGGTGATTTCGCTTCTCGGGCTCGAGCCGCATGTGGAGGGCGGGTTCTATCGCCAGACCTTCTCCGACCAGCCGGACCCGACCGGGCGGCCGATATCGACCCTTATCTACTACATGCTGACCGACAACCAGGCCGGCGCCTGGCACCGGGTCGATTCGGCGGAAGTCTGGCACTGGTACGCCGGTGCGCCCATGACCCTCACCATCTCCCGCGACGGCAAGACCGTCACCACCCACGTGCTCGGCGCGGACCTCGCCACCGGTCAGCGTCCGCAGGGCGTCGTGCCGCCGGGAGCCTGGCAGCGCGCCAAGGTCGAGGGCGAGTGGGCGCTGGTTGGCTGCACCGTGGCGCCGGGCTTCCAGTTCTCGAAGTTCGAGCAGGCGGAACCTGGCTGGGAGCCGGGCTGAGCTCAGCCCTTCTTCACCCAGCGGCCGTTCGGCTCCTGCTGCCAATAGGTGACCGCATTGCCGTCCTTCAGCGCCCGCCAGGCGGTGCGCGCTTCGGTGACGGCGTCGGGATCGCGGCCGGAGAACATGAAGACGATGCGCTCATAGCCCTCGCCGGTCTGCGGGACCGCCCGGTCGACGAAGAAGCGCACCTGGGCCCCGTTGGGGTTGTGCGGGCGGGTGGTGATCAGCACGGGCTGCACCGCATCCTCGCTGCCGCCAGCGCGGGCGTGCGGCAGGAAGCTGTCGTCGCGATAGGTCCACAGCATGTTGTCTATGGCCTCGGCCCGCTCGTCGCTGGACGTTTCGACCACCACCTTCCAGCCGCGCTCGAGGCTTTTTTCGACGAGCACGGGCAGCACCCGTTCGAGCGGCTGGCTTTCGAGGTGGTAGAAAAGGATCTCGCTCATTTGCCTTCGTAGTTGTCCCGCACCAGCCGATCGAGCAGCGTGACGCCAAAGCCCGAGGCCCAGGCGCCGTTCGTCTCGGTCTGCGGCGAACCGAGCGCCACGCCGGCGATGTCGAGATGCGCCCACGGCACGTCGTTGACGAAGCGCAGCAGGAACTGTGCCGCCGTGATCGAGCCTGCCGGGCGGCCACCCGAGTTCTTGATGTCGGCGAAACGGCTCTCGATCAGCTTGTCGTAAGCCGGTCCAAGCGGCATGCGCCAAACCTTCTCACCGGTGGCAAGACCGGCGGCGAGCAGCTTGCCAGCCAGCTCGTCATTGTTGGAGAACAACCCGGCGTGATCGTTGCCGAGCGCCACGCCGATCGCCCCGGTCAGCGTCGCGAGGTTGATCATGGCGCGCGGCTTGAACCGCCCCTGCGTGTACCAGAGGGCGTCCGCCAGCACGAGGCGGCCCTCGGCGTCGGTGTTGACCACCTCGATGGTGGTGCCGCTCATCGCCTTGAGGATATCGCCCGGGCGATAGGCGTTGCTGGACGGCATGTTCTCGACGAGGCCGATCACGCCGACGGCGTTGACAGCGGCCTTGCGGGTGGCGAGCGCCTGCATCAGTCCGATCACGGCAGCTGCGCCGCCCATGTCGCCCTTCATGTCCTCCATGCCGGCGCCCTGCTTGAGCGAGATACCGCCGGTATCGAAGACCACGCCCTTGCCGACGAAGGCGAGTGGCGCATCGCCATCCTTGCCGCCCTTCCAGCTCATGATCACGAGGTAGGGTGGACGATCGGAGCCCTGCGCCACGGCGAGCAGGGCACCCATCCCGAGTTCCTCCATCGCCGCGCCATCGAGCACCTCGACCTCAAGCCCGAGTTCCGTCAACTCGCTGGCTCGCTCCATGAACTCCGTGGTGCCGAGCACGTTGGGCGGCTCATGCACCAGGTCGCGGGCGAGAATTTGCCCGTTCGCCACGGCCATCCGGTCGGCGATCGCCTTGTCGGCGGCCGCCCTGCTGGCGACGTGTAGCGTCACCGCAAGGCTGTTGTCGGTATCGTCCTTCTTGGCGGATTTGTAGCGGTCGAAGCGATAGTGGCGCAGCGTCAGCCCGGCGGCCAGTTCGCCGACCCGCTCGGGCGTCGCTGCATCGTCGTCGAGCAGCACTGCGGCCCTGGTGACCTTCAGGCCCATCAACTTGCTGGCGAGCGAGCCGCCACGATCGGCCCAGGCACTGGGGCTGGAGCCATTGGACGGCTTGCCGCTGCCCAGCACCAGCAGGCGCTGCGCCTCGACATTGGGTGGCGCCAGCAGATCGAGCAACTGGCCCTGCTTGCCCTTGAAGCCGGACGCGGCGGCGAGCTTCGTCCAGTCGAGACCGGTCGCCTGCCAGACGGCGGCAGCGCCCCCCGTGGGCTCAGCGTCCTCCGCGACGTAGACGACCAGCGCGCCAGTTGCCTTCACGGGCAGCGCGGCGGTCTTCACGATAAGCTCATGCGGCATGGACAAGACCCTGAAATAGCGCGCGATATGCCGCGCCCAAAACTAAGTCCGTCACAGATAGCGCCGTCGCCCGGCGCGTCAATCCCGCAACAGCAACGTGAGCCCCGCCCGGCCCACGACCGTTGCGCTTGCCAACCAGGGGTAGCGGCGGGCAGAGTCCGGCCACTGCCGGGCCGACTCTCGCCCGGCCCATCGACCATCGGACACGCATGGACCGGCTGAAGCGCTATCTCGTGGGGCAGTTCGCCACCGAAGCCGCGACCCTGTTCGCCGTGGCGATCAGCATCATCTTCCTGCTGCAGTGCCTGCGCGTGGTCGATGTGGGGTCAGTGCGCGGCCAGGGTCTGGTGACGCTCGGTGCCCAGGTGCTGCTCGCCCTGCCCTCGGCCTCGATGGCCTTCATCCATGTCTGCATCGGCATCGGGCTGGCGCGTGCGCTGCGCACCATGCAATCGACCCGTGAACTCCACATCCTGCATGTCAGCGGCAAGCTCGGCACGCTGGCCCGCGCCATTGCTGTCTATGCCGCCGCCGGAGCCGTGCTGCTGCTGTTCGTGGCGCATGTGGCGGACCCGGCGGCATCGCGCGAGAACAGCACCATCCGCTCGCGCATCGCCGCAGACCTGGTCGGGCGCTCGCTGGTCCCCAACCGCTTTGCCGAGGTGACCAGCGGCGTCACCGTGACAGTGGGCGGACGGCGGGCCGGAGGCGAGATCACCGCCTTCTTCGCCGACGATCGGCGCGAGGCGACGCGGCGCACCTACATCGCCGAGTCGGCGACGATTACCTCCGACGACATCGGGTACGTGCTGCAACTCTCGAACGGCGTGGTGCAGTATCGGACGGAGGAGGGCAAATTCTCCGAGATCGCCTTCGACCGTTATGATCTCGCCTTCGAGCGCCTGACGGGCGAAGCGGACACCGGCGAGCGCACCGCCCAGACGAGCCTCGACATCGTCGCGGAAGCCAATGCGGAGGGCTGGACCGATACGCGGTTGCGCAGGCTCGCCGACCGCACGCTGGAGGGACTGCGGGTCCTGTCGATCTGCCTGTTCGTCTTCGCGCTCGCCGGCTTTCCGAGCGGACGGCGCAGGGAGCCGCGGCTGCCGGTCGAAATCATTGTGCTCGGCGCGGCGTTCTTCGAGCGGGTGCTCGCTACCTATGCGCCGGGCGATGGCTGGCTGGCGCCGCTGACCGGCTTTGTAGCGCTCACCGGCGTTTCCCTGGTGATCCTCGTGTTCCGGGTCAAGCCCTTCGCCCGACCGCGGCGCGAGGCGAGGAGCAAGGCACCGGCATGAACCGCATCGACTGGATCATCGTCCGCCGCCTGCTCGGCAGCATCGGGCTCACGCTGCTGATCCTCTATGGCCTCGTGCTGCTGGTGGAATCGCTGTCGACCTCGCGATTTGCAGCGCTCTCGCGCCTTGGTGGCCCGGGCCTCGCGATCCTCGCCATCGCCGCTTCGGCGGCCAGCTGGCTGCTCGATACCCTGCCGCTCACCGTGCTGGTGGGGGCGATCGCCGGGCTGCTCAACCTGCAGACCACGCGCGAGATGACCGTCATCAAATCCTCCGGGGCCTCGGTGTGGCGGCTGATGCGGGCGCCCGTCGCCACCGCGATTGTCCTCGGGCTGCTGATTTCGATGGGGGCGCACGCCGCCGTGGTGACCTTGAACCGCGGCCTCACCGTCGAGGGCGGCGAAGCGCGGGTCGGCGCCGGCACCTTCTGGCTGGAGGAGCGCAATGCCGAGCAGCCCTACATCCTCGAGGCCGGCTACGTGCATCCGGGTGGCGAGGCGCTGGGCAATGTCAGCGTCTTCATGCTCGACTCACCCCGCGAGCGGATCGAGGCCGAGATCGCCGAACTGATCGGCGGCGAATGGGTCATGCCGACAGCCACGCAGTTCGTTTCGGCCCGCGTGCCCGAGCAGGTCACCGACTTCCGGCTGCCGACCACGACATCGCCCGGCGACATGCAGACAAAGATCAGTTCGGTCAAGGACATGACGGTCTACGAGCTGGCGGCGGCGCTGGCCGCCCGGCTCAACGACCCGCGCAAGCGAGCCGAGACCGTCACGCAGTTCATCAGGTTGCTGGCGCTTCCGGCCAGCTTGTGTGGCTCCCTGGTCATTGCCTTCGCATTTACGGCCGGTTATCGAAGGACCAATAAGTATGGTGGGACGGTGCTTTATGGCATCGTTCTTGGTTTCGTGGTTTATGTGGTGACCGAGATGGCAGGGCGCGCCGGGGACGCTGGAGTGATCCAGCCGGTGATTGCCGTTCTCGGGCCGGCATTGGTTGCCATCGTCGCGGGAGCGACGGTGCTGCTCAACAGGGAAGACGGGCGCACGTGAAGTCTGGACGCCGCGACCGGGGTGGACTTGTGCGCTTGCAGCGCCTCGGCAGCGCATTGGGGCTCGCCCTGGCGGTCCAAGGCGCACTGCTTGCCCCGGCACATGCCCAGTTCCTGCCCGAAGGGTTTTTCACCCAGTTGCCCGAACCGGGGGCTCCGGCGCAGGTCGAGGCCAACACGCTCAACTACGACGCCATCAGCGACGTGATCAGCGCCACCGGCCGCGTCGTGATGAACTATTCCGGCTACACGCTGGCCTGCGATTCGCTACGCTTCGAGCAGGGCTCGGGCTCGGTGATCTGCGAAGGCAACGTGCGGATCACCGATGCGCAGGGCACGCGCTACGAAGCCGATCGCATCGAGGTGACCGGCGGGATGAAGGAAGCCTTCATCCGATCGCTGACCCTCACCACCACCGACGGCGCGCAGATCACTGCCGGTGATGCCCGGTTCAGCGAAACGCTGGAGACCGTGCTGACCGACGCGAGCTACTCGCCGTGCGGCCTCTGCATCGACGAAAAGGGCAATCGCATCGGCTGGAAGGTCAAGGCCGCCACGCTGAAGCAGAACAGCCAGACCAAGGTCGTCTATTTCGAACAGCCCAGCCTCGAAGTGCTCGGCGTTCCGGTCGCCTGGCTGCCGTGGCTCTGGCTTCCCGATCCGACCAGCACGCGCAATACCGGCTTCCAGCTTCCCAGCGTCGACTACAAGGCCGACCTCGGCGGCCGCCTGCGCGTGCCGTATTTCATCGGCATCGGTGAGGATACCGACATCCTGCTCGCGCCGCAGTTGATGACGCGGCAAGGGTTCCTGATGGCTGCCTCGTGGCAGCAGCGCTTCGACTACGGCGCGTTCAGTATCGAGGCCTCGGGGCTCTATCAGCTCGACCCCGGCGCCTTCGCGGGTACGGTCGGCGATCGGGACTGGCGTGGTGCCATCGAAACGGACGGGCAGTTCCAGGTCGCGTCGGATTGGACCATCGGGTGGAACTACACCACCTTCACCGATGCGGCCTATCTCAACGACTACGACTTCAACAACGCCGGCCGGGTGGTGAACGAGGTCTACACCACCCACCTCAGCGACGATTTCTTCGTCGATATCAGGCTGCAGGAATTCAAGCTGCTCGGCGATGTCAGCGATGCGGATCAGGACCAGCAGGCGCTCGCCATCCCGAACGCCCGCAGCGCTAACTATTTCGACCTCGGCGTGAACGGCCAGATCCGCCTCGACGGCACCTTCCTCGGCGTGATGCGAGACGCGGACTCTGTAGAACTGCTCAAGTACGGCGTGCCGTATGTGTTCGGCTATGAGGGCCAGAAGTTTCACGGCACTGCTGAAGGCAGCTGGCAGAACCAGCACATCCTTCCTGGCGGCATCGTAGCTACCCCCTATCTCGGCGTTCGCGGCGACATCGCCAACTATGGCGATGGTGATCTGGCAACTTTAGGTGAACCCTCCGACCAGTTGCTGTTCAACGCCACACCGGTCGCGGCGATGGACGTGCGGTGGCCGATGATCGCCAGCTCCGGCGCGGACACCCACCTGCTCGAGCCGATCGCGCAGCTCGTCTGGCGCGGCAGCGACACGAGCGCCGTCGGCATCACCAACGACAATGCGCACAGCTTCGTGCTCGATGAGACCAACCTCTTCTCCTACAATCGCTTCACCGGTACCGACCGGCAGGAGACGGGCCTCCGCGCCAATATCGGCGGCCGCTACCTCGCCAACTTCAGCGACGGCGGCTGGCTCGAACTGACGGCAGGCCAGTCCTTCCACCTCGCCGGCGTCAATGCGCTGGGCGAAGTGGATGAAACCAATACCGGCGCCTCGACGGGCCTCGGCGACGATGCCTCCTACGTGGTGCTCGGCGCCCGCGGCTCGCCGTTCGACGGCCTGGTGCTCGGCGCCAAGGCACAGATCGACGTTGGCGGGCCGACAGTCGCGCGGGCCGGGCTGGGCGCTGACTACGCCATCGGCAACGGCTTCTCGGTCGGCAGCGACTACATCTATCTCCCCGCCGATGCCGCGATCGGCGTCACCGACGACCAGCACGAAGTCACCGTGCGGGCCACGGCGCCGCTGCCGTTCGACTACTGGCGCGTCGAGGGCTCGACGTCATGGGACCTCGCGACTAGCCAGTGGCTCGAGAGCACCGGCCGCATCTACTATGACGACGGCTACTTCCTCGCCGGCGGCTTCGTGACCGCCACCGGCACGACGCACACCGATCCCGACTCGCTGGCCTTCGGTATGAGCCTCAAACTGAAGGCACCCGGCGCCGAGTTCGGCATCGGCTTCTAGATTTGGCCGCAATCATCCAACATTGAATGGCCGGAATTCGAGTGACCAGGCCGGGGACTTTTCCGGTGGCCCTCCAGAAACAATGGTGACGACATGAACCGCTTCCTTGCCGCAGCCCTTCTCGGCACCATGCTCAGCTTCGGCGCCGTCGCGCCCGGTTTCGCCGCCACCGCAGCGACGGTCAACGGCGTCGCCATCGACGACCGTGACGTGGCCGCCCGCGTGCAGCTGATGAAGCTCGAAGGCGGCGGATCGAACTCCAAGGCGCTCGATGCGCTGATCACCGAGCAGCTGCAGCTGCAGGAAGCCACGCGGCTGGGCATCGATGTCACCGACCAGCAGGTCGATGATGCGTTCCAGCAGGTGGCCCGCAACGTGAAGCTCTCGACCTCTAAGCTCACCGAACTGCTGCGCGCCAACGGCGTCAGCGATGCGACGATGAAGTCCCGTCTCAAGGCGGCGCTAGCCTGGCAGAAGGTCGCCGAAGTCGCGATCCGCCAGCGCGTCCAGGTGTCGGACCTGCAGCTCGACCAGGCTGCACAGGCCTCGCTGACCCAGGACATGAGCTTCGACTATGTGCTGAAGGAAGTGCTGTTCATCACCGCGGGCAAGAATGCCTCCGGCCGCACCAGCGAGGCGAACAAGTACCGCGCCGCGTTCCAGGGCTGCGACAGCGCCGTTGATCTGTCGCTGAAGTTCACCGACGCTGCGGTGCGCGATGTCGGTCGCCGCCATGCGACCCAGTTGCCCGAAGCGCAGGCCAAGGAACTCGCGGCGCTCAATGTCGGTGGCATCACCAAGCCGCGCGTCACCGAGTCGGGCGTGTCGATGTATGCCGTCTGCTCCAAGACGCAGGCCCGCGACACCACCTTCGTCAAGAACAAGCTGCGCAACGAGCAGGGCCAGGAAGCCTTCAAGGCCGAGGCCGACAAGTACCTCGCCGAACTGCGCCAGAAGGCCCGCATTTCTCGCTAACGGGCCGTTAAACGCTACCGGCGGATTGGTCGGACGCTCCGGCAGGACTGTTCAGGATTTGTCTGGCAGCATACGGCGTTCCGTGCGGATGCCGGAGCAAGCTTTGTGAGGTGCTGACGTGCCGAACCCGCGCGACCTGCCGCTGGCCATCACCATGGGCGAGCCTGCCGGTATCGGCCCCGACCTGATCATGCGGCTCTACGCGGCCCGCCAGCAGCTCGGGCTGCCGCCCTTCATCGTCTACGGCCACGTCGATTTCCTGAAGTCGAGGGCAGAGCGGCTCGGGCTCAAGCTCACCCTCGCCCCCACCGATCCGGCCAACGCGGCTGCGGTGTTTGCCGATGCCATGCCGGTGGCGCATGTCGATGGGCTAGTCCCCGACAAGCCGGGCGACCCGTCACCGCTCTCCGGCAAGGTGGTGATCGAGGCTATCGCGCGCGCGACGGAAGCGACGCTGACCGGCGCCACCCGCGGCCTCGTCACCGCGCCGATCCACAAGGCGGTGCTCTATACCGCCGGCTTCAAGCATCCCGGCCACACCGAGTACCTCGCAGCACTGACCGATCGCGGTGGCACGCCGCCCATGCCGGTGATGATGCTGGCCCATGAGGACCTGCGGGTGATCCCGGCAACCATCCACGTGCCGCTCCGCGAAGTGGCCGGTCTGATCACCTACGAACTGCTGGTCGAAACCGGCCGCGTCGTCGCGCAGAGCCTGCGCACCCGGTTCGGCATCGCCGAACCCCGGCTTGCCTTTGCCGGCCTCAATCCGCATGCTGGCGAAGGTGGGGCGATCGGCCGCGAGGACTTCGACGTGGTCTACCCCGCCGTGCAGCAATTGGTGCACGAAGGGATCGATGCCGAGGGGCCGATCCCGGCCGATACGCTGTTCTACCTGCCCCACTGGCGGCGCTTCGATGCGGTGATCGCCATGTACCATGACCAGGCGCTGATCCCGATCAAGACGGTCGCCTTCGACGAAGCGGTGAACGTAACCCTCGGCCTCGCGATTGTCCGCACCTCACCGGATCACGGCACGGCCTTCGATCTTGCCGGCACGGGCAAGGGCTCCACGGCCAGCTTCCTCGCCGCCATAAGGCTTGCCGACAAGCTGACCAGCGGCGCGATGCTCGAATCGGCTTCGGACTGAGGGAGCGCCCGGCTCCCTATTTTTGCGCCTCGAGCCACTCCAGCATCTCGGCGATCTCCTTTTCCTGAGCGGCGATGATGGTCTCGGCAAGCGCTCTGGCCCAGGGATCGTCGCCATGCGCGAGCTCCGCCTCGGCCATGTCGATGGCGCCACGATGATGCGGGATCATCGAGCAGACGAACGCCACGTCGATGTCCTTGGCCGTGCCGCCCACCATCATGTCGCGGTTCATTGCGGCCATCCCGTCCATCAGGTCCACATGCGCCGCATCGCCGCCCATCATCATCCCCATGCCGCCATCGCCCATGGCCATGCCGGCATGCGGATTGTCGGCGGTGCAGATGGCCGGCAGGCCGATTGCGTCCTGCGCGATGCCCGCCGTGGCGCCGGCGGCGAGACTGAGGGCGAGAACAGCAGTGGCGATCAAGGTCGGCTTCATCGGTTTCTCCTCATGCATGGCCAAGGCGGCCGCGTGCCCTTCGTGCACCTTCCCACCGTGGCAAGGTCAAGCGGGGATTTCCGCTGCGCCACAAATCCGCTATCGAGAGCCCCATGCAGATCGACACCCTCCCCCCGCTGCGCGAAGTCATCGCGACCCACGGGCTGCGCGCCAAGAAGGAACTCGGGCAGAACTTCCTGCTCGACCTCAACCTCACCTCGCGCATCGCCCGGGTTGCGGCGCCGCTCGAGGCCGCAACCGTCATTGAGGTCGGCCCCGGCCCCGGCGGCCTGACGCGAGCCCTCCTCGCCGAGGGAGCGCGGAAGGTCATCGCCATCGAGCGCGACGAACGCGCCCTCCCCGCCCTCGCCGAGATCGCGGCCGCCTATCCGGGCCGGCTGGAGATCATCTCCGGGGATGCGCTGGAGATCGACTACGCGAAGCTGGCGGAGGGCCCGACCAAGCTCGTCTCCAACCTGCCCTACAACATTGGCACGGAGCTGCTGACCCGCTGGCTCACCGTCGACCCGTGGCCGCCGTTCTTCGAGAGCCTCACGCTGATGTTCCAGCGCGAGGTGGCCGAGCGCATCGTGGCAAAGCCGGGCGATGATGCCTATGGCCGGCTCGGTGTGCTCTGCGGCTGGCGCACAGAGGCGCGCATCGCCTTCAATGTCGGCCGCGAAGCCTTCACCCCGCCGCCGAAAATCACCTCCAGCGTCGTGCACCTGCGCCCCAAGACACTCACTGACGGCGTTCGCGCCCGCGATCTTGAAGCGGTCACCCGCGCGGCCTTCGGGCAGCGCCGCAAGATGGTGCGGCAGAGCCTCAAGTCGCTCGGGGTGCCGATGGAGCCGCTGCTCGTTGCGGGCGGGCTCGAGGGCAGCGAGCGCGCCGAGGAATTGCCGGTCGAGACGTTCCTCAAGCTGGCGAAGGCGCGACGCGGATGAGTGGCATCTTCGCCGTCTTCGCCGGATTGCTGTGTTTCATAGTCCCGCTGGCGGTGCCGCTGTTCGCCCAGCGCTGGCGCACGTTCGCGATCATCGTCGCGATGGCCGTGGCGTTCTTCGGCTGGCTTACCTGGGATATCGGGCGCACCGGCAGTGCGCACTGGATCGGCTCGTTCCTCGGCGGCCTGATGCTGTTCGGCTTCGCCGCGGGCACCATTGCCAAGTTCGTCATGCTGCTGGGGCGGCGTCCGGATCAGGCCTGAGGGTTGGCCTCAGCCGTCCAGCGTCGCCTTGCCGATGTTCCCCGCCGCATCCACGGGCAGTTCCGCCACCGTGACCGTACGCTTGAGAATATGGGCGGCCTTGGTCAGCAGCGCCGTCTTCACTTCGGCCGGAGTCATCTTGTCGTCGGTGTTGGCCCAAACCTTGAGTGTCAGGTTGTGGTCGAAGCTCTGCCGCGCCAGGGTTTCGCGCAGCATCACCTTAACATTGGCCTGGGTGCGATCCTTCAGGGTCGGATGGCGCCGCATCTCGTCAATGCTGCAAGCCTTGATTTCAAATGTCATGATCTGAGTCTCCGCCACAGCGAGCGTCCGCCTGTTCTGGGCGACTTGGAATTGTGCTAAATACAATCATCCACAGCCGGTGGGGTTTATCCACAACGGCCTGGTATTAGACCTAACGCTTTGCGTTAACATTTGCGCAGTTTGCTGCAGTTCAAAGCGCGTCAATCTGTTCCTGCAGGTCCCGCACGAAGTCGTCGAGTTCGTTGAAGCGCGACCGCGCCAGACGGGCCGAGGCAAGAATCGTCCGCACCCGGCTGGTCGAGTCCTCAAGGTCCTCGTTGACCAGCACGTAGTCGTACTCGCGGTAGTGGTCCATTTCGAGCCGGGCATTGCGCAACCGCTTCTCGATGGTGCCGGCACTGTCCTGGGCCCGCCGTTCGAGCCGCTTGCGCAGCTCGTTGATCGACGGTGGCAGGATGAAGATCGTCACCATGTCGGCGCGGCACTTCTCGTAGAGCTGCAGCGTGCCCTGGAAATCGATGTCGAACAGGATGTCGCGACCGTTGCCGAGCCGTTCCTCGACCCGGCTCCGCGGCGTGCCGTAGAAATTGCCGTGCACCTCGGCGCTTTCCAGGAGTTCGCCCGCGGCACGCATCCGCTCGAACTCGGGAACGTCGATGAAGTGGTAGTGCTTGCCCTCGATCTCGTCGGTGCGCCGCGCCCGCGTCGTCACCGAGACCGATAGCGCGATGTTCGGATCATCCTCGAACAGCGCCCGCGAAATGGAGGATTTGCCCGCGCCCGAAGGCGAGGCCAGCACCAGCATCACTCCGCGTCTCGTGAAGTCCATCGTCTACTCGATATTCTGGATCTGCTCGCGCAACTGGTCGATCACAGCTTTCAAATCCAGCCCGATGGCGGTCAGCGCCACATCGTTGGACTTGCTGCACAGGGTATTCGCCTCGCGGTTAAATTCCTGTGACAGGAAGTCGAGCTTGCGACCAGCCGGTCCGCCGCTGGCCAGAAGCGCCCGGACTGCTGCGATATGGGCGCCCAGCCGGTCGAGTTCCTCGCGGATGTCGGCCTTGGTGGCGAGCAGCATCGCCTCCTGCATCAACCTATCTTCGGGCAGCGCCGGGCTTGCTTCGCTCAGTTCGGCGATCTGCTGGCGGAGCCGGGCCAGGATCGCGTCACGGCTGCGGCCAGGGTGCAGTTCGGCTGCCGTGGTCAGCGCGGCAATCTCATCGACCCGCTCGGACAGGATGGCAGCGATGCGCGCGCCCTCCTCCGCCCGTGCCGCGACGAGTGCCGCAATGGCCTCATCCACAGCGGTCAGGATGGCGCCGCCGAGCGCCTCTTCCTCATCGGCCGACATGGTGGTTTCGTGCTGCTCGAGCACGCCCTTTAGCCCCATGATGCCGTCCAGCGTCGGTCGCTGCGCCTCGACGCGGGCTTCGAGCCAGCGGAAGCCCTCCAGCACCGCCTCCAGCGCCTGGTGGTTGACCACGACACGGCCGCCCTCGCCCTCGCGATCGACGCTGAGCGACACGGTCAGCGAGCCACGGCTCACGCCCTTGCCGATGCGGCGGCGGATTTCCGGCTCCAGCGCGTCGAACCCGGGGGCGAGCCGCACGCGCATGTCGAGGCCGCGGCCATTCACCGACTTCAGTTCGACCACGAAGTTGACGCCCGGCAACGAGCCGTGCGACCGGCCGTAGCCGGTCATGCTGGACAGTGGCGCCATCAGTTGCTCTCGACGGCTTCGCCCGCGTCTTCAGCCGCCTCGGCCTCGAGCTCTTCGCGGGCCGCTTCCGCCTCGGCCTCGGCGGCCGCCTTGCGGTAGAGCGCGACATTCTTGCGGTGATCCGCATAGGTCGGGGCGAACAGATGCCCATCCGCCGGGTTGGCGGATTTGGCGACGAAGTAGAGGTCGTTGGTCGGCACCGGGTGGGCCACGGCGCGCAAGGCGTCTTCGCCGGGGTTGGCAATCGGGCCGGGTGGCAGGCCGTCGATCTGATAGGTGTTGTAGGGCGTCTTCTGCTTCAGCTCGGCCGAGGTCGGGGAGCGGTTGAGCACCACCTTGCCCTCGGTGACGCCGTACAGCACTGTCGGGTCAGTCTGCAGCCGCATCTTCTTGCGCAGCCGGTTGATGAACACCGAGGCCACCTGCGGCCGCTCGGATGCGAGCCCGGTTTCCTTCTCGACGATCGAAGCCAGCGTCACCATTTCCTCTGGCGACGTGATGACGTCGTCGATCGACTTGTCGCGCCCGTCCCAGATCGCCTGAAGCTTCGCCTTCATCTCGGCCTGCATCTTGTCGAGCAGCCCCTGACGCGCATCGCCAGGCAGGAAGTCATACCGGATGGCGAGCAGCGACCCCTCGGGCGGCACCGGGACCGGGTCGCCACTCAGGTTCGGGCCGACCTCGTTGAGCTTCTGCGATACCGAATACGAGGTCTCACCGGGGATAACGTTGACGAAGAAGTCGAGCGGCTCGCCCTCGGTCAGTTCCTTGAGGATGTCGGCCATCGAGGCGTTGGCCTTCAGCACGTAGACGCCCGCCTTGAGCGACGACTGCTTCTTCATGGCGTACGAGCCGGCGCGGAAGATCAGCGAACTGGGAATCAGCTGCCCATCCGGCAGCAGGCCCTTTTCCTCGAGCAGTTGCGCGGTGGTGTTGAGCGACGTGCCCTTCTCGACCTGGAAGGTGCTTTCAACCGGCACCGCGCCGGGCGCGTAGAACTGGTTGGCGCCGTAGAGGAACAGGCCCACCACTGCGAGGATACCGAACACCACGATGCTCAGCAGCGCGTTGACGATATCGACGAACCCGCCACGACGCCGTCGTCTCTGCCGCTTTTCGCTGCGTTCGTTGGCCATCGGTATCAACCCCTCCCAGAGAGCCCGGTGGACCGGACGCGCGGACTAATCGCAAGACTATGACAACAGTAGGAAGGCGCCGGCCGAGATGGCCGACGCGGTCCCCCGTAGGGGCTCAGTGTACCTTGCGGAAAATCAGCGAGGCGTTGGTGCCACCGAAGCCGAAGGAGTTGGACAACGCGATGTTGATCTCCTTCTTGATCGGCTTGTGCGGCACGAGGTTGATCACGCTCTCGACCGATGGATTGTCGAGGTTGATCGTCGGCGGGGCGATGTTGTCGCGCATGGCGAGCAGGCTGAAGATCGCTTCCACCGCGCCAGCGGCGCCGAGCAGGTGCCCGATCGCCGACTTGGTGGAACTCATGGCGGCATTCGGCGCGGCGTCGCCCAGCAGGCGGGTGACCGCCCCGAGTTCGATCTCGTCGCCGAGCGGCGTCGAAGTGCCGTGCGCGTTGATGTAGTCGATGTCGGCTGCCGAGATGCCGGCGCGCTTGACAGCGGCCTGCATGGCGCGGAAACCACCATCGCCATCCTCGGACGGGGCCGTGATGTGATAGGCGTCGCCCGACAGGCCGTAGCCCACGACTTCGCCATAGATATGGGCGCCGCGCGCCGTGGCCCGCTCGTATTCCTCCAGCACCACCACGCCGGCGCCTTCGCCCATCACGAAGCCGTCGCGATCCTTGTCGTAGGGCCGCGAACCCTTTTCGGGGGCATCGTTGAAGGCGGTCGAAAGCGCACGGGTGGCCGAAAAGCCGGCCAGCGCGATACGGTTGACGCAGCTCTCTGCGCCGCCAGCCACCATCACGTCGGCATCGCCCATGGCGATCAGCCGCCAGCTGTCGCCGATGGCATGCGCTCCGGTCGAACAGGCGGTCACCACCGAGTGGTTCGGACCCTTGAGGCCGTGCTTGATCGAGACATAGCCCGAGGCGAGGTTGATCAGCCGTCCCGGAATGAAGAACGGGCTGACGCGACGCGGGCCCTTCTCGTGCAGGATGATCGACGTCTCGTAGATGCCGCCAAGGCCACCGATGCCCGAGCCGATCAGGGTGCCGATACGCACCTTCTCGTCCTCGGTCTTCGGCGCGACGCCGGCGTCGTCGATGGCCTGCTGGGCCGCGGCCATGGCGTAGACGATGAACGGATCAACCTTGCGCTGATCCTTCACGTCCATCCATTCGTCGGCATTGAATTTACCCTCGGCGTAGTCGCCGAGGGGTACCCGATGCGCGATCTGGCAAGCCAGATCGTCGACACGGAAGTCATCGATACGCTTGGCACCGCTCTTGCTGGCAAGGATGTTGGACCAGGTGGCTTCCACCCCGCAGCCCAAAGGGCTGACGATCCCCATTCCGGTGACGACGACGCGGCGCAATTCCATCGAAGCTTGCCGTCGCTGTCGGCTTAGCCGACGGCCTTCGTCAGGTAGGCGACGGCGTCGCCAAACGTCTGGATCGATTCCGCGGCATCGTCCGGGATCTCGACGTTGAACTCTTCTTCGAAAGCCATCACCAGCTCGACCTGATCGAGCGAATCGGCGCCCAGATCATCGATGAAGCTGGCCTTATCGACGACCTTTTCCGCATCGACGTTGAGGTGTTCGACAACGATCTTGCGGACGCGATCAGCGACTTCGCTCATATCTGACTTCCCTTGTTACCAGACTGCTTTGTTTCGTTACTACTCGGCCCGCGAGGTGCTGGACCCTGCCGCCGTTCGCGGCCGACTGTAGGCCAGGGGTCCAAGCTCTCGCAAGGGGTCGTTCCTGCCCGAAATCAGCGCGGGGCGTAACACACTTCCCAGGCCTTTGCCATATTCCGTGATGCCCGGATTTCCCGGCCTCCACGGCATTCTTCAGAGCATCAGCATTCCGCCATTGACGTTCAGCGTATGCCCGGTGACGTATCCGGCCTCGTTGGACGCGAGGAAGATCACCGCAGCGGCCACCTCCTCGGCATTCCCCAGCCGGCCGGCCGGCACCTTGGTCAGAATGCTCTCGCGCTGCTTATCGTTCAATTCTTCCGTCATCGCAGAGCCGATGAAGCCCGGCGCCACGGTGTTGACCGTGATATTGCGCGAGGCGACCTCGTAGGCCAGCGCCTTGCTCATGCCGATCAGCCCGGCCTTGGACGCCGCGTAGTTGCCCTGACCGGGGTTGCCGACCACGCCCACCACCGAGGTGATACCGATGATGCGGCCGAAGCGCTGCTTCATCATGCCACGCAGCACCGCGCGGGTGAGGTGGAAGGCCGAGGTGAGGTTCACGGCGATGACCTCGTTCCACTCCTCGTCCTTCATGCGCATGAACAGGTTGTCGCGGGTGACGCCGGCATTGTTGACGAGGATGTCGATCCCGCCCAGCGCCGCTTCGGCGGCGGGCACCAGCTTGTCGACCGCATCGAGGTCCGACAGATTGGTCGGGATGATCGGATGATCGCCGCCGCCCAGCGCCGCCTTCGTCTCTTCGAGCGCGCCCACGCGCGTGCCACTGAGTGCCACTCGGGCGCCATGGGACGCGAGCGCCTTGGCGATCTCGCGGCCAATGCCGCCCGATGCGCCGGTGACGAGGGCACGTTTGCCAGTGAGATCAAACATTTGGCGGCTCCTTCGCAGAGTCTGATTCAGTTGAGCGTCGCAAGAAACGCATCCACATCGGCCGGGGTGCCGATCGATACAGCCGGCGTCTCGGGGGTGATGCGCTTGGCGAGACCGGCGAGCACTTTGCCCGAGCCGAGCTCGACCAGTTGCGTGACGCCGCCATCCTTCACCAGCCAGGTCACGCACTCGGTCCAGCGCACCATGCCGGTGACCTGCTCGACGAGCCGCTTCTTGATCTCTTCCGGATCGCTGATCGGCGTGGCAATCACATTGGCCACCACCGGCACGACCGGGGACTTCACCGTCACTTCGTTCAGTGCCTGAGCCATGGCGTCGGCGGCCGGCTGCATCAGGGCGCAGTGGAACGGCGCGGATACCGGCAGCGGCAGAGCGCGCTTGGCGCCGGCGGCCTTCAGCAGTTCGATGGCGCGATTGACCGCCGCGACGTGACCCGAGATCACCACCTGGCCGGGGGCATTGTCGTTGGCAACGCCGCAGACGTCGCCCTCCGCCGCCGCGTTCACCGCCTTCAGCACGGTTTCGAGGTCGAGCCCAAGGATCGCCGCCATGGCGCCCTGCCCCACCGGCACCGCCTGCTGCATCGCCTGGCCGCGGATCTTCAGCAGCCGCGCCGCATCGGCGAGCGAGAAGGCCTCGGCCGCCGCCAGTGCCGAATACTCGCCCAGCGAATGCCCGGCAACAAAGGCTGCGTGATCCCGGAGCGCAAAACCACGGCTCGCCAGCACGCGCGTTACCGCGACGGACACCGCCATCAGCGCCGGCTGGGCGTTCTCGGTCAGCTTCAGCGTCTCGTCCGGCCCCTCGAACATGATGGCCGAAAGCTTCTGCCCCAGCGCCTCATCGACTTCGGCGAAGACGTTGCGGGCCTCCTGGTAGGTGTCCGCGAGGTCCTTGCCCATGCCCACGGCCTGGCTGCCCTGGCCGGGGAAAGTGAATGCGCGCTTGGTCACGGGAGCCTCCGCCATTGTTCTTGTGGGCCTGAAACTAGGCCGCGACCGGACAGGCGTCCAGTTGGCGGCGGCGTGTGCCTGTGGGGTAAGGCAAAGTCAAGGCAGGCTCAGTCGAACTTGACGGCCGTGGTATTGGCCCCGCAGAGCAGCACGCCGACGCGTTCGTCCTTGGCCGGCCGGTACTTGCCCGACAGCAGCGCACCCATGGCAGCGGCCCCGCCCGGCTCGGCGACGAGGCGCAGGACGTCCCAGATGCTCCTCTGTGCCGATATGATCTCGTCGTCGGAAAGCAGCACCGGCTTTTCCATCATGCCCGACAGCGCGAAGCACAGGCTGCCAATCCGCCGCGCGCCGAGGCTATCGGCGGCGATACCGCTCACCGGCACATCGACCGGCGCGCCGGCCGCCATCGCCCGGGCCAGAGTTGCGGCGTTTTCAGGTTCGACGCCGACGATCTTCACTTTACCCGCCAGCGCCGCCGCGATCCCGCCGATCAGCCCGCCACCGCCCACCGCCACCAGCAGCGTATCGAGCTCCGGCGTCTGCTCGAGCCACTCGAGCCCGACCGTCCCCTGCCCGCTCAGGGTATGGAACCCGTCATAGGCATGCACCTCGGCCAACCCGCGCTCAGTTGCGAAGGCATGGCCAGCCGCATAGGCATCGACATACGTATCGCCGCCCACGACGATTTCGGCGCCATACTGCCGGATGCGGGCGATTTTGGCCGGCGACGAGATCGAGGGCACATAGATGTGCGCCTTGATCCCCAGCGCCCGCGCCGCATAGGCCACCGCCGCCCCATGGTTGCCGCCCGACGCTGCGACGACGCCCTTGTCGGTCCCCTCCCGCATCAGCAGGTTGGCAAACGCCCCCCGCGCCTTGAACGTCCCCGAATGCTGCATGAACTCAAGCTTGAAGGTCAGCGGCGCGCCGTCGAGCCCGAAGTCCGCTGCTGCGGTGGTGAACACCGGCGTCGTGCGGATATGGGGCCGGATGGCGGGCTCGGTCGCGAGAATGACGGAACGGTCGGGGATGGTCTGGGAAGTGGTCATGCCCTATTCTTCCACGCGCCCACCGCCGACGAAAGAGGCACCTGCCCTTGCCATCCGTGGCGTTCTCCCCTATAGCCCGCCTCGCATTCGTTCGGCCGGGGGCTGAACGGAGGGTTTCGGCATTTCCGAGATAGGGTTCGCCCGTCCTCCCGTGTTCCCGCTCTTTAGAAGACTGCTTTGGCGCCTTTCCGGCTTCAAAGGGGCTCCGCGCCGCGGGAATGCAGAGTTGAAACTCTCGAGAAGGAAGGCGCTTCATGGCCCTCTACGAGCACATCTACCTGGCCCGCCAGGACGTTTCGCCGACTCAGGTCGAGGAAATGACGGCGGCGCTGACCGCTGTCATCACCGAAGGCGGCGGCAAGGTCACCAAGAACGAGTACTGGGGCCTCAAGTCGCTCTCGTACCGCATCAAGAAGAACCGCAAGGCCCACTACACCCTGCTCAACCTCGACGCGCCGCACCAGGCGATCGCCGAGATGGAGCGCCAGATGGGCATCAACGAAGACATCCTGCGCTTCCTGACCATCCGCGTCGACGAGCTTGAAGAAGGCCCGTCCGCCATGATGCAGAAGCGCGACCGCGACGACGACCGTGGCGACCGTCCGGGTCGCCCGGGTGGTGATCGCGGCGGTTTCGACCGCGGCAGCCGCCCGCCGCGCCGGTTCTAATCCTCGGAAGGACAGATAAAAATGGCCATCAAAGACCTTACCACGACCACGGCCCGCCGTCCGTTCCAGCGCCGCCGGAAGACCTGCCCGTTCTCCGGCCCGAATGCGCCGAAGATCGACTACAAGGACGTCCGCCTGCTGCAGCGCTACGTTTCGGAGCGCGGCAAGATCGTTCCCTCCCGCATCACCGCGGTTTCCGCCCTAAAGCAGCGCGAACTGGCCAAGGCCATCAAGCGCGCCCGCTTCATCGGCATCATGCCCTACGCCGTTCAGTAAGAACGGTTTTTCGGGATTCGCTGGGGCGGCCGGATAACCGGCTGCTCCTAACTGCCCACTGAGGCAGGACAGCAAAGGACAAGAAGATGAAAGTCATTCTGCTCGAGCGCGTCGGTCGCTCCGGTCACATCGGCGACGAAGTCAGCGTCAAGGACGGGTTCGCCCGTAACTTCCTGCTGCCGCAGGGCAAGGCGCTCCGCGCCACCGAAGCCAACCGCGCCAAGTTCGCGCGCGATCGCTCGGATATCGAGAAGCGCAACCAGGAGCGCCGCGAGGCCGCTGCCGGTATCGCCGAGGGCCTGAACGGCCACACCGTCGTGATGATCCGCCAGGCCGGCGAAACCGGTCAGCTCTACGGCTCGGTCGCCTCGCGCGACGTCGCCGATGCGCTCATCACCGACGGCTTCAACGTTGCCCGTTCGCAGATCGATCTCGCGACCCCGATCAAGACCGTCGGTGTCCACACAGTGCCGCTGCACCTGCATGCCGAAGTGGCTGTCACCATCACGGTCAACGTCGCCCGCTCGGCCGACGAAGCGAGCCGCCAGTCGGCCGGTGAAGACCTCACCGCGATCAACTACGACGACGCGGCTGCGGAAGAATTCGCCGCCGGCCAGGCCGAGGCCGGCTCCGCCGCCGACTTCAGCGACGACGAGTAAGCGATCCGCATCGCAGCAATTCGAAGGCCGGGCCCTGTGCCCGGCCTTCTGCATTTCCGGCTATGGGTGCCCCGCGCCTATCCTGGCCAGCAGCCGGATCATCGAGGCGCTGGCCAGGGACGGCGGCTGATTTCCCGGCGCGACGTCCTGGACATTAGCGATCGGCTGCCATCACCCGAATCGGGTTATAATTGGCAGGATGCACGGCCGCCAACTGATCGGTGATCGATGGGGATTCCCCCGCTATCAACAGTAATCACAGCGGTCGGTGAAAGGTCGCCAACCCGCCACAATAAGCCTCGCGTCGCGACCGGCGGCTGGTAAACGAAACCTTTACGACCTGAGCCGAGACTCCGAATCGACATGGCCGACACCAATGTCCATCGCCTGCGTCCGGGAGAGGAGAAACCCTTCCGCCTTGCGCCCCATAACGTGGAGGCGGAGCAGGCGCTGCTGGGCGCGGTGCTGGTCAACAACGAGGCGTTCTACCGCGTCTCAGATTTCCTGATCCCCGAGCATTTCTACGAGCCGATCCACCGCACCATCTACGAGGTGCTGGGCAAGATCATCCGCGCCGGCAAGACGGCGACGCCGATTACGGCTAAGACCTATCTGAGCGAGCAGCTGACGCCCGAAGTGACGATGTCGCAGTACCTGGCGCGGCTCGCGGCGGAGGCCACCACCGTCATCAACGCGGCCGATTACGGCCAGTCGATCTACGACCTGGCGATCCGCCGCAACCTGATCCAGATCGGCGAGGAGATGGTGCAGGTCGCCTATGACTCCGACGTCGAGGCGACCGCCAACAAGCAGATCGAGGAAGCCGAGAAGCAGCTTTTCGACCTGGCCGAAAAGGGCCGCTACGATGGCGGCTTCCAGACCTTCTCCGCCGCGCTGACCGAAGCCATCAAGATGGCCGGCGAGGCCTATTCGCGCGATGGGTCGCTGTCGGGTACCTCCACCGGCTTGGTTGACCTCGACAAGCTGATGGGCGGCCTGCAGCGCTCGGACCTGATCATCCTCGCCGCGCGTCCCGCCATGGGCAAGACCTCGCTCGCCACCAACATCGCCTTCCATGTGGCCAAGAATTTTCGCGGCGAAGTGCAGGCGGACGGGCACACCAAGACCATCGATGGCGGCCATGTGGGGTTCTTCTCGCTCGAAATGAGCGCCGAGCAGCTGGCGACGCGTATTCTCGCCGAGCAGGCCGAGATCTCGTCGTCCGATATCCGCCGCGGCAATATCCACGAGAGCCAGTTCGGCAAGCTGGTCGATACCTCCAACCTGATGGCATCGATTCCGCTCTATATCGACGACACCGGTGGTATTTCGGTGGCCCAGCTCGCGGCCCGCGCCCGGCGGCTGAAGCGCCAGAAGGGCCTCGACCTGCTGGTCGTCGACTACCTGCAACTGCTCTCGGGCTCCTCGAAGAAGTCCTCCGAGAACCGCGTGCAGGAACTCACCGAGATTACCACCACGCTGAAGGCGCTGGCCAAGGAGCTCGAGGTGCCCATCATCGCGCTCAGTCAGCTCTCCCGTCAGGTGGAAAACCGGGAAGACAAGCACCCGCAGCTGTCCGACCTGCGTGAATCCGGCTCGATCGAGCAGGACGCCGACGTGGTGCTGTTCGTTTATCGCGAGGAGTACTACCTCAAGAACAAGGAGCCCAAGGCAGGGACTCCCGAGTATCAGGCGTGGATGGCCGAGATGGAGCAGGTGCATGGCCGCGCCGAAGTCATCATCGGCAAGCAGCGCCACGGCCCCACCGGCACAGTTCAGGTGAGCTTCGAGGCGCAGTTCACCCGCTTCGGCAACCTTGCCCAGTCCGACTACCTGCCCGAGAGGATGGAATAGTGATGTCGGCCCCTGCAGTGGCGACAGGCTATGGCGGCCGCCTGACAGTCGACCTGGGTGCGCTCAAGCGCAACTGGCAGGCGCTCGACAAGGTGAGCCGCGGCGCGCTGACCGGCGCAGTGGTGAAGGCCGATGCCTATGGCACCGGCATCGCCCAGTCGAGCAAGGCGTTCTACGAGACAGGCGCCCGCTTCTTTTTCGCCGCGACGCCGGACGAGGGGATCGCGGTGCGTGCGGCGCTTCCCGACGACAGCCACATCTTCATCCTCAACGGCCTCTATCCAGGCTCGGCCCCGCTCTATGTCGGCGAGCGGCTGATGCCCTGCCTTGCCTCGATCCCGATGCTGGAGGAATGGCTCGAAGCGTGCCTGGCGCGCAGCCAGGCGCTGCCGGCGGCGCTGCATTTCGATACCGGCATCAATCGCCTCGGCTTCCGCCTCAACGAGGCGACGACGGTGAAGCGGATGATCGAGCAGGTCGGCTACGCCCCGCAGATGATCATGAGCCACCTCGCCTGCGCCGATGTTCCGCAGCACGAGAAGAACCGCACGCAGCTGGCGCTGTTCGCCTCGGTGATGAGCCAGTTCCCGAACGTTCCCGCATCACTCGCCAACTCGGCCGGGCTGATGACCAACCGCGACAACCATTTCCAGATGGTGCGCCCCGGCATCGCACTCTATGGGGGCCGGGCCGTCCCCAGCCGCCGCAATCCGATGGCCCCGGTGGTGACGCTCGAGGCGCCAATCCTGATGGTCAAGGAAGTGAAGACCGGCGAGGCGGTCGGCTATGGTGCGCTGCAGACCATGCATCGCGACAGCCGGATCGCCATCGTCGGCATCGGCTATGCCGATGGCTTCTTCCGCTCGCTGTCGAGCGCCGACAACCATCGCGGCACCAGCGTGGTGATCGGCGGCATCCCCTGCCCGGTCGTCGGCCGCGTCTCGATGGACATGATCGGGGTGGACGTCACCGACCTGCACCAGCTCCCCGCCCCCGGCGCCATGGCCGAAATCATCGGCAGGACGGTCACCGTGGACGACCATGCCGACGTCGCCGGCACCATCGGCTACGAGGTCCTGACCAGCCTCAAAGGCCGATACGTGCGGCAATACGTGGAGAGCGTTGGGCCGGCCACGGGTTAGTCATCACCACAGGTTCCGCCCATCGATTTCCTCCACCGTCAGCGACTTCAGGTCGAAGTCGTCGAGCAGGCGCACATTGATGGCGAACTTCCTCTTTTCCGGAATCCCCTCGCCGCCCAGTTCCCAGTCGGGTGAGATGCCGTAGGTGGTGCAGCCGCAATTGCCGCAGAAATAGTGCTGGTTGAGGCCCGACGGGGCGTACTCGCCGCGATGCGTGTCCGAGACGATCGTCGCCGCCTCGGGAGGATAGTAGGCCCAAAGCCCGCCGGTCTTGGTGCAGAACGTGCAGGTGCAACTCGTCGCATGCGTCGGGGCATCAGGAAACTCGATGCGGGTGCCGCCGCAATGGCAGGTGGCGACTATGGTCATGGCTGGTCTCCTGTTCGCGTTGCGCCAGCTTCACCGCAGGCCGTGACAACGAGTGTCAGCAGCGATGCGAAACTTATCCCCATACCATTGTTCTCTTTTCGTTCTTGCGCGCCGGTGCTCGTTCGGCTAGCGTTCGAGTCTCTGTGGAACTCGACGATGGCGCGAACGAAAACCTCCTATCTCTGCCAGGCCTGCGGGGCCGTATCGCCGCGCTGGCAAGGGCGCTGCGAGAGCTGCGGCGAGTGGAACACCATCGTCGAGGAACTCGTCGATTCGGGCGTCGGCGCCGGTCCGAAATCCGCCCTCGCCGGCGGCCGGCCGGTGGACCTGCAGCCGCTTTCCGGTGAAACCGAGACGGCGGCGCGCGTCGTCACCGGCATTGCCGAGCTCGATCGGGTCACCGGCGGCGGCTTCGTCGTGGGTTCAGCCGTGCTGGTCGGTGGCGATCCGGGCATCGGCAAGTCGACGCTGCTGCTGCAGGGCGCGGCGGCGCTGGCCCGCTCCGGCAAGCGCGTCGTCTACGTGTCGGGCGAGGAGGCGGTGGCACAGGTGCGCCTGCGGGCGCAGCGGCTGGGGCTGGCCGACAGCCCGGTGTTGCTCGCCAGCGAAACCAATGTCGAGATCATTCTCGCCACCCTGCAGAAGGGGCCACCGCCCGACCTCGTGATCATCGACTCGATCCAGACGCTGTGGACCGATCGGGTCGAGAGTGCGCCGGGCACCGTCACGCAGGTGCGCACCTCGGCGCAGGCTCTGACCCGCTTTGCCAAGAAATCCGGCGCCTGCGTTGTGCTGGTCGGCCACGTCACCAAGGATGGGCAGATCGCCGGCCCGCGCGTCGTCGAGCACATGGTCGACGCGGTGCTCTATTTCGAAGGCGATTCCAGCCACACCTTCCGCATTCTGCGCGGCGTGAAGAACCGCTACGGTGCGACAGACGAGATCGGCGTCTTCGAGATGTCGACGCAGGGGCTGCAGGAGGTCGCCAATCCGTCCTCGCTGTTCCTCGATCAGCGCGACAAGTCGGCGACCGGCTCGGCGGTGTTCGCCGGCATGGAGGGCACGCGGCCGGTCCTGTGCGAAATCCAGGCGCTCGTCGCCCCCTCGCCGCTCGGCACGCCGCGCCGCGCCGTGGTCGGCTGGGACTCCTCCCGATTGTCGATGGTGCTGGCGGTGCTCGAAACACGCTGCGGCGTGCGGATCGGCGCCAACGACGTCTATCTCAACGTCGCAGGCGGGTTGAAGATCAACGAACCGGCGGCCGATCTTGCGGTCGCGGCGGCGCTCATCTCCTCGCTGGTCGGCTCGCCATTGCCGCAGGAAGCGGTGTTCTTCGGCGAGATTTCGCTGGCAGGCGGCGTCAGGCCGGTGGTGCACGGCGCGCTCCGCATCCGCGAAGCGCAGAAGCTCGGCTTCAAGGCGGCAATCACCGGGCGGCTCAAGGCGGGCGACTCGGTCTCCGGCATCCGGGTGTCGGAGTATTCGGAGCTTGCCGAACTCATCGGGCGCATCGCGGCCACGGGCCAGCAGCAGGCCGCCGAATGAGCCTGGGGCGGTGCCGATTGGCAACGCTACCTCGCTTTGCCGTGAACAGGTCACGCCGTGCGCTTGGCTTTGCCCAAGTTAGCGGCTAAACGGGGCTTCAAGCTGATCCCGATGGGCGGATTCTCTACATGTTGACTGCATTCGACGTCGGCGTCGCCGTGCTGGTTCTGATCTCGGCGATCCTCGCGACGGCGCGCGGCTTCACCCGCGAGATCCTGTCGCTGGCCACCTGGGTCGGCGCTGCCGCCGTGGCTGCGTATCTCTATTTCTACCAGCCAAACCTATTGAACCCGTATTTCGCGGACGAGCTGATCGGCAGGATCGTGCTGGTTGGCGCGGGCTTCCTGATTTCCCTGATTGTCCTTCACCTCATCACCATGCGCATTGCCGATTTCGTTGTCGACAGCCGCATCGGCCCGCTCGACCGCACGCTGGGATTTGTGTTCGGGACAGCGCGCGGTGTTCTGATTGCCGTGGTGGCGGTGATCTTCAGCGCCAACCTGCTGAACGTTGCCAAGCAGCCCTGGGCTGCCGAGTCGCGCTCATGGCCAATACTGGAAAACTTCGGCGACAGCCTGATGAACGCCCTTCCGGACAATCTGGAGCAGCAACTCAGCAACCTGCTGCAGCGCGGTGGCGATGACGAATTGGATGCGCTGCCCGACGAGGCGCCGGCGTCACCCGACAACAGCACCGACCTGCCCGAAGACGGTTCGGTGCCGGCCACCAACACCTGACGACGCTCAGGTGGGCGCATTGCCTATTGCAGTTCCGTGACAGAGATGCCACGGCACTGCCCGACAGTTCCGGCCCCGAGGTTTCCCGATGACCGCGCCGCAAAAAGCCATGCATGAATGGGATTTTGACACACTGCGCGAGGAGTGCGGTGTGTTCGGCATTCTGGGGCATCCGGAGGCCGCGACACTGACCGCACTCGGGCTGCACGCCCTGCAGCACCGCGGCCAGGAGGCGGCAGGCGTCGTCAGCTTCGATGGCCGGCAGTTCCATTCGGAGCGCCAGATGGGCCTCGTCGGCGACCACTTCACCGATCCCGCCATCGTCAAGCGGCTGCCCGGCCACATGGCCATGGGGCATGTGCGCTACTCGACCACCGGCGAAACCATCCTCCGCAACGTGCAGCCGCTGTTTGCCGAGCTCGAGGTCGGCGGCATCGCCATTGCCCATAACGGCAACTTCACCAACGGGCTGACGCTGCGCCGCGAGATCATCGCGCAGGGCGCCATCTGCCAGTCCACGTCCGACACCGAAGTGGTGCTGCACCTCATCGCGAGGTCCAAGAAGAAGACCTCGTCGGAGCGCTTCATCGACGCGCTGACCCATCTCGAGGGCGCCTTCGCGCTGGTCGCGATGACCCGCACCAAGCTGATCGGCGCCCGCGACGCCAACGGCATCCGACCGCTGGTGCTCGGCGATCTCGACGGCAAGCCGATCTTTGCCTCCGAAACCTGCGCGCTCGACATCATCGGCGCCAAGTTCGTGCGCGATGTCGAGAACGGCGAAGTGGTGATCTGCGAGACCCAGCCGGATGGGACCGTCACCATCGACAGCGTGAAGCTGGCCTCGAAACCCGAGCGGGTCTGCCTGTTCGAGTATGTATACTTTGCCCGTCCCGACTCCATCGTCGCCGGCCGCCCGGTCTACACGGCGCGCAAGCGCATGGGCATCAACCTGGCGATGGAAGCGCCGGTCGAGGCCGACGTGGTCGTGCCGGTGCCCGATGGCGGTACGCCGGCGGCCATCGGCTATGCGCAGGCGAGCGGTATCCCGTTCGAGCTCGGCATCATCCGCAACCACTATGTCGGGCGCACCTTCATCGAGCCGACCCAGTCGATCCGCGCCTTCGGTGTCAAGCTGAAGCACTCGGCCAACCGGGCAGAGATCGAGGGCAAGCGCGTCGTGCTGGTCGACGATTCGATCGTCCGCGGCACCACCTCGGTGAAGATCGTGCAGATGATCCGCGATGCCGGGGCGCGCGAGGTGCATATCCGCGTCGCCTCGCCGATGATCTACCACTCCGACTACTACGGCATCGACACGCCCGACCCCGAGCACCTGCTCGCCAACCAGCATGCCGACCTGGCCTCGATGTGCCGCTACATCGGCGCAGACTCGCTGGCGTTCCTCTCGATCGATGGCCTCTACGAGGCTGTGGGAGGGGCGAAGCGCGACCCGGCGAACCCGATGTTCACCGATCACTACTTCACCGGCGACTACCCGACCCGCCTCACCGACCTGACCGGCCGCGGCAAATCCGACCCCAAGACCATCTCCCTCATGCGCGAAGCCAGCTAGGGGGGCATTCAGCCCCTTAGACTTCGATGCGGGGCACAAGGGCGGACTGCCCGGCCATAGTGGTTGCATCACCCACTTCGGTGGTTGGGGAACTGAGCGCCTCAACGGCCCATGGGGCACCCTGCGGCAAGCTCCCCCTTCCCTCCGCGGCCCCTGCCCGCTAGAAGCCCGCATCGCAGCATCCGAGACCTCCGCATGACCGCCAACGCGACCGCCAACACCCTTGCCGACAAGATCGTCCTCGTCACCGGCGCCTCGCGCGGCATCGGCTACCAGGCGGCGCTTGAGGCGGCGCGGCGCGGGGCGCATGTCATTGCGGTAGCGCGAACGGTTGGCGGGCTGGAGGACCTCGACGACGAGATCCAGGCGCTGGGCGGGTCAACCACCCTCGTGCCGCTCGACCTGCGCGATTATGACGGCATCGACCGGCTCGGCAGTGCCATCTTCGAACGCTGGGGCAGGCTCGACGGGCTCGTCGGCAATGCCGCCATGCTGACCGGCCTCAGTCCGGTGGCGCATGTCGACCCGAAGGATTTCGACAAGGTGATGGCTCTCAACGTCACCGCCAACTATCGCCTGATCCGCTCGCTCGACCTGCTGCTGCGGCAGTCTGAGGCAGGCCGTGCCGTGTTCGTCTCGTCGAGCTCGGCCCAGTCCGCCCGGCCGTTCTGGGGGCTCTACGCTGCCAGCAAGGCCGCGCTCGAAGCACTGGTGAAGAGCTACGCTAGCGAGACCGCGGGAGCATCGAAGGTCCGCGTCAATCTCTTCCACCCCGGTGCCGTGCGCACCGCCATGCGGGCCAAGGCCGTTCCCGGCGAAGACCCCGAGACGCTGCCGCGTCCGGCGGCCGTCGCCCCCAGCCTGATCGACATGATCGAGCCGTCGTTCACCGAGAACCGCATGCTCTACAATTGGGAACAGCGGGCGCTGACGGCACTCTAGGTCGCGTCGCCCGACACCACCTCGCTTGCAACGGCGATCTTCGGCGATCGGAATCCCATCGCCGCCCATGCGGTCAGCAGGGCGAAGAAGAAGCCGGCCGACTGCGTCGGCGGATGTAGCGATCGAGGCGATCCAGCTTTCGGAGCCATGTCCATTTTGCATGGCGTCGATCAGTGTCCACTACCGACATTTGCAGACATTATCGGGCATGTTACCGCTTTCTCGCAATTGATGTCTTGGGAGGTAATTACCCACCCCCTTGTCAGCGGGGTAAATCCCTGAATCCATGATGCTATGGATCGTGGTGATTTGCAGCAGCTCAGCAAAGAGCAACTGATCGAGTTGGTGCTGCGGCTTCAGCGGCCC
>Ga0247831_1001511_pt1 | contig 43102 bp, 30 predicted proteins | sample LaCruzMarch2015__9_FD_192406 | JGI IMG/M metagenome (GOLD analysis project Ga0247831, IMG submission 192406) | Freshwater microbial communities from meromictic Lake La Cruz, Castile-La Mancha, Spain - LaCruzMarch2015_1m | ecosystem: Environmental > Aquatic > Freshwater > Lake | place: Spain...
AGTTACCGCTAATACCGCTTGTCCTACACATCCATTGACATCTGTGAAACTTGCCGTTACATTAAATTGACCAATTCCTGATACGGATGGATCAAATGTGTTTCCAACAACCCCTGTTCCTGATAATATTGCTCCTGCAGGACTTAATGTCATAGAAATAGGAGAGTCGTTTATACAAAAAACAGTGTCTAGAACGCTTGATGCAATAGAAACTAATGGACTAGCAAGAACGGTAATTTGTACACTTGAAGAACTTGAACCTAATGAATTACTAACTGATAAGGTTACAGTATAAGTACCCGGTGCCGTATAAATATGGCTTGGGTTTTGCGAATTTGAATTGGACAAATCACCAAAATCCCATGACCATGAGGTTGGCGCATTGGTACTTAAATCATTAAATGTTATTGACGTCGCTTGACAAATTGTGTTTGTTGCTGGAGAAAAAGACGCTACGGGTGACGCTGGTGGAGCATTCAAGTTATACATAATCTTGAAGTCATCAAAATAATAACCATCAGCATTCGTGCCCCCGTCAGATTTAAGAATAAAGCGAACTTTAATTGTTTGTCCTAAGTAATCACTCAAATTAATTTCTTCCATTACCCATGAAGACTGCGTTCCTTCATAAACGGGAAGATTATTCGGTTGAACACTCCCATTGGCATTTGTTCCAGGAACGGTGTAATTACCACATTGACCAATCCAGGTGGTTCCGCCATCAATTGAAACTTGAAATTGCGTGTAATCATAGTCGGTCTCTAAAGCCCATTTAGCATAAAAAGTAATCATTGCATCCGAAGCATTTGTTAAATCAATTGAAGGGACGTAAGTATACGTTTTTGTTGTATTACTGGTGTAATTTCCGGTTGGGGTATCCGTAAACGATTTAGAAGGGGAAACAAAGGTGGAACCGGTTGTTGACCAATTACCCGTCCAATTCGTTGCAGCTGTTGCATTTTCAATCGCCTGAACGGTCAAAGCACCATACGTTTTTGTGATGGTGTCATTTTTAACCCATAATCCATTATCCGTTTTTAATATATATTTTATTACATCCCCAAATTGTATAGTTGGATTTAAAATATAGGAAATTGCACCAGCAGACGTTTGTGAAATAGCAAGGTTGTAAATTACCGGACTACCCACACTAACAATATTAACAAGTGCTTGGATCGATACTGTAACCGGTCCATCTTCCCGACCAAGTCTTTTAGCAGAATGATTAAAATTACCCGATAAGGTAGCCACCATAGATGGATCAGTATCTTTTGCAATGAGATAATTACGAGACAAGTGTGCCAAAATTAAATTGGGGAACACCATTTCTTGACAGGTTGGAATAATTTGCACTTGCGGTTGCCAAAATGCAGTTCCTATTTCTGGCGTATTGGCATATATGGTATCTTTTTGCCCTACACCAATATCAACTTTATACATATAATCATCTGAATCACCTGAAGCGGGATACAATGCTGAACTTTTCTGTGCTGTATAGCCATTATGTTCCACCATATGATTGGTGTAATCCTGAAAATAATTATGGTGAGGGGCAAACTCTGCCGTTGTTGTACCTATAGGAAACAAGATTTCTTTCGCATAAGTATGCGCATTAAAAGCCATGGTAAAATCATTGTTTTGAACCAGCCAGCGTATTGCTTGAATTTCCGGCTCAGAAAATGCAGCTGTTCCACAATACGTATCATTACTTGTGGTAAAACTAGTTCCTGTAGTACCCCAACCGTATGAATAATTCCTGTTTAAGTCAACGCCATAAACACCTCCCCCGTTATTCCTTCTGTTTTTTCGCCACATTCCGCCGCCATTAGGATTCGTAGATTCGTTGTATAAGTACCCATCTGGATTAATACATGGAACAAAATACATTTGGGTATTATTTACAAGGTAAGTTACTTCTGGATTGGTATTATAATTTTCCAAAAGATACCACATATAAAAAATTGTTTCCATAAGACTCATAGGTTCGCGGGCATGGTGAATAGCTGTATATAAAACCTTAGGTTCATTTTCATTTATTGCTGGGTTATCCGAAATTCTTACATGATAAATCGGACGATTTTCTCTCGATAAGAAGGTTGATATTTGTGTTTTAGGAGTAATGATTGATGGGTATTGAGCCGCCATTGCATCTAATTCAGCCAACATGGCATTGTATGTTAAATACCCTCCCATTGTGCCCAAATTAAAATTGGAAGGAGTTGATGGGGTGAAACTACTAGCACTTGAACCTGCTATAGAACCTGAGCAGGTTGCGTTTCTTAATTCTTGTGGAGGATTTTCATCATTTAGAATAGATACATAATAGGCTTCCACATCGCTTATTAAAATTTCATAGACGTAGTCATTTTCTTGCATTATTTCTATTTCTCTTTTAGAAAAATCTGAAATATAAAAGGTGTTTTCTTTGCGTATTCCATGATCGATGGTTACCCCATATTCTGATAATCTATTTAATTCAAAATCAGTAGCAAAAACCTTTACTCTGCTGTAATTTTGTGAAAATGAAAAGTGGGCGAAATAAAATAAAATCAAGAAAAATAGAGATTGTTTCATGGTAAACAGTTTTTTGTGCGTAAAAATAAGAAAAAATAAAGCGATTGCATACTATCAGTTATTTCTAGTGAACTAAAATATTATGAACTAAAAAGTAAGAAACAATCCATTTTTTCAGCAACTAATTTGGTAAAAACAAGTTATATTAATTGCTCAAATTAACTTATCGCAGTAAATTAGCAATTCACTTGAAATATATTATTTATATATCGTTGTTATTTTTTCAAACATGGGCAGTTGCCCAAGATGTTTGGATGACGCCTAACTTAGGACAGTGGGACGATCGGATAACCTACAGCGTAGATATCAACCAAGGTAAACTATACATTGAAAAGACAGCGCTTACGTATTACCTTAGTAATGCCATGGCACATGCTCATGATGAAAGTAAAGAACATGAAACAGCTGAAAAACTAAAGGTTCACGCCATACAACAAACATTCATCGGTGCTAATTTCAATGCAAAAATCACCTCCAAAGATTCAAGTAAACATTACGCTAATTATTTCATCGGGAACGATCCAACAAAATGGAAATCAAAGATCCATAGTGTTTCACATGTAGAATTAACCGACTTCTACCCATCAATTGATTTACTATATTCCACCAAAAATGGTGCGCTTTCATATAATTTTGAAATCAATAATGGAGGCGACCCATCAAAGATTCAGTTTAAAATTGACGGGGCTGATAAATTTCACATAGCCGAAAATGGCGCATTAATAATCGGGCATTCATTTGGAGAAATAATTCAAAGTGCACCTAAAGCGTGGACAATGGATGAAAATGGGAAGCGGACAGATGTGCCTATTTCGTTTAGTGTAAGCAATGACATTTGCTTATTTATATTCCCAGAAGGTTATGACAAATCACAAACACTTTTCATCGATCCAAGTTTAACCTTTTCTACATTTACAGGATCAACAGCTGATAATTGGGGCTTTACAGCAACACCAGACATAGCGGGAAATTTATTTGGAGGCGGAATTGTTTTTGGAGTTGGCTATCCTGTAAGTATTGGCGCATATGACGCTTCCTTTAATTCAGGCACAGGGACATTTCCAATGGACATAGGCATAACCAAATTTAATGCAAGTGGAAGCAATTTATTATTTTCCACCTATTTAGGAGGTAGTGGAAATGAAACCCCACATAGTATGATCGCGAGTAGTAGCGGAGAGCTGTACCTTTATGGCGCTACCTCATCCACTAATTTTCCAATGGCTGGGGCAAGCTACGATAACAGTTTTAATGGTGGGCCTTATGTAATTGAAAATTCACTCGAATTTAACGGGTCTGATATTTATGTGGCTAGAATTAGTGCAAATGGCACGAGTCTTTTAGCTTCCACTTATGTAGGAGGAAGTAGTATTGATGGATTAAGTACCAATAGCTTACACTATAATTATGGGGATCAATTTAGAGGTGAAATAATTCTAGATAACAATGGAAATGTGTATGTTTCTAGTACGAGTGAATCCCAAAATTTTCCCACAATCATTGCGAACAGTAGTCTATTTGGAACTCAAGACGCCGTTATTTTTAAACTAAATAGTACCTTAAGCAGTATGGTCTGGAGTCGCTATTTCGGAGGATTCGGACTTGAAACTGGAAATTCTCTTGATTTTGGAACAAACAACATTTTGTATGTTGCCGGTGGGACGACCTCAACCTCCCTATCTATTAATTCAGGTAATGACCTAACTTTTAATGGGGGCATGAGTGACGGCTACGTATTAAGTCTAAATGCTGGTTCGGGAGCAATAATTGCTGGATCATATATGGGATTAAATGAATACGACCAAGCGTATTTTGTTAGGGTGGACATCCTAAATAACGTGTATGTTTACGGACAAACAGAATCTCCATGGGTGATCACACCAGGGTGTTACAACATTCCTAATTCGGGACAATTTTTACGAAAATACAGCCCAGATTTAACCACCATAGCATGGACAACAATGATAGGTGCTGGATCGGGACATGTGGAAATATCCCCTACCGCTTTTTTAATTTCTGATTGTTTTGATATATATATATCCGGTTGGGGTGGTGTATTAAATGCGAATGCATCTGTTAGTCAAGCCCTTTATTCAACCTCCAACGGGTTTCAATGTACCCCAAATGGGTTTCAATTAACAACGAATGGTAATAATTTTTACTTAGCCGTAATGAGTCAAGATGCAGCAACTTTAAAGTATGCCACCTTTATGGGTGGACAAACGGGAAGTTCAAACCACGTAGATGGCGGAACGAGTCGTTTTGATAAATCAGGGCGAATTTACCACGCTGTTTGCGGCGCTTGTGGGGGAAATAATTTTGGTTTTACCAGCACCCCAGGCGCATGGTCAACTCAAAATCCCAGTTCAAATTGTAACTTAGCCTGCTTTAAATTTGACTTGAGTGCCATTGATGCTATTATATCACAACCTGCACCATACATTTGTATCCCACAACCAGTTATATTTAATAATTTAAGTCAAAATGGAAATACCTATGAATGGAATTTCGGTGATGGCACCTCCTCAACAATAGCCCAACCAAGTCATTTATACCCAAGTGCAGGAACCTATATCGTCCAATTAATTGTTTCAGATTCAATTGAATGTTACACACCAGATACGGCATACGTTACCATCTTAATTGGAGATTTTCAAGGAGGTGTCTCGCTTCCAACTAGCCCCATTTGTCCTGGGGAATCGTACCAACTGGATGCATTTGGTGGAAGTACTTATAGCTGGTCTCCCGCCAATGTATTGAATAATCCAACAATTGCCAATCCAATCGCAACGATTTCAACCAACACCTTATTTACCGTAATCATCAGTGATAGCTGTGGGTCAGACACCTTACAAGTTAACTTGACAATTTTTCCAAATTCATTGTCTATTTCAAATGACACAAGTATTTGTATTGGCCAAAGTGTGTCACTCATTGCGAATGGCACAGGATCAATCGTATGGACCCCACCACTCTTTTTAAACAATAATTTGATCTTCAATCCCATTTCAATCCCTGATACATCCACCACCTATGTGGCAACATTAACAAGTATTGATGGCTGCGTACTTTCCGACACGATGAGCATTAACGTCTTCTACAATCCACCAATATCTACCCTCTTGGATTCCCTACAACTTTGTCAAGGGACGGGCGCCAATATCACAATCAGTGGAGCGACGAGTTATTTTTGGTATCCTAATAACAACATCAATCCAACCAATACCAGCAGTGTTTTTATTAACCCAATTAGCAATCAATATTATTATTGTGATTTAACTAATGTATGCGGAACAATCACTGATTCAATCTACATAAACATTGTAAGCGCAAGTATTTTTGCTGGGAACGACACCATTATTTGTCCAAGCGAAGAAGCGTATTTATGGGCGAGTGGTGCACTCAGCTATCAATGGTCGCCACTACAATACGTGCTGGCTGCAAGTGGAAATAACGCCATAGTGATGCCGACGCAAAGCACCCAATTCCAAGTGATTGGAACCGACCAAAACGGATGCAAGGATACGGCTCAAGTAGAAGTAGTGTTGCATCCACAACCATTCATTCAAATCAGCCCAAGTGTACAAGCTTTTTATGGGGACGTAATTCAATTATCAGCAGTCGCCAATCAGCCCGGTACATACGTATGGAGTCCACCAGAATATTTGTCCTGTATTAATTGTGCTAATCCCATTGCGAACCCTGACATGGACATGACCTATTATGTGAGTTTTGTGGATGAAAATGGATGCGAAACAGACAACTTAGTTTCCATTAGCTATGAGGTTGTAATTTATGTGCCGAATACTTTTATTCCTGATGGAAATGAACTAAATGATCTTTTTGGCGTGTATGGCGGAAATATATTATCCATGAAGATGGTGATTTTTGACAGGTGGGGAGAATTAATTTGTACCTTAAATTCCACCGCTGAATTTTGGGATGGGACCTACAAAGGGAAACTTTGTCAAGATGGAACATATACATGGCGTTTACTTTATTCCGATAAACAAAATAAAAAATACGAGTTATTGGGACATGTTAATCTAATTCGCTAAGTAGAAAGCATATTAAATTCTTAAATTTGCAACTACTATGTCACTAAAAATAAAATCTTTCGAGTTCAATGGATTTCAAGAAAACACGTTTGTGGTTTCTGATGAAGAAAAAAATGGGGTAATTATCGATCCAGGTTGCTATTCCCATGAAGAAGAAAAAATGTTAGCTTCCTATATTGAACAAGAAGAACTAACCATCATTGCCCTACTAAATACACATGCACACATTGATCATGTATTGGGGAACGCTTATGTCAAAGAAAAATACAAGGTAGATTATTATCTTCACAACGAAGATATTAAGACGCTAAATTCTGTTGAACAATACGCCTCTTTGTATGGGTTTTCAGGCTATAAAACATCCCCTCAGCCAACTATTTCACTTGAACATGCAAGCGAATTAATTTTAGGAAAAATGCGGATAAAAGTATTGCATACCCCAGGACATTGTCCGGGACATGTTGTTTTTTATTTCCAATCGGAGGGAATCGTTATTAATGGAGACGTGCTTTTTAATGGAAGTTTTGGCAGAACGGATTTACCAGGAGGGAATTTAGAAATTCTCAAAACCAGTATTTTTGAAACGATGTTTCAACTTCCTGAAGACACCATTGTATATTGTGGCCACGGTCCTTCAACAACGATAGGAGCGGAAAAATTAAACAACTACATCCATCAATTTTAATTCATGAGAATTGGCATCAATACACGTCATCTTATTGCCAATAAAATGGAGGGGTTTGGGCACTATACCTTCGAAATAGTCTCTCGCTTAATTGCCTCTCATCCACAACATGAATTCATCTTGTTTTTTGATCGTCAAATAGATTCAGCGTTCGAATTTGCTTCAAATGCAAAAGGTATTGTTCTATCTCCACCAACACGTCATCCACTCCTTTATCTTTTGTGGTTTGAGATCAAATTGCCGAGAGCCTTAAAAAAACACAAGATTGACCTATTTTTTTCACCAGATGGTTATTGTTCACTGAGAACAAGGGTTCCACAAGTTTCCGTAATTCACGACATTAATTTTGAACACAATCCAAAAGATTTACCATTAATTATTGGCACCTATTTACGTTTTTTCTTTCCGAAATTTGCCAAGAAATCAAAGCATATCATTACCGTTTCTGATTATTCAAAAAATGATATTGTTAAATCGTATTCTATTGATCCAACTAAGATTACCGTCATTCCAAATAGTTCAAACGTGGCTTTTAAAGTGAAAGGACAAGAGGTACAAACAGCCGTAAAAGAAAAATGGACGAACGGGGTTGATTATCTATTATTTGTTGGCTCCTTAAATCCAAGAAAAAATGTACAACGCTTACTAAATGCCTTCGAAATAGTGGCCATGAATCATAAGGAAATTGTTCTCCTAATAGTTGGGACAAAAATGTGGCGGTCGAATAAATTAAGCATTCCAGTATCGATACAAGACCGCGTAATTTTCACTGGGCACCTACCATTGGAAGAACTTGTTGATATTACGGCAAGCGCACTCGCATTAACATACGTTCCTTATTTTGAGGGTTTTGGAATACCCTTGGTAGAGGCTATGAAATGTGGGACGCCCATATTAGCAGCGAATACCACCAGTTTACCCGAGGTGGCAGGAAATGCTGCTATTTATTGCAATCCATTTGATACGAAAGAGATAGCTGAAGGAATTCAGAAATTAATTATCGATGAAAACTTGAGAAGCAATTTATCAATTGCTGGACAGAGCAGAGGAGAGTTATTTTCATGGGATGTCTCTGCAAGAAAAGTTTGGGAAGTCATAGAAGAGAATCACACAAAATAGTACCTTGCAGTTATTTCAAACATTTAAAATAATCAAAAGGTTCTAAACATTCCTGGCATTGGTAATGAGCTTTGCAAGCCGTGCTGCCAAACTGACTAACCATTTTTGTATTTATTGTATCGCAAAGCGGACAAGGCACAGGTGTGGGAACCCCAAATAAAACACTTTTATCCAATTCGTTCACAGGAGGTGCGATACCATATTCTTTTAATTTCTTTCGTCCATTTTCTGATAGCCAATCCGTTGTCCAAGCAGGAGAAAGAACTGAAACGACATGAACATTATTTATCCCAATAAGTAACAAATTGGCTTTAATATCCTCTTCAATTACCCGCATTGCTGGACAACCGCTATAAGTTGGCGTAATAGTAATCTCCCACATTTGGTTTTCTAGTTGCTTAACATCCCTTACGATGCCTAAATCAAGAATTGATAAAACTGGAACCTCGGGATCTTTTACCGTTTCCAAAGAATCATAAATTTGCTTAGCGCTTACCATTCCATATTTGGATAGGTCCGTTGCATATATTGCAATTCAGCCAATAGAAAACCCATGTGCTCAGAATGCCTACCCACTCTACCGCCTTCAAATTGCCAATTATTAGTTGGGATTTCCAGCTTTGCTAGTTGTAGAATATAATCTACGTTTTCTTTCCACATTCCTTTAAGATTAACCAAGTCAGGAATTGCCTTATTTTCTGTTAAATAGCGATCTACTTCATCTTCAAAAAATAATTCGTCGGTATAACGCCAAAGGGTATTGAGTGATTCTTGCATTTTAAGATGCGATTCTTCCGTACCATCCCCTAACCTAATCACCCATTCAGAAGAATGTTTTAAATGATATTTCGTTTCTTTTAATGATTTTTCTGCGATGGCTGCTAATTGTTTATCGGAAGAATATTGCAATGATTCGAATAGGATTTTACGAAATGCATCAAAGAAAAACTGTCTAAGCATCGTATCACCAAAATGACCATTCACTTGCTCAACTAAAAGGCAATTAACGTATTCCTTTTCGATTCTCAAAAATGCAAAATCATCTCCATTCCTACCTTTCCCCTCTAATTCTCCAGCATAATTTAGCAAACTTGTTGCTTGACCAATCAGATCCAAGGAGATATTAGTAAGCGCGATATCTTCCTCTAGAATTGGTCCATGACCACACCACTCGGCTAATCGCTGACCTAGAATTAGACTATCGTCTCCTAACCTCAATACATATTTTAATAGATGCTCTTTCATAAATTACATGTGTGAAATACCATCGGGTATATCATAAAAAGTTGGATGACGATACACTTTTGAATTTGCGGGGTCATAAAAAGCATCTGCTTCTGCAGCATCAGAGGCAAAAACATTGTTTGAAGCCACCACCCAAATAGAAATTCCCTCCGAACGCCTAGTATAAACATCACGTGCGTTTTCTACAGCCAATTGTGCATCAGAGGCCCTAAGACTACCAACATGTTTATGACTCAACCCTTGTTTACTTCGGATAAAAACTTCCCAAAGTGGCCATTCTTGATCAGACATACTATTTGTTTTAAATTTACTTATGCAGCTACCAATGCGCTTCTTTTTTTTGCATATGCCATTGCGGCATCCCTTACCCAAGTTCCATTTTCTTTTGCTTGTTTGCGGGCAGCTACCCTTTCTTTATTACAAGGGCCATTGCCATTAACCACTTGCCAAAACTCATCCCAATTAATTGGACTTGTCTCATAATGTTTTGTTTCATCATTCCAAACGATATTCGCATCTGGAACTGTAAGCCCAATTAATTCAGCTTGAGGAACGGTTACGTCAACAAACTGCTGTCTTAATTCGTCATTAGTATGACGCTTAATCTTCCATTTCATGGATTGCGCAGTATGTTTTGAGGTAGCATCGTTGGGTCCAAACATCATTAATGCTGGCCACCAAAATCGATTTAAAGCATCTTGCGCCATTGCTTTTTGAGCAGGAGAGCCATTCGCTAAACTCATCATTATTTCAAATCCTTGTCGCTGATGAAACGACTCTTCTTTACACACGCGAACCATTGCTCTTGCATATGGACCATATGAACAGCGACACAACGGGACCTGATTCATGATGGCAGCCCCATCAACCAACCAACCAATAGCACCCATATCGGCCCATGATAATGTTGGATAATTAAATATGGATGAATACTTTGCTCTACCTTCGTGCAAGTCATCAATAAGCTGTTCTCTATCAGCGCCTAATGTTTCTGTGGCACTGTAAAGATATAATCCGTGTCCAGCCTCGTCTTGAACTTTGGCTAATAAAACGGCCTTTCGTCGCAAATTTGGTGCTCGCGTGATCCAGTTACCTTCAGGCAACATTCCAACGATTTCAGAATGCGCATGCTGAGAAATTTGCCGAATTAAGGTTTGGCGATAATCATCAGGCATCCAATCTTTAGGCTCAATTTTGATTTCATTATCAATTTTAGATTGAAAAATACTTTCTAACAACTCAAGAGATGATGGATTCATTTTATACTTATAATTTATACAAATGTAATCATTTACAATTTTTGAATCAACAATTACAGCTGTTAATTGTTCTTTTTTAGGCTAGTAAAATGTGAAAGTTTAATTACTTTTGAAGCTTAATTAATAAAGGTATGATTCCAAAATTTCATAAACTTCAGGTTAAATCTGTTTCGAAGCTAACGAAGGATGCGGTATCGATAGAATTTAACGTACCAAGTGAATTGTCAAACACATTTAAATATGTTTCCGGTCAGTACCTAACACTCAAAAAAGAAATAGACAATCAAGAAATCCGCAGGTCCTATTCATTATGTTCGGCGCCTTTAGAGAAAAAATGGGTCGTGGCGATAAAGCGAGTTGAAAATGGTATTTTTTCAACTTATGCCCTCAACCAATTGAAAAAGGGGGACGAAATTGAAGTAATGCAGCCAATGGGTAATTTTCAATTTATTCCAAGCCCAGCAAAAAAATCAATTGTGCTATTTGCTGCTGGAAGTGGTATTACACCGATGATGGCCATCTTAAAAACCTTGCTTTCTGAAGAAAAAGAAAGTGATGTTACCTTATTTTATGGCAACAAGGGTTTTTACTCTGTGTTGTTTAGAGAAGAATTAGAGGCCATTAAAAACGCCTACATCGGCCGATTTCGGGTAATACATCTTTTTTCGCAAGAAAGCTTAGGTGCGCCGATTCAAAAAGGAAGAATAGACAAAGACAAAACAGACAAGCTATTTTTAGCTTTTCTAAAAAATCAAGCAATTGATGCGGTCTATATTTGTGGCCCGGAACAAATGATATTAGGTGTGAAAGAGAGTTTAATATCATCGGGAGTACCTGCCAACAGGATTCATTTTGAATTATTTCACGCTGGTTTAAAAAGCACGAAGAAAGAAGAAGAAACAACAGAATTGAATTCCATTGCTAGTCAAATTGAAGTAATTATAGATGGAGACAATATAAAATTTGATTTAGCCTCTGATGGCCTTGCCATTTTAGATGCTGCTCAAGAAGCAGGCGTAGATTTGCCATATGCCTGTAAAGGAGGTGTTTGTTGCACGTGTAAAGCACGTGTGATAGAAGGTAGCGTAAGAATGGATGTGAATTACGCTTTAGAAAAAGATGAAGTGGAAGCAGGTTATATTTTAACTTGCCAAGCGCATCCAACAAGTGCAAAAGTTATAGTATCATTTGATGAATAATTATGGGAATTTTTAGTTTTAAAAAGAAGAAAAGTGGTAGCGATTCCAAATGGAATGATTTGCTTGTTACCGATCTTCAAAAAATAAGTAGTGACACAAGTGTTGTCACGTTAGGAATTGAAAATGAAAAGGCTAGTCTTTTTAACTTTATTCCTGGGCAATACCTTGCAATAGAAGTAGATATTAACGGCGTTGCTGCACGTCGATCGTATTCGATTTGTAGCGGTCCTTCTGAAGAATTGAAAATTGCAGTAAAAAGTGTTCCCCAAGGACTGGTTTCTAATTTCATTAATAATGAATTAAAAATTGGCGACACCATTAAATCAATGGCGCCTGATGGAAACTTCACGTTAAAAGACGAAAAGAACCTTGTCGTATTTGCATCAGGAAGTGGCATAACCCCTATCGTTTCGATTGCAAAAAGCCTTTCAAAAGACGCTACCATGCGCTTGTTTTTTGGCAACAAAACGGTTGATGATATCTTATTTCACGAAGATCTAAAGCAGCTACCACAGATTCAACTTATCAATTACTTATCCCGTGAAAACAATGCTGATTATAAAAAAGGGAGGCTTGATAAAGCGAACATTACGGAGGAAATAAAGGCAGACTTGTCCCTACTGAAAGCAGATGCATTCCTCTTATGCGGGCCTGAAGAGATGATTAAAGATGGCATTGACACGCTAACATTCTTTGGCGTCAGTTCTCAAAAGATTCATTATGAATTGTTTACCCCACCCGTACTATTGCTTAAAGAAGAAACGAAAATTGATTTTAAAGGCGAATGTACCATGGAGGTAACCTTGGATCACGAAACTATTGAAATTACCATGAAGAATGATAAACAAACGATCCTTGACGCGGTTGAAAACGCGGGTTTTGACCCTCCTTTTTCTTGTCGCGGAGGTGTTTGTTGTTCTTGTAAAGCAAAAATCATAGAAGGGGAAGCTACCATGCGCTTGAATTATTCATTAACAGATGAAGAGGTTAAAAATGGTTATATTTTAACTTGTCAAGCAAGACCTGCATCTGAAAAATTAATTATTAGTTATGATTAATAGAACGATTGTTGTCACAGGGGCAAGCAGAGGAATAGGTAAAGAAACCGTATTACTTCTCGCTTCAAATCCAGGTAACAGACTCATTGCGCTATCTAGAGATTTGGAATTAATGGAGCAACACTTTGCACACCTTCCAAACGTATTTTCACATCGATTTGATTTAAACGATGAAATCCTTCCACAGGCGGAAAAAATTTTTACCGGCATTGAGGAAGTAAATGTATTAATCAACAATGCCGGGTATTTGATTAAGAAACCTATTAAAGAATTGACGCAAGCTGATTTTCAAAAATCATTACGAGTAAATTTTTTGGGACCAGTAGAATTAATACAGTTTTTATCCAGTAGAATGGAGGTTAATGGGGCACATGTTGTTAATATTAGTACGATGGGTGCTTTTCAGGGAAGCGCTAAATTTCCAGAATTAGCAGCTTATGCCTCTTCCAAAACGGCATTATGTAACTTCACCGAAGTCTACGCAGAAGAAAACAAGGACAGAAATATTCGGATGAATTGCTTGTGTTTAGGTGCCGTCCAAACAGAGATGCTTGCCGAAGCCTTTCCCGGCTATATAGCAAAAATAAGCGCAGAAGAAATGGCTGATTTTATTTCAGATTTCGCTATCAATAAGGGACTTTTCTTCAATGGGAAAATCATTCCTGTATCGAATTCAACCCCCTAAAAAAACAGGAGACAATGCTTTTTTAAACTCAATTGTTTTTGGTACCTTTACCCTAAATGATGCCCAATTTAAAAAAATTCATTTTTTTTCTAGTTAGTTTTTGCATTACGAATGCATGGACACAGGATATACATTGGACACAATTTAACGATAATCAGTTATTTCAAAATTCAGCAAACGCAGGCAATTTTAATGGTGATCTTCGCTTTATAGGAAACTTCAAAGACCAATGGCGTAGTGTAACAGTTCCATTCTCCACCTTTTCTTTTTCAATAGATAAAAACATAAAAAAAGTGGGTTTTGGCTTTCTTGCCTTTCATGATCAAGTGGGAGATGGTAAACTTAGCACCGTCGAATTACAAGGGAACGTATCGTATAATCTTAAATTAAGTCCAGATTCTTCCCATAATTTAAGAGGCGGTTTAAACATCGGAATGAACCACCGTCAAGTAAATTGGAATTCGTTTTATTTTGACAGTCAGTTTAACGGCTATATATTTAGTGCTGCATTACCCACCAATGAATCGATCCAAACCGATCGAAAAACTAATTTATCCATTGGTGCGGGGGTTTTATACGAATGGATTAAAAATCCACGATTAAAACTAAACATTGGAATAGGCGCTTTTAATTTAAATAGACCAAATCAAGGATTTTACAATGAAATAATAAAAAGAGATGTGCGCTACAATGGATTTATTAAAGCTACGATCGCTGTAAAACCAATGATAGATGTAATCCCAAGTATGCAGTTTTCTTCCCAAGGCACTTACCAAGAACTTGTACTTGGATCTTCCATGAAGTATTATTTGTCCTCCAAAACCTTTGTGTATCGCGCCGTTTATGCTGGCTTATGGATGAGAAACAAAGACGCATGTATGCTAACTTTAGGATATGATCACCAAGACTTATTTGTAGGATTGAGTTACGATATTAATCTTTCCAAATTAGTTCCTGCTAGTAATGCACGAGGTGGATTTGAAATCGCGGTAAGGTATATCATCAATAAGTTTAAACCCAAACGCGTAGATCATCGAGTATGTCCAGATTATATTTAACCCTCTTTATTATATTGGTGATGCCACTATCACTAATGGGGCAAGTTAAGCTGAAGGACTTAGTGAAATTTGCTGATGAACAATACAAAAAAGGCGATTATTATTATGCCATCGATTTTTATAAAAAAGCCATCGCCATTGATTCTAACTCACTCGAATTAAAATGGAAATACGCCGAAACACTGAGGGCCTACAAAAACTACAAGGAAGCAGAGAAAGTATATGCTGAAATTTATGCTAGAGAAGAAGCTGAAACCTATCCAGAAAGCATCTTATACCTTGGCTTAATGCAAAAACAAAATGGCAACTATCAACAAGCCATGGAAACATTTAAGTTGGCAAAAACGCTTTACGATGATAAAGAGAGTTATAATTATCGAAAATCTAATCGTGAAGTTGAATCATGTTATTGGGCATTAAAAAACACTAAAGACACCACCGAACTTAAACAGTTTCATACAAAAATAAATAGCTTTGATGCAGAATTTGGGCACCATTATTCAAATGGCGTATTAATTTTCTCTTCTTTAAAAGCGGATACAACGCATGAAAACGAAGAGGTTTATGGCAGGAATTACACCAATGCTTTGTACTATGTCAATACCTCCGAAGATTCCACCTCTAAAGCAAAAAAAATTATTAGTCTTGTAGAAGTAACTGTCCATACTGGAAATGCCAGTTTTTCAACTAATGGGCGCTATTTTTATTTTAGCATCTGTGAAGACGATGGGTACAATTACCGTTGTAAAATTGCTCGGTCGGTTGTAAAGAATGGAGTATACGGAAAAGCCGACACCCTACCTTTCTTAATAAACCATCCCAACTCAAATACAACCAATCCAATGGAAGCAGAAATAGATGGTAAATTGTACCTCTTTTTTGCGTCTAATCGACCCGGTACAAAGGGAGCGATGGATATTTGGTATAGCGAAATTATTAGCGACACCGAATTCGGAGCGCCCACCAATCTGAGCGCCATAAACTCCATTGACAATGAGATTTGTCCTTGGTATGACACCATAAAAAATCAATTGTATTTTTCATCGACATGGCATAATGGATTAGGAGGATATGATGTTTTCATGTCGAAAAAGATCGGGGAGAAATTTGAAAAACCTATCAATTTAAAACAGCCGATAAACGGACCCGCAAATGACCTATATTACTTTGAAGCTGGGGACAGTGTTTTTGTTTCATCCAATCGATTAGGTAGTTTTTCAAAAAAAAATCCAACCTGTTGCAGCGATATTTATTTCGATAAAATTGAACGACCAACCATCCCGCCAGACTCCACGTCTATCATAACACAACGAATAGACTTTCCTATTCAATTGTTTTTCAAGAATGATCATCCTAATCCAAAAAGTTACTTGCCAAGCACTAGTTTGTCCTATGATGCAACTTACATAGATTACAAAAATTCATTTGATGACTACCTAAGCAAGGTAAACGATGATTCAATAAAAATAAATAATGATCGAAAATTAAAATTAGAAAACTTTTTTACTAATTCAGTTGACAAGGGATACAACGATCTATTAATACTAAGTGATTCCTTAGCATTACATTTATCTCAGCATAAATACGTAACACTCTTTGTGAAAGGGTATGCAAGTCCTTTGCACCGCACCAACTACAACATACGCCTCTCGAAAAGACGGATAAATACTTTTTACAACTATTTATCAAACTACAAAAATGGCTTATTTAAAAGCGCGCTTGAACTAAATAAAAACAACGAGCCCCAACTGCAAATAATCGAGATTCCATTTGGAGAGTATGCCTCAAATCAATTAACAAGCGATGATTTTAATGATCAGAAAAACTCCGTGTATTCTTATGAAGCGAGTATTGAACGTAAGATTGAAATAATTGGAATGGAAATCGCCGATGAAAAGCGAGATAGCATGCTTTATATAATGCCTTCTATTATCTATTTAGATGAAAAGAAAAATGATAAAGTTCAGGAAATTGAGTTTATTATAGAGAATTTGATGGAAAAAGAATTATTGATAGAAAAAATTGATGTGGACTCATCGGTGCTAAAAGTAAGTGACCTTGTAATGAGCGTTGGCTCAAAAGGGAAGCAAACCATAAAATTTCAATTTACACCACCAAAAGAAAAAGGCTTGTATTTATTTACCATTGACATCAAATTCTTATCCATCAAAATGCCTATTCGTGCATACGCTACTATTGAGATAAAATAATCGGAAATTGACTATTTCAATTTTTGTAAATCAAACTAAAGGATAGGTAACTTTGCAGAGTGTTTACTCCGTCAGTAAACGGTGAGTTTCTTGCAACTGCTCCATTGACAATTTCAATTTTGGACGCGTAAAATTGAGGTCGTCCGCAGAACAAATAGGGACCAAATGAATATGAACGTGTGGAACTTCAAGGCCTATAATACTGAGGCCAATTTTCTCGCAATCAATTTTAGAATTCATTAATGACGCTACCTTTTTAGAAAACAGAATCATTCGTCCTAACACGTCATCATCCAAGTCAAAAACATAGTCGATTTCTATTTTAGAAATTACCAGAACATGTCCAATAACTAAGGGATTAATGTCTAATATCGCTAGGAATTCTTCGTCCTCCAAAACACGAAAGCTAGGTATTTCTCCATTAATAATTTTAGAAAAAATACTAGGCATTAACGAGTAATACTAATAATTTCAAATTGAAGAGAACCTCCTGGCGTTTGAATTTCGGCAATTTGGCCTATCTTTTTTCCTAATAAACCTTTACCAATTGGAGAATCAACAGAAATTTTACGCAATTTAATATCAGCTTCGTTTTCGGCAACTAAGGTATATACCATTTCCATACCATTAGAAATATTTTTAATAGTAACGATCGATAGGATGAAGACTTTAGAGTTATCCATTTTCGTGTCGTCAATTAACCGGGCATTCGCTACAATATTTTCCATTTTAGAGATTTTCATTTCTAAAATCCCTTGGGCTTCTTTTGCCGCATCGTATTCAGCATTTTCAGATAAATCACCCTTATCTCTTGCTTCGCCAATTTGTTCTGAAATAGATGGTCGCTGAACTGTTTTAAGTTCGTTTAACTCATCCTTAAGTTTCTTAAGGCCTTCTGCAGTATAATAATTGATTTGAGACATGATAAAACTCCTTTAATATAAATAAACAAGAGAGTTGAACAACCCGCTTACAAATTAATAAAATAAATTTATGTTATTTAAGACTAATCGTCAAACCCATTGTGTGAATTATTCCGAATACCCCTGCAAATCTAGCACAGTATTCTAAGCCAAGGGCACTTTTAGACTTACCAACCAAAGCATCCAAGGAGAAACCAGCTGTTGGACCGATAAGTGCATTAGAACGGTTTTCTGCAGATAGAACATCTTTTTCATAGACGTATCCAGCGCGAACATTAAACGCCATTTTTTCAGATATCATACCATAATCTAATCCTACACGAAATTGATCTTTAGAAAAAGAATTAGCTGTAAAGCCCAATGCCAAATTCAACTTGTTTTCTGGAGTAAAGATAAAATCATAAGAGCCACCGATAGATAATAAAGAAGGTAACTCATAAGTTGCTGAACGCTGTTCTAAAGACCCAATAAAACCAGTAGAAACGTAGGATACTTGTTGCGATAAACCATCTCCTTTGTAACGCATAACAGGACCTACATTTTTCAATGCGATTCCAAATTTAATTTGTTCTTTATCCCCTGTTACATATCGAATTCCTGCATCAATGGCAATACCACTAGATTTTAAATTCGAAATGTTTTCCGAAATAACTTTGAAATTAATTCCCCCAGATATAGTGGAAGAAAACTTCTTAGCATAACCAATATTAAAAATATTTGCTCTAGGAGAGAAGAATCCAATATTACCTTCTGGATTAGCTACAGTAGTAATTGCGATGTCACCATAATTCAATGATTGCACACTAATAGCAATAACATCAGATTCAGACAAACGTTGCGCAAAACCCGCAGAATTTAATCCAATATTAGCAGATCCCATCCAATTTGAATAATTAAATTTTATTTGGGTTTTATCTGTAAAGGCTAATCCTGCAATGTTGGTGAAAGTTGCCTCTAAACCATTCATATTCGCAATACCTGCGTCACCAATAGCTGAGCCTCTTGCCCAAGGATTGATTAATAAATGTGAAGCTCCTGCCGATCCAACACGATCTTCATTACCAGCAAAAGAACATACACTAATACCTGTCATCAGGATTAGGAAGTAATTTGATAATTTCATTATTGATTTTTTCATATCTCTACTTCTAACAATTATATACCTTGTAAATCCACTTGGCGTAATCCACCAAAGAATTTAAGAACTACTTCCCCTATTCCTGGAACCTCCACATGAATCAAATATACCCCACCTGCGACTGGTATAGACTTGAAGTTTGTTAAATCCCAATCGATAGAAGTTATCGGACTGTCCTTTTTAAAGGTTCGAATTAATTTACCATTAACCGTATAAATTTTTACGGTACATTTTTCAGGTAAATTTGTGATTTTAACTTTGGTCTCTAACCTACTACGCTCGTATTCAGAAAAAGCATAGTAAGGATTCGGAACGATATTAATCATTTTCAAGGCCTCTTTCAACATGTCTTGCGAGGAAGTAACTGTGGCTATATCATCCATTGACCAAGAATACATCGGTCGACCATTGTTTTCACCTGTTGCTACATAATTCTTATATTCTTTATTGATCCTCAACTTAATAGTAACATCACTGGCCATTAAATTTTGTCCTTGTGCAACGATTGGGTAAGAGATCCAGGTTAAACTTCCATATAATTCACGCTTTGCTTGAGTGCTATTCGTTTCTACCTCTAGCCATTTTGAACGAAGTGCATTATTCGCATTGGTTTCTGCATCTCCAGGTATGTAAGCTGGGAAATCGAATCCTGAGCTATAGCCATTTATGGTGGCTTGTTTGTAACTAAATACATATACTGGATGCATTCCGCCCATCAATGGTGTTCCCACATTACTCACAACACGATTGGTTGGATTCCAAACCATATCCGCTCCATTTTCACCGCCCAAGAATGAATTCTCACCAAAAGCTAAGTACAAGCGTGCGCCAGATTCTAGATCAACTGCATAACCTGGGAACCATCCCATTCCTGTACCTGTTCCATCTGGATTACCATTTTTATCTACACTTGGGCTTTTTCGCATCGCGCCTGGGGCACATGCACCAACATTTAATGCGGTATTTCTTCCCAATTCAATCACAGGGCATCGTGTCCATAAACTTTTATCATTGGTCATGACAATGTTCACACTCGGCAAGAAGCTGATAGATGCGTTCGTTTTAGAAGAACCACTAAACGTTCCATAATAAGCCAATGGCATATAATCGGCTTGGTAACCCACTAAACGATGTGGTGCAATAGTTCCTTCTAGAATGGATTCATACACCTGGTCGGGATCTGCCCCCACTTCGTCGCGGTAATTACATGGATTCAAATACGTGGGGCCATTAGGCAAGCATTCATAGCTTGCGTCATTAACATCGGTTTCAGGGGAATAATCTCCTGAACGAATCCAATTGCTTGGGAAATAAGCATCATTATCAGGAACACCCGCTAACCATCTTTTAGATGAATCGGCGTATTCAATCGATGAAGAAATCATATCCGTTGTTTTGAAGGAGATATTACCCGAGCCAGAAGGGAAGTAGTATTTCTCTTGGTGGATTTGAACCGAGATTCCCCATCCTGGAATAATTTGTTCATTATCCCCATCAATGGACATTTCGGAAGTAACCGAATCTAGTAAATTCCCTCCCTTTGAATCATAACGATACACTACCCAAGAGGCGGTGTCTGCGCTATTTCCAGAAACAGGCGCTGTGTAATCCCTGAATTTACACTCAAAATAACCCGGCGCTAAAAGCAATGGATCCACTACTTTGATGTTAATTGGACCTTTGCCATAATCGTATTCCGGTGTATCCGAAAATCCTTGAGATAGAATAGTTGACAAGGTAGAACTTGTAAAATCGATCGGACGATTACCGTTACCATAGCCATCAACACGGGTTATTTTTGGTGAGGAACCATATTCAATTAATTGATTCGTACCATCCGCTTCAGGTGTTGGATTATGAGGTACCGCAGAAGTAGCACTAATTGCCGTTCCATCAAAATTCAAACGAGATGAAATGTAAGGTATTTTTTGACCATCTAAAAACAATGGATCATTCGGATCATACTTCTTGAATTCATTAAATGCATACGCAACAGCCACATAATAATATGTTTTGTGATTAACTAACTGTCTTGCACCTTGTGCAAAAGCATCTTCAGTAACTCTAAATGAATGCCTAATTCCAGTATTCTCGCCATCAACTTTCTCAACAGGAATAGCAAAACCAAGCGCTTCATCAAATACGAAATTAATTAATCTGTCGTGATCGTTCTTGATATCACATTGTGCCACTAGCCTTGCTTTAGTAGGGTCTTCTATATCAGCTACAGAAACATCAGAACTCTTCAATTGAAATATTTGATACCCTTCAAAGCGATAAAATCTATCAACCGTTGGATCTGGAATATTAATTTCATCCTCTTCGGCATACGCTTCACGGTAGTTGTTAGAGGAAGCAGGATTGTCCAACATTAATATTAACTCATTTTCTAACTCTTGAATGGTGATTTTTGGAGCATCAGGGGGAGATAATATTTTAAAACATGCATCAAATAAAGCTTGAGCTTTCGTATCCGCTCGCTTCATTGCATCAACCGAGGCCAAAAGATTACCATCAGTGCTTCTACCATAGACAATACCTACAGTGATATTATTAACTGCACCTGGCTTTAAGGTAAAGGGACCTGCAGATTGAACGAAACGACGGTCACCTGCAGGATTGTTACTTGTTGATTCATCCCATCCGTTCGGAAACTGACCTGTCATGTCTGCACCACCAGTTGACCATGATAGAGGATCTGACGTTCCGGGGAACATATAATCTGACAATTGTTGGGTGGATGTACCATTTCCTGAACCACCATAATACATTTCTGAGCCATTTGCCCATTGACCTTCCATAAAATTATAATATTCAGCCGCTGGCCCTGGATCTTTATAAGGATAGGCTGCGGTTGAAGTAAAGTAGGTAAATCTTCGCATACCAAATCGCTCATTATCTATAATTCCATCGGAATAACCGATACCAATCCCCTTGTAAACAATACCATTGTTAGCTAAAGCATCAACAACAGTTGGTACAATAGTCGTTTGAGTTGCTTGATCAAAATAAGGTCCTGGATTATCAACACCATCACCATCTTGGTATGGGCCTTCAAAAAAGTCACAACCAATTGCTGGTGGATTATCTCCATATCCTAATTTACCACCATCACTTTCGTCAAAAAGGTCACCATTGTACATGTACCCTAATCCTCTTGATACATCACATCCTGCGTAATCATCGGCAAAATTTCCAACATCAGCATCTAGGAATTGAGCGAAATAGGTATCATAAAGTGTTTGCGTACCTCTGTTAATTAATTCATAGTTATAAAAAGTCATTCTATTGACCTCATCATTGGTAGCAAATGAAAAAGCTTGCGCACGAATTTCCATACCAATTGGATCTCCATTTGTTTCAGTGTGTATATTTCCTTTATCATTGAATACCCACCAGTGTGTTTCATCACCATAAAGTGAAATTCGTCGGTCAAACCCACATTGAATATCATCACGGCCTAAAATATCATCGTACCAAGGGTGATCACCGTTATCTGGGTTATAATTTCCATCTCCATCACGATCATAATAAGGTGCCAAGAAATAATCTTGTCCTAAAGAAACATCACCATGAGCAGGCCAACCATAGATCCGATTTAATTCATCATTAGAAGGGGGGATAATATCATCACACCCTTCCGTAGTAATTCCAGCATTACATTCGAAATAAATATTAAAACGAATAACTTCAGCCTTACGAATCGTATAAAACTGATCGTATGCGGCACATTGATCCGGGTCAATATTTGCTTCACCAAAGTCCCTAACGACATTGTCTCCAACAGGAAATAACGGATTATAATTCCCACTTCCAGGATTAACGGTTAGCGGTCCAGGCCAAAAATCATTCCCTGATCTAAAGCGCAAAGCGGCTAATTTAAGCTGGCCGTTTACATCGGTCCCACCCATCCATAAAGCTCCTGCAAAAATAGCGAAACGTTTACTATCCTTAGGAACTTCATAAGCAGCAATACCTGCTTGCCTATCTTGGAACATACTCCCCCCCTGCTCAATCAATGCTCTAACATCGTTAAACTCCATTGTTAACTTGGCAGTTGCCGGACTACAATTGGCCCCTTTAGGCTTTGCAGGTTTACCATCTTTATCTCCAGGTCCATAATATCCCAACGCAGTTGAGAAAAATAAACCTACACTAACAACTGTTGCAACAAATTGCTTTTTCATAGCTCTTCTATTACTTTATTTAAAAATCAAATTTTATCCCTAATCGAATCGTTCGTGGGGAACTTATATTAAATGCATTCTGCACCTTCATTGTATAATAATCGCGGAAAGACTGCTCATCCGTTTGATTTTGGATAGATGTCTGACTAGCCGCCGCTGCCAAATAACCGTCATCATTCCAGTTACCTGTAGCACGATAAACACTTATTTTGTTATACTGGTTCAATAAATTCGTAACACGAACATAGATGTTTAAATAACCTAATTTAGGCTTGTCATCTTTTTTATCGCCTTTAGGAACCAACACGACATTAATTGTTTTATCTAACTGTAAATCCATTCTATACGACCAAGGAAGACGCGAACCATTTAGCGTACCACTAATACCTGCATTTAAGTTACCAATTCCTTCATCCGTAATGAATGTTTGAGCTGAATAAGGAGAACCTGAATAAATATTAGAAAATAAATTTAAGCCCATATTTTCAAACAAGTTTAAATCCCCAATTTTTGGCCCGTTGTAATCTTCCCCTTCTCCATATCGGTAATCAAATGTTACTGCAAAAGCATGTCGTTGATCGAAGCTATACGGGAAAATATTTCTTAGATTAGGCAATCCAGCATTAATCAATGCCCCCATTGAAGTTGCATCAGAACCGGTACCATCTGCAAACTGCAAAGTATAGTTGGCGGTCATTCTGATATTGCCTGTTTGTCTTAAATCGTAAGAGATTGTCATTCCTTTAACGGTACCAAAATCGCGATTTCCATATGTTTTGTAGGTAGCAGGATACGCTTCAAAAATATTTACTAATTGAACATTATTTCTTTGCTCACGATAGAAGGCAGAAATCTTAACAGATGAAGTACGAGAAAGCACTTGTTGGAAACCTAATTCATAATCAACTGTAGTTTCAGGCTTCAAATTCGAATTCTCAATGATAGCACTTCTTGATTGGATGAACTGATAATCAAAAGGATCAAATCTGAATCCAGAAGTTGGGCGTTTCGTTAATACATCGTAATGAGCAAAGAAAGACGCTTCTTCAGAAATAGGGAAGGAAAAAGCAATTCTAGGCATAACATTAACCTGTGCTTTGTAGTCTTCAAAGGCCGATTGATCAGGAGTAATTTGACCTGGATTTAGCACCCATGGAGCAATACCAGCAGCACCTTTAATCACCTTTGGATCTTCGATAGTTGTACCGGTAGCATTAAACCAATTACTTTCGGATCTAAAACCATTTATTGAATTAGGGTTATTTACATCATTTACATAAACAATATAATCATCTCCCATACTTTCTGGAATATCTACCCATGAATAAAGATTCGGATCCGCTAATTTTAATGCTTTCGCTTCTTTAACAGTACGGGCATTATAGAAAAGATAAGGATCTTTTAATACAGGTTGATTCGCATCAAATACATCCACTCGAACACCTACATTGAAAACGATATCATTAAAGGCGAATTTATCCATAATATAACCCGCCATATAAACAGGCTGGAATGAACCAACAAATCGTTTGAAATTGCCGTTTTCATCGTATTCATTAAAATATTTATTGATATCGGTTGCGCCCTTTACTTTTTTTCCGGTATGGTCAAAACCATAATAAGAAACGAATGAATTTCCACTATTTAGCAATTCATCTGGCGAAAACATATCTAATTGAAAAAGATTAGGATCGTATTGGTCAATATCTATGTAATCATCTCCATAAACATCATAGCCTAGTTTTTTTCTTAAATTATAGTCAAAAAACGATTGGTTATCCGCATTTTCTTGTCCGCCATAATTTCCTATAATACCATCTTGGTTGTTATCAATATTATTTGTTATTTCATTGTAAGCATTACCTGAATTTAATCGCTCATAAGTAATTGCTTTGAATGATCCTGAATCAGTAACGACACCGCTATTTAGATTTAATTCCTCGATGTGGAAATTAGCTAACTGCCTAGCAATCGACCAAATTCCAATAGGGCCATTTGAATTACCATTGGTAGTTGTTCCTGACCCCCAACCTCTGTCAACACGCTGCTCATATTCGAAACCTAAGGAAATATTGTGATCGCCAATATTTAAAGACCCTGCACCTGTTACACGGAATTGATCATTTTCAGATTTCCCAAAGAAATTGTAGGGTGACCCTATATTGCTCCAAATACCGTAAACGCTTTGAGGAGAATCTCCATTTCTCAAGGCATTACCTTGTTGAATTTGAAATAAATTTTCATAATGACCAATCTCCGACTCTGAATAAATATCATAATATTGAGACGTGATCGCAGCTAAAGCGGCATTGGTTTCTGAAGGAGTAAATGCTACGTAGGTATCTTTAAATCCATCGTGCACATAAGTTTGTGTGTTGGGATTAAAAGCGTATGATGGTCTTCTGCTGGTTGTAAATTTACCAACATGTCCATAATTAAATATATTGTATTGGTGCTTCGGATCATAATTATCACTTTTAGATTTTGAATAATCGACCATGATGTTATACATTGCAGACCTAATTTTAGAACTGCTCCCTTCTCTTTCGTTATTAAAACGTTGTGATAACTTACCATATACGCGGTAATCTAAATTTTCAGAAACCCCAAAGTTTTGGAAGTTTAACAACGATCCGCCGTACGAATAATTGGATCCGTTACTGTAATTCAATGACCCACCAAACTGAACATTAACAGATGGTCCTGTATTCACATCTATTTTTCCTTGTGCAGAAAAAACAGTGTTTCTAGCATTCATCCTCCAATCCACTTTTTCAAAATCATCTTGACGTAAAAACAAGGCATTGTGAAAGGTTCCAAAGCCTGTAGATGTTGGCCTTAATGGATTTACTAATAATTCATCTCTCACCTCTTTTTTAATTCTATAATTCCCCCCTGCCAACGGCCTGTTATCTAATTGATCCGTATAGTTAGCGGAGAACAAAAAGCCTAATCTTGGCTTTGTTTTTTTGCCTGTAGAATCACGTTGCATCCAAAGTGGACCAGACAACATGCCCTCCACTAAATTATATCCGAATTTATCAAGACCAATTACTTTACCATCGTATCCATCAGGATCAGCACCATTAATATATGCTCCAGAAGAAACAAGTTCCAAACTACCGAAAAATATAGACGAAGGACCTCTTGTTGTAACAGAAATAATTCCTCCAGTAACATCCCCATAATTTGCAGGCACACCACCAGTAATAACTGTAACTTCTTCTAAGGCAGATTTAGGTAGATTAGCCGACCCGCGCACTTTAATTCCATCAATATAAAAATACGTTCCATCTTGGCGCGAACCCCTAACTGAAATCGCACCCGACCCTTCGTTTGTATTAACCCCTCCAACTGATGAAGCTACTCCGGCCGCATCACGCACTGCTAAACGCCCGATATCTTCTCTTCCGATTGTTGCACCGCTGGCTCCTCCATCTTTATCGATTAAGGGGATTTTATAAGCCGTTACTTTAATTTCACCTATATCAAGGACACTTTTTGGTTTTGATAATACTAAATTTTCAAGAAATGTGATTTTGTCTGGAGAAATAGTCACATCAGTAGTAACACTAGGTTGGTATCCATCTTGATTTCGTACTTCAACGTCATAAAGCCCCGGTAGCACACCATTAATCTGAAATTTTCCATCAAAATCTGTGTTAGCAGCTCCTTTGATAGAACCATTTTGCATTAAAAGCACCTTGCTAATTGGCAAGGGAGCACCTGAAACCTCATCTTTAACAGTACCTTTGACCGTTCCTAAACCCGACTGAGAAAATGAGTAAGCGCTTAAAATTAAGATGCTTACTAAGAGTAGCTTTGATTTACCAAACATATTTTGTATGTATAAGTTTATTATAATTCACATTTAATTAATTTGTAAATATATATAAAAAATACTTTTTTCTAACTCTTGCGTAAAAAAAAATAGTAATTGAAATATAATATTGAACTTTGTGAAAAGACAACTTTATTATTATTGAAAACAATTCCTCTAGATTCATTATACTTAAAAGAAATTCACAAAGGAGAAGCTGAATTAACGATGCTTGATTTTAAGGAAATTAGTGATTTGGACACTACATTTTTATACACCACTGAGCAAGAGGACTTATCACAATTAAAAAACAAAAAAAGACAGCGAGAGTTTTTTGCAATTCGAGCAATCCGAAACAAAAAAGAAATTCCGTTTCCTATTTCCTATAACCCAATCGGTGCCCCTTTTTTTGAGGGAACACCCTTAAAATTATCAATCAGTCATTCGCACGAAATAGCAGTACTAGCTACTGCTCCGTTTAATATAGGCGTTGATTTGGAGCCGATCACAGAACGAATAATACGACTTAAAGAGCGCTTTGCCACTTCAACTGAGATTTCCTTTTTTAATTTTACAGAAGCAAAAACACTGACGATCATTTGGACGATCAAAGAAGTGTTGTATAAATTAGCCGGGAATGAAAATATTAATATGTTGAGTGAAATGAACATCATTGAACTTGAAAACGACCTAGCAACCTGCCAATTTAAAACGGAGCTTGGTGATCGATTTGTAAAAATAAAATTTCAAGAAATTGCTAATTTCATTATTAGTTTTAATCCATCTAAATACTATGAAAACGACTTTTTACACTAAAATAGCAGGGCTCAAAAATGCCATCGCAGTTTTAATTGACCCAGAAAAATATACCGACACCAGCCAAATTATCGCTTTTCTACAAAAGGTAAATGCAGCACGACCGAATTTTATTTTTATTGGAGGAAGCACCGTAACCAGCCATGATTTTAATCAGTGCATAAAGACCATAAAGTCTAAAACTACGATCCCAATTATTATTTTTCCTGGGGCTAGCCATCAAATTAGCGATCAAGCAGACGCGATACTTTTCCTTTCATTATTATCGGGGAGAAACCCAGATTACTTAATAGGTCATCACATTAGAGCCGTGGATGAATTAGAAAAAATGGACATTGAAATAATTCCAACTGCCTATTTACTCATTGATGGGGGGCGTAAATCGGCGGTAGAATACGTATCACAAACGAATCCTATACCGGCAGACCAACCGAACATAGTTCGAAAAACGGCGCTTGCCGGTAAGTTTCAGGGAAAAAAAGTTATTTATTTAGATGCTGGGAGCGGCGCAATCAATGCCATTCCGAGTGAAATAATAGTAAGTGTAAATAACCTCAACATGCCACTAATTATTGGAGGTGGAATAAGGTCGATTGAAGGCGTTGCTAAAGCGCACGATGCGGGAGCGAATATTGTTGTAATCGGCAATAAAATAGAAGATGATATCGACTTTCTATTGGACATTGCTAATTACACGAAAGAAAAAAATACAGTGAATTAGTTGGACTTAACTAAAACTTGCTTTTAAACTCAAATCCATGCTTTGAGCCGAATGAGTTAAGGCACCAATCGAAATAAACTGCACACCAGTTTTTGCATACTCGACAACATTTTCAATAGTGATTCCACCGGAAGCCTCTGTTTCAAAGGAACTAGGTATAACTCTTAGCGCTGCAACAATTTCATTTGGCGTAAAATTATCAAGCATTATTCGATTCACCCCACCAACAGAAATTACTTGATCAAGCTCCTCAAAATTACGGACCTCCACCTCTATTTTTAGATCTAAATCATTGGACTTTAGGTAAGCAATTGTTTTTGAAATCGCTTCTTTGATACCTCCAGCATAATCGACGTGATTATCTTTAAGCATTACCATATCAAAAAGCCCAAAACGGTGATTGGTTCCTCCTCCAATTCGCACCGCTTCCTTTTCGAAGAAACGAAAACCAGGAGTGGTTTTTCGCGTATCAAGAATTTTAACGGGATAATGTTTAACTTTTTCAACAATACTATTTGTTAGCGTAGCAATTGCTGACATTCTTTGAAGAATATTTAAGACCGTTCTCTCTGTGGTTAAAATTGTTTGACTAGAACCCGTTACTTTAAAAACCACGTCACCCACTTTAATTACATCACCGTCATTTTTGTATTGGATAAACTCCAACTTCGAATCATAAATAGCGTAAAGTCTTTTTATCAGTTCGATTCCTGCAAGCAAACCATTTTCTTTAACCAACAATTCTGCGGAACCAATCTTGCTTTCGGGAACACAGGCCAAGGTAGAATGATCCCCTTGACCAATATCTTCTTTTAAAAATTCTAAAATGTAATTGTCGGTCATGCTAGGCAAAGGTATTTTAAAAGAATTAATACTTAAAAAAAAAGTGCTTTAATTTAAAGACTAAAATAACTAATTTTAGAGCATAATGAAGAGCATAAGATCGTACAGTTTATACTTATTTATATTACTTTGCAGTGCCAAGCTCACGGGGCAGGTTGTGAATCAAGCAAAGAATGAAGCGTTAATTACTTCGGCCGTTACAAAATTTAATGACCCGAAGAGCACTGATCCGATTGTTTCCAATAAAATATTACAAGGCATACTTTTAATTAGGAAAAGTTGCGATGTTAAACAACGGCAAACAATTGATTTACTTTCTTGCGAACAAAAAAGCAGGCAGGGAGATATCGCTGGTTTTATAGTGGGAATGGAAGGATTAGAAAAACAAAATCCAAGCTTTACAAATCCTACTTTAAGACATTTTTATGTGCTAAACATAACTAAAGTGTGGCTTTATAAAAACGACCTTATTAAAGCCTCTAAATTCAACCTTCTTAATCTTGCGGAATCGAAAAAATCCAATATAAACCGAAACATTTCACAAGCTTATCAAAATAGGGCATTATTATTTCTCATAAGAAATATGAAAGACTCGTCCCTTTATTACGCAAAGTTATCCACCAAATTTGCAAAGCGATCCGATAGTCGAATAGAGCTCGCCCTATCATTTCACAATGAAAGCCTTATACAATCACACTTCGGAGACATTGAGTTAGCGGTAGAAAAAGAACTATTAGCCCTTCAAATGGCAGAAAAATTAAATCTATTTTATTTTGAATCATTTTTTAATAGAACAATATCTAATTACTCACTTGAAGTAAAAAACATAAAAGAAAGTTACTTTTATTTAGCAAAGGCAATGTCGCTTGCACAAAAACTAAAAGATGCGAGATCCATTGCATTGTGCGAGATAAGTCAAGGCGGGATTTTAATGAACGATTCAAGGTGTATTGAAGCAATCGCTTTACTTAAAAAATCAATTAAAAAATTAGAAGAGTTTAAAGATGCGGCTCAAATTGGACAAGGTTATGAATATTTAGGAAAGGCATACGAAAAAACAAATAGAGAAGCAGAAGCGTTAAATTCTTTTAGTATTGCATTAAAATTGTTTGAAGACATCGGCAATAGAGATAAAATCGGTGATGTTTTTCACCACATTGGCGTGGTTTATTTTAAACAAAAATTGTATAAACAAGCATTCGACTTATTGTACAAATCAATTGAAATTAGAACTAAGGAAAGAGAACAGAATAAACTTTACGATACCTACCGAGTATTATCAGATCTTTATGGTAAGACAGGCAATAAAGACTCTTCCTATTTATACCTGTCCAAATACGTCAATTTTCTGGAGTTAAATTCAACCTCAAAAAATGCTCAAAAAATAGCCGCCCTGACTCAAAAAAATTCTGGAGAACAACGTGAACGCCTATTGGAAATGCAAGGCGAAACCCTAGAAAGAGAATTAAAGGAAAAGAAAATCCTCCAACTACAGAGTGACCGAAGATTTTTCGGGATTATTTTTACCGTTATCATCCTTTTACTTAGTCTTTTTATTGTTTTTATTTTTTTAAGACAAAACAAATTAAAACAAGACCAACGCGTTACAGAAATGTCACAATCCCTATTGCGTTCTCAGATGAACCCACACTTTATCTTTAATGCGATGTCGGTAATTCAAAGTTATATTTACAGTAACACGCCAGACTTAGCTTCTAAATTTCTAGTGAACTTTTCGCGTTTAATTCGATTAATACTTGAAAATTCACACAAAGAATTTATTCCTTTGGAGACAGAGGAGGAAATCCTAACTAAATACTTAAACACCCAAAAATTACGCTTCGAAAACCGCTTTAATTTCAAAATAAAAATAGCTGAGGAACTTCGAATAAATCGTCTTTTAATACCCCCTATGATCACGCAACCTTTTATTGAAAATGCAATTGAACATGGACAACTGCACACCATACCTCAAGGGCTCATCAAAATTTTCATGGAACAACATGACAACCTGTTAACTATCACTATTTCAGATAATGGTGTAGGGCGAACAAAATCGGGTAAAATAAAAAAAAATAAAAACCATAAATCGATGGCGATCAGCATTACCCGAGAAAGGATTGAAATATTGAACAAAAAGTACAAGGGGAAAGGTCGATTAAGTATTGAAGATTTCGATTTAGAAAAAAAAACAGGAACACAAGTAATAATTTGTTTGCCAATTATTTATGAATTAACTACATTTAACCATGAAGAAAAAAGTTCTCATAATTGATGATGAAAATCGCACCCGCGATTTCGTAAAAAAAATGATTGATTCATTTCAACTTGACTTGGAGGTTTTTACTGATGGGGAAAATGTTGAAACAGGTATAGAGGCAATTAATCGCATACAACCAGACATTGTTTTTTTAGATATTCAGATGCCTGATGGAACAGGTTTTGATGTGTTAAATAGCATCGAAAGTAAAAAATTTGAGGTGATTTTTATTACTGCTTATCAAGAATATGCCATTAAAGCCATCAAGTTTAGCGCTTTAGACTATATATTAAAGCCCATTGACGCTGAAGAATTGCACAGTGCTATACTTACTGCGATTGATTCCGTTGATTTCAAGAAAGAAGACTTGCAATACGAGGCATTAGAAAACAACATTCAACCTGGAAATCGTCGGAAATTAGTGTTAAAGACCCAAGAATGTGTTTACATTGTCGACTTAATGGAAATTATTCGTTGTGAAGCAGATAAAAACTATACTTTTTTCTTTTTGAATAACGGAAAGAAAATACTTGTTTCAAGAACCCTAAAAGATTTTGAGACGATGCTTAATGGTTATGGTTTTTTTAGAATTCAACAATCTCATCTAATTAATTTAGACTACTTAGATCGTTATGATAAACATCAAGGAGGCGCAATTATTATGAAAGATGGATCGGCACTACCACTTTCGCCAGCTAAAAAGGACCAGTTTTTTAAATTACTGGAACGACTTTAGGCCAGCGCTTTTTGTAAATCTTCTATTAGATCCTCTACATCTTCCACACCAACGCTCAAACGAATTAAAGAATCGACCACGCCACTTTTCTCTCTAACTTCCTTCGGAATGGAGGCATGCGTCATCGTAGCTGGATGTCCAATTAGAGACTCAACACCTCCTAATGATTCAGCCAAAGCAAATAATTTTACTTTTTTTACAATTTCAAGCGCCTCGTCCAGATTATTTCCAAGTAAAGTAAATGAGATCATCCCTCCAAAACCACGCATTTGTTCCTTTGCCACCATATGATTTGGATGAGATTCAAATCCTGGCCAATAAACCTTGTCAATTTTTGCACTTGTCTTTAGAAAACGGGCTATTTTCTCCCCGTTCTCACAATGTCTTTGCATTCGTAAATGCAGGGTTTTTATTCCCCTTAAAACCAGAAAAGAATCCATTGGACCTGTTACCGCACCAGAAGAATTTTGAATACGATACATTTCGTTGGCAATTTTCTCATCCGAAGTTACCAAAGCACCCATAACAACATCTGAATGACCACCTAAATATTTGGTAACGGAATGCATTACGATATCTGCGCCTAAATCCAACGGAGTTTGTAAGTAAGGGGTCGCAAAAGTATTATCTACACATAAAAGAGCGCCTACTTTTTTTGCAATTAATGACATGGCGGCAATATCGATTATGTTCATCATTGGGTTAGTTGGTGTTTCAACCCAAATGATTTTAGTGTTTTCGTTAGTTAATCGCTCAACTTCGGTCGTGTTTTGCATATCAACAAAATGAAAAACGATACCATATTTTTCAAAAATAGTCTTGAAAATACGGTAAGAACCACCGTATAAATCATTGGTTGAAATAACCTCATCTCCGGGATTCAGCATTTTTATTACGCAATCAATTGCTGCCAAACCAGAACCGAAACAAGCGCCATACTTTCCGTTTTCAATGGCTGCAATGTTTTTTTCAAGTGCGTGACGAGTAGGATTTTGGGTCCTCGAATATTCATATCCTTTGTGGTTTCCTACACCATCTTGCACGTAGGTAGATGTTTGATATATAGGCGTCATGATTGCTCCTGTTGCTGGGTCCGGTTGGACACCTGCGTGTATTGCTTTTGTTCCGAATTTCATCTATTGATTGTTTTATACAAAATTAATAGAATTCTTTGATTTTAGATAGCTGCTTAATTTATCGAACTTCTATTTACTCATTAATTTAGAGTTTCAATTCTATTGCTGGATCCCAAAAAAACAAGGCAAAAGATTGAACTTGATTTTCTATAATTTTAATTCCTTCAGCTTCTAATCTTTCTTGCATTGTGCTATCTGTTTCAAAGTGTTGCTTTCCAGTTAAAAGACCAATTCTATTCACCACCCGATGCGCAGGAACATCTTCCATTCCATGACAGGCATTCATTGCCCATCCTACCATTCGTGAAGATTTCTTGGTGCCAAGATAAATTGCGATTGCACCGTAAGACGTAACTCGTCCTTCGGGAATTAAGCGTACAACTTGATACACCTGCTGAAAAAAATCCCTCTTGTTTTCCGAAATCGAAGTGGTCATAAACAAAGATATAAATAGAAAGTTATACGATTTTCCTTTGTAAGGAATTTTCAACCTCAGATTCTCACGAAACAAAAAAGCCGGGATAAACCCGGCTCATAAAAAATATAAATTGTTATTATCAATGCCCTTTACAGCATTCTTTCTTTTCAGAAGTATTAGCTATCCATTTTCCATCAGCACCATAATGCGATAGACAGGCCATTTTTTCAGCGGAAGTACACTTTAAGGAATCACACATTTTAGCGCACTCATCTTTAGTCATTGTAGCACATTTTGAAAGGTCACATTTCCCCATAGTGCTAGTACAATTTTCTTTCTTTCCACATGAAGAAGGAGCACATTTACCCTCTTTCATTTCACATTTAGTTTTATCACAGCCAGTCGTTCCTTTCACATCATGTTGTCCGCTTCCTAAAATGGGAGCGATAACCAAGCCAATTAAACAAGTTAATTTGATTAAAATGTTCATTGATGGTCCAGAAGTATCTTTGAATGGGTCTCCAACTGTATCTCCAGTAACGGCTGCTTTATGCGCATCAGAGCCTTTGAAAGTCATTTCGCCATTGATTTCAACACCCGCTTCGAAAGATTTCTTCGCGTTATCCCAAGCACCACCTGCGTTGTTTTGGAAAACTGCCCAAAGAACACCGGAAACTGTAACTCCAGCCATATAACCACCTAACATTTCAGCGATAAGTTGGTTATTATCCCCGTAAACTAATTTACCTAAAAGTACGATTGCAATAGGAAAACCAATAGTCAATAAACCTGGCAACATCATTTCTCTTAAGGCTGCTTTTGTAGAAATCTCCACACATTTACCATATTCTGGCTTACCTGTACCTTCCATAATACCTGGAATTTCTTTGAACTGACGACGCACTTCATACACCATATCCATAGCTGCTTTACCAACAGAATTCATTGCTAATGCTGAAAAAACAACAGGAATCATTCCACCAATAAACAACATGGCCAAAACAGGAGCCTTGAAAATATTAATCCCATCAATACCTGTGAAGGTAACATAAGCCGCAAACAAAGCTAATGAAGTAAGTGCTGCCGAAGCGATTGCAAATCCTTTACCAGTTGCGGCCGTTGTATTACCAACTGAATCTAAAATATCAGTACGTGTGCGTACTTCTTTCGGCAATTCACTCATTTCAGCAATACCACCTGCATTATCAGATATAGGACCAAAAGCATCAATCGCTAATTGCATAGCAGTTGTTGCCATCATTGCTGAAGCGGCAAGAGCTACACCATAAAATCCTGCTAATTCATAAGAACCCCAGATGGCAGCTGCAAATAAAATGACCGTTGGAAAAGTAGAAATCATTCCAGTTGCAAGACCCGCAATTACGTTCGTTCCTGCACCGGTAGAAGATTTTTGTACAATTTTCAATACTGGCTTCGTGCCTAATCCTGTATAATATTCTGTTACAGAAGAGATCGCGCCACCAACAACCAAACCAACTAAGGTAGCATAAAACACACGCATGGATGAAATATCCTTAACACCTTCACCAAAGAAACTCATTTTCATGGTAGCAGGTAACATCCACATTACTAAAAAATAACAAGCAATCGCCGTCAAGATAATGGACACCCAGTTACCGATATTCAATGCTTTTTGAACTTGTGCTTCTTTGGCATCATTACTAGTAATTTTAACGAGCATAGTTCCAATAATTGAAAACAGAATGCCAAAGCCAGCAATAGACATCGGTAATAGAATTGGTCCAATTCCTCCAAATGCATCCATAATTTTACCACCCATATCTTTAATCACATAGTTACCAAGAACCATGGCCGCTAATACGGTTGCCACATAAGAACCAAATAAATCGGCACCCATTCCGGCAACGTCTCCTACGTTATCACCTACGTTATCTGCGATTGTTGCAGGATTACGAGGATCATCTTCTGGAATTCCAGCTTCAACTTTTCCAACTAAATCAGCACCTACATCTGCCGCTTTCGTATAAATACCACCACCAACACGTGCAAACAAAGCAATTGATTCAGCTCCTAAAGAAAATCCAGCTAATGTTTCCAAAACGATTGTCATCAATTCATTTGGTGTTCTCAATTGTCCACCAAACATTGCAGACTCCCATTTGCCACCCATGAAAAAGTGGAAGAAGAAAATAAAGAAAGCCGTAAGGCCTAAAACAGCTAAACCAGCAACTCCAAGACCCATAACTGTTCCGCCACCGAAAGATACTTTCAATGCTTGTGGTAAACTTGAACGAGCAGCTTGCGTTGTTCTAACATTTGTTTTTGTAGCTATTTTCATTCCCATATTACCCGCTAAAGCTGAAAAGAAAGCTCCAAAAATAAAGGCCACAACAATTAATATATGAGTCGTTGGAACGATGAATGAAATTCCAGCCAATACAATACTCGCTAAAACGACAAAAATGGACAATAAACGATATTCAGCTTTAAGAAAAGCCAAAGCTCCTTCATATATGTAATCAGAAATTTCTTTCATTTTCCCATCACCAGCATCTTGTTTTAATACCCAAGATCGTTTAATTGCCATAAAAAGCAGGCCGATTATAGCCATAGCTATTGGTACGTAAATCATAAATTTTTCCATTGACTATTTTTTATTTAATCGTTAATTTGGGGACAAAAGTAATTTTTTTTACCAAAGTTTGCAAGGTCACTGTTTGTTTTTGCCCCGCGAAGTTATTTGATGATTAAAGCTTTAAAGATTAATCTTGCGAGATAATTTCAAATAAGGCATCTAGATTTGGTGAAATGATAATTTCTATTCGCCTATTTTTTGCTTTGTCGTTCACATCCACTGGATGAAACTCTCCTCTTCCAGCTGCCATAATTTGCTTTGGAGACATGCTGCAATTGGCAAGCATGATTTCAGTAACAGCGGTAGCTCTCAACACTGATAATTCCCAGTTATTTCTTGGAAAAGAGGCGCTTGCTAATTTATCTGAATCCGTGTGGCCCTCTACAACTATTTCCAAGTCCTTTTCTAATTCAAGCGCTTTACCAATTTCAATGAGGGCTTTTTTACCTTCCGCCTCCACCACAATACTACCCGACTTAAATAAAAGTTTAGCTTCGAGACTCACGTAAATTTTGCCATTTTTTTGTTCTACCTTCAAACCTTTATTTTCGAATCCGCTCAAAGCTGCTGCTACTTTATCTTTAAGCGCTTTGAGGGTGCCTTCTTGGCGACTCAGCATCTCTTCTAGTTCATTAACCCGCTGTTCCCTTTCAGCCAAAAGCTTTTCCTTCGATTTTAATTCGGCATCCAAGGCCATCAATTCCTCTGTTTTACGTTGTATTTCAATTGATTTTGCCTCCAATTGCTTTTGTAAGGCAGTTGATTCTTTCGCATTTAAGGATTTGTATAAATCAAATGATTTTTCCAATGCATCATTTTCAGCTGTTAGCACCTTAAAACTTTGAAAAAGTTGACGATACTTCTCTCCCAAAACAGAGGTGTCCTTTTTTATTTTTGCCAAATCAGCTGCCGCTACATCATATAAAACTTGAAAGTCTTTGTATTTTGATTCAAAATCCAAGCTGCTACGCTTAAATTTTTCTAATTCTTCAGAGCAAACCTTTTCTCGCTCTACAAGTTCCTTGTATTTTTTTCCTGATACACAGGATGAAACTAGTACACAGAAAAATAGAAGCCGAAAAATAGATGTAACTTTCATAGTTTGTTTTGTTATATGCAAATTTGTACAAATAAAAATTGTGGGAGCCGCAAATTGATTTTAGTTTTGAACAAGACAATCTTAATTCCAAAACTCAGCACAATTAAAAAAATATATTAGTTAACTTTACTATCTAAAAAATTCATCTCATGAAAGTAGCCGTCCTATCCTTATTACTATTTATCTTTTGCTCTCAATTTTCACTAACTGCACAGACCTTCTACTCGGTTAATTATAAATCTGATGCGAAAGTGAAGGTTTTTGTTGCCAACTATAAATCAGATGCTGATTTAGTGGTGTATAAATGCAGTTATAAGTCTGACGCAAGCGGAAATGATGGCCTTTGGTTTTTTACCAATTATAAGTCAGATGCTAAGTTTCCCATATATTTTTGCGATTATAAATCAGATGCTGATTTAGTAATTTTCTTTGCTGATTATAAATCAGATGCCGGTTGGAGAAACCAAAGTAAAAAACATCTTTTATACTAGTAAAAGCTTGTTTTATTTAGAATTAACAGCCGTTCTCCTCGGGTTAATGTACATGGTTTTTATTATAATAAAAAAACCGACCGCTTGGGCATTTGGCATACTAAGCTCCCTGCTTTATTTATATATATTTTATAAGACCAACCTTTTCTTCCAATCAATTCTACAACTATTTTACATTGGGTTAGGATGCTACGGTTGGTGGTCATGGAAAAAACAAATACAAATTATACCCCGTTCATGGAGTGTTTCTCAGCATATAATAATTATTTCATTAGGCATAGCCATTACATTACTACTAGGAAATAAATTTTCTTTGGAAGGTCAGAAAATGCCTTATTTCGATGCATTTATTGCAGTTTTTTGCATTCTAGCGACCTATCTTACTACTAAGATAATTCTAGAAAATTGGTATTATTGGATTCTATTGAACCTTCTTTCCATGATTCTATTTCATTACAACCAGCTTTATCTAACAGAATTGTTGTTTTTAGCCAACCTTATTTTATCAATTTTTGGCTTGATTCACTGGAAAAAAAACAAGTGATTAATAGGCTTTATTGCTAATTTTGCCAAATGAAAAGAATTATATTTATACTTGTTATTTTGATAATTTGTGTTGCCATTAGCTTCACCATGTTTCGAAAAAATACAAAAAAACCACTGCCAATAATTAATCCAACTGATTTAAAAAAAGAGTTAGTTGATCCTGAATTGCTTGCTGTAGGACAAGGTCATACAATAGGTGATTTCAGTTTTACCAATCAAGATGGAAGAACGATTACACAAAAGGAAATAGAAAACAAGGTATTTGTAGCAGAGTATTTTTTCTCGACTTGCAAGAGTATTTGTCCCATTATGAATCAACAAATGCAACGCATTCAAAAAACATACAAGGGCAACAAAAGTGTTAAAATACTTAGCTTTACAGTTGACCCTGAAACAGATAACAGCGAAACACTTAAGACTTATGCCGTTCAACACGGTTACCAAAAAGGACAATGGCATTTTTTAACAGGCACTAAATCATCCCTTTATTCCTTGGCAAGAAAATCTTTTTTTGTACTAAAACCAGCAGAGGCAACTAATTTAGGAGATGCGGGTAGCGATTTTATTCACACCAATAATTTTGTTTTAGTGGACAAAAAGAAGCGAATTAGGGGATATTACGATGGCACGAATCCAGAAGAAATCACCGAATTAATTCAAGATATTGAGTTGTTATTGAATGAGTAAAAGAGACATGTCATTTTTATAATAAATTCTGTGTAATTTCATCACTTAAAAAAATGATGATAAAATACGTTTGCATTCTTTTTTTTCTAATTAGCATTACTGCTCACGGGCAGGGTTACACCACCACCTACAAACTCAAAACACCACCACCAAAGGCTGCTGGTTGTACGCCCCCGACTACGACCACCTATTTAGAGTTGAATAACGTTCGTGCCATGATTCATACCGCGGGCAACCTTTGGCAGATTCCTGGGCAGAATTATGCTCAGTATGAGGTTCCAAAAAATTCTGGTGTAATGGCCCTTTTTACCTCAGCTTTATGGCTGGGCGGAACAGATATAAATAATCAATTAAAACTTGCCGCATTACGATACCGGAATGGACAAGATTATTGGACAGGACCATTATCACAAATTTATGCAGAAACCTCCTATGAAACTTGCAACAAATACGACAAGCATTTTATCACAACTCAGGACATGGTGCGCGAATTCAGTGCTTGGTATGAAGCGGGGCTTGCCGATCAAAGTAATGGGACATCAACACAAACCGAATTATTTCCTAATTATCAAGTTCCAGAAATTATAAAAAATTGGCCGGCACATGGCGATGTTAGTTTGGGTCAAGATTATTATTTAGCTCCTTTTTTCGATTTCAATAGCGATGGGAATTACAACCATCTTGACGGTGATTATCCCTGGTACGACATTAAAAAAAATAAACAATGCAGCGTTGACAGAACCGTATCCTTGTATGGAGACCAAAACTTTTGGTGGGTAATGAATGATAAAGGAAATATCCATACTGAAACAGGAGCCGATCCAATTGGAATGGAAATCAGAGCGCAAGCTTTTGCATTTGCTTCCAATGATGAAGTGAACAATATGACTTTTTATAATTACGAATTAATAAATCGGGGTACCCAGACACTCTATAATACCTATTTCGGATTTTTCACCGACGGTGCACTTGGTGATCCTTATGATGATTATACCGGTTGCGATGTAAATAGAGGTCTTGGATATTATTACAACGGTGATAATTTTGATGGTGATAATTCAGGATACAAGGGCTATGGCTATTCCCCACCTGCCGTTGGTGTAGATTTTTTTGAGGGACCATTTCAAGACAATGATGGTATCGATAATGCCTTTGGAATTGGCGATAACGAAGCGCTTAATGGAATTGGTTATGGAGATGGCGTAATTGACAATGAGCGCTTCGGAATGCGCCGCTTTTTATATTATTCCAATACAACGAATGGCGCCAACGTTAACCAAACGGACCCAACAAGTGCGGCAGATTACTATAATTATTTGAGAGGATTTTGGAAAGACGGGACCAAATTTGTTTACGGGGGTAGCGGTCATATTTCCGACCCTCAAGCAGACCCAAATACACCCTGTGAATTTATGTTTCCTGGAGATACCGATCCCCAAGGTTGGGGGACAAACGGCGTTCCTCAAGCAAACTGGACCGAGCAAACAGCAAACAACACACCGAATGACCGAAGATTCGTAGAGTCTGCAGGACCTTTTATTTTAAAACCTGGAGCAGTTAATAACATTACTGTTGGTGTAGTTTGGGCGAGATCCACCGGCGGTGACCCCTTTACATCTGTGGAATCATTAAGAAGAGCCGATGATAAAGCGCAAGCACTTTTTGAAAACTGTTTTAAAGTACTTGATGCACCGCATGCACCCATTTTAAAAATTCAAGAATTACAAAATGAATTAATTTTAATGTTGTCGAATCCAACAAATTCAAACAATTACGAGGAAAACTATATTGAAAACGATCCCTTTATTGTATCCAATGATCCCAATGCGGATAAATCATATCGATTTCAGGGTTACCAAATTTATCAACTCAAAAACAATCAAATAGCAGTTTCGGATTTAAAAGATCCTACCAAAGCAAGATTAGTTGCACAATGTGACATTAAGGACAATATTGAAAATATTGTTAATTTTGAATTCGATGAAGATTTGGGATTTAGTGTTCCTATTCAAATGGTAGCAGCACAAAATGAGGGCATACGTCATAGTTTTAATGTCAAAACAGATTTATTCGCCCAAGGCAGCACGCAATTAGTCAATTTCAAGCGCTATTATTACATAGCCGTTGCCTATGCGCACAACAACTTCAAAACCTATATACCAGATGATCCCATTGCACTTGACGGCCAAAAGAAAAGATACATATTAAGCCGAAAAGCTCCAATGGGAGAAGTTACTACTGTAGAGGCAATTCCTCACATTTCCGCACCGGAAGCGGGCGGCACATTACATTTTTTAGAATATGGATCCTCACCAAAAATAACCCGTGTGGATGGCTATGGTAACGGTAATCGTCCGATCGATTTTACAAGTTCTACCTTGTCAACTATTCTTTCTCAAGGATTTTCGGATACACCGGAATACGATTATGGTAAAGGTCCAATTAACATTAAAGTAGTAGATCCATTGCTTTTAGCGCCAGGTTATTTTGAGTGTAAATTCACGGATTATACAGCGCCTGCTTCTGGAAATAGTGCGGATACGGCTTCATGGGTTGTGTATCGTTATGATTCAAAGGGAGGGAATTTACTAGATTCGGTTTCTTCCGAAATGGCCATTGATGGGGATAATGAACAAATCATTCCGCAATGGGGTATCTCGGTTCAAATCCACCAAGAAAAATATTACTTCCCTTCTGGTTCGGGTAATATTTCCTTCAAAACAACGGATATGATTTCTTCATCGATTGAATATGCCGATTCATCTAAAAGATGGTTAGCGGGTGTTCCTGATAATGACGCTTATTTCCCAAGCAATTGGATTCGTTCGGGTGATTATTCCCCTGTATCAACAATTGGTGCCGCAGGCTATGAATGCTTGCCAGATGGTCCCCCGTATTTGAATCCATGTAATTACCGCGACGAAGTGGGGGCAGATCCCGATCAGGTGTATGAGTCCATTTTAGAAGGAACTATCGCACCACATCGATTAGTGGGTTACCAAGCGGATTATATGCCATTGGCTTATTATGGAACGTTTAGTGGTTCTTCTAAAACGAACGCATCTATCAGCTTCTTGCCGAGTTTGAACATTGTCATGACCAATGATAAAAGTTTATGGACGCGTTGTCCAGTAATTGAATTGGGAAGAAACACGGCATTGAATGTTGGTGCATGTGCTCCAGGTGCAATGCGAAAGAGCCCAAGTGTAGATAAAAATGGTAATCCAGATGGAACAGGTACAGGAATGGGATGGTTCCCAGGTTATGCGGTTGATTTAGAGTCTGGTGCACGTTTGTACTTAGCTTTTGGGGAGAATTCATTCTTAGGAGCAGAAAATGGGGCGGATATGGTTTGGAATCCAACCAATCGTGTTGTGAGCAATGTAGGAACCCCATTGATGGGTGGTATGCATCCAGTATATGTATTTAGTTACAAACAAGCCACCATAAATGGCTATAGCTCAGGATTCGATTTCCCAGCTTACATACCTGGAGATGCAGAAACCAATGCGAA
>Ga0247831_1001525_pt1 | contig 42800 bp, 38 predicted proteins | sample LaCruzMarch2015__9_FD_192406 | JGI IMG/M metagenome (GOLD analysis project Ga0247831, IMG submission 192406) | Freshwater microbial communities from meromictic Lake La Cruz, Castile-La Mancha, Spain - LaCruzMarch2015_1m | ecosystem: Environmental > Aquatic > Freshwater > Lake | place: Spain...
GAGTTTTGGTTTTTATGTGTTAGGTATATTCATGCTTATTCCTGTATTTCATCAGTTGAGAAATAAGGGTTTTAATATACCTGATTACTATATTTATTTAGTTTGCATATTGAGTTTATTGATTTTTCCGCACGAGAGATATGGTTTAGGGAATAATCCTTTATCTCCTTTAATGATACATGCTAGTATCTATTATTTATTACGATTGTTTCAAACCATCAAAGCTAAATATTTAAATATACTTACACTTTCGACTACAATTTCTTGTGGTGTTGCACTAACGAATATATTTATCGCACCATTTATTTTGATATTAGGTGTTTTGTTTATTTTAAAAAAAAGAATGTACCTAACGATTTTAAAACAATTTATTTATATGCTACCTGCGTTAGGTATAGGATTATTTTGGAAGTACTTGTCTCAACCTGATCCTATTATTGGAGCTTCAATAGAATTACTTTTAAAAACTTATATACCAGCTTCTATGGTTAGTTTTCCTCTATTTTTGAAGGTTTTGTACAACGATTTATTTACAATTCCAATAGGGAATTACTCATTTCACTTTGGTATACTTTTTTTATGTTTATTAATTATGGGGTGTTTTCGACTAGCTTTTCAATTTAAAACATTTAAAGAAAATCAACGATGGCTTTTGGTTTCATTTGTCTTCTTCTTCATTTTATTGATTGAAATGTATGTATTAAATCGATATGTTGATAGTGTAACTTGGGTTGCATTTCGGCACTATCTGGGCTTTGTAGGTATACTTTCAACTGGCATAGTTGCGCTCTTTTTACCTGCAAAAAATATTAAGCATTAAAATTCATACTAAAGTCATGAACGCCCAAATTCAAATTTGGATTATAATGTGGGTCATGATCGATATACTTTTGCCACTTTAATTTAAAAAGTTTCATTTCTTTTAAATGGCGCTCATATGAAGGCTTACTTTGATGTGGATGTCCTCGTGTTGCCGATTCATAATGATATAATTCTACTTGAGGTAAATAGACATTATTGTAACCCGCTTCCATTAATTTTAAACAAAAATCAACATCATTGTATTCAACTTCAAACTGTTCATCCATGCCAGTCACAGCTTCAAATGCATCTTTTCTTACCATTAAACATGCGGCAGTTACTGCTGAAAAATTATTGACACTTTGAATATAATTAAAGTACCCAGCTTCTTCTTTATATGCACCTACAAATGTGTGACCTGCCACACCACCAAGACCAACTATAACCCCTGCATGCTGTATCGTATCGTCAGGATAAAGTAATTTGCATCCTACTGCACCAATACGTTCTTGTTGTACATAAGATACCATAGTTGTGAGCCAATCAGTATGAATGACTTCTACATCATTGTTTAAAAATAATATATAATCACCACTTGCATGACTGACACCGATATTCATTAGTTTTGAAAAATTAAAAGGAAAATGTGCCTCTATCACAGTTATTAAATCGGGATACTTACTTTTATATGTAGTTAAAAATTCACTCAATTCAGTCGTTATACTATTATTATTTAAAATAATAATCTCATAATTTGTATAGCTTGTTTTTTCTAGTATAGAATCAATCGTATTTTTTAATAAAGTAGTTTGATCTTTTGTTGGAATAATTATACTTACTTTATTTTGTTTTTCTACGAAATAATTGATTTTATAACCACGTAATCCTGAAAGGTATTTTATCTCACCATGTAATCCTCTTCTTTCTATGGCTTCTTGCAGCGCTTTCTTGGCTGCTATGTAAGCATAAGGTTTTACTTCTTCGCTTTGCGCTGCAGACAATGTGTGTATTCGCCAATGGTAAAGTACTTTTGGAATATGTACAATTTTTTGGGTTATCTCGGTTGCTCGGAGTAACAAATCATAATCTTGACTGCCTTCAAAACCAAGTCGGAATCCATTGATTTGATCAAGAATAGTTTTACGCATTACTGTTACATGTCCAACATAATTTCTAGAAAGTAGATGGTCGGGAGCCCAATCAGGTTTGAAATGTGCCACTTGATGAATCCCTTGTTCATCAATTTTATCTTCATCAGAATATATAATATCGCATTCAGGATGATGTAGAATAGCTAAAGCAATTTCTGTAAGACAATTGTAAGCTAAAAGATCATCGTGATCCATTAATAATACAAATTCACCTGTTGTCAATTCTAATGCTGAATTTGATGCTGCACTAATATGTCCATTTGATTCTCTATAAACGACTTTAATACGAGGATCTTTAGCAGCGTAACTTCTTAAGATTTTTTTGACTTTTAATTCAGTTGATAAATCATCTGCAATACATAGTTCCCAATTCTGATAATTTTGATTAATAACAGATTCAATGGCTTCTTTTAAATATTTTAATGGCGTATTATACACCGGCATTATAATGCTAATCTTTGGCGAACTATTAAGTAGTGATAGTTTTTGTGTGTAATACGTTTCACTGTTTTTAGAACCTAATTTATTTGTGATCCAATCGTTGTATGTAAAAATACTATCTTGATTGGATTCATCAAGATAGATTATTTTGACGGGTCTTTTTTCAGAGATGAGGTATAATTTTTTAAAAAATTGAACAATTATCTTACGAAGAATACCAAGACCAGCTTTACTCAATATAAATCTAATAAACTGCAAAATACGTTTTAAAGTTCCCGAACCAGGCGATTTTTTCTTAAAAAAAATCTTTTTGATTCGTTCTAGTTTACTTCTCAGTTTCACATACCAATTGTTTTCTAAAAAGCGAATTCGATGTTGCAATTGAGCTGTCAAATCTTGATAAGCAAACAACTCTTCCTTTGAATGTGCTAATACGTTGGATAAAGAACCGATTTTCTCTTGGAGTGAAATCTTATGCTGAATCGTAATTTGTTGCTGTGAGCTTATTGTTTGTATTATATCTTTTAGACTTAACTCAACAATGGCTTGATGTTTATTAATGACTTCATGATATGCGGACTTTAAATTTTCAGAATGGCTAGCTGCAAGCGGTAAAGCAAATGCAGGTATAGCATACGGCTTTACACTCAATTGATAGGTTGCGCGTATATAAAAGTCCCAAATAATATATTTTGGGTTCAAAATGCTATCAAATTGACCAATTGAATTCCAAATTGTTTTTTTAATTAAGCAGGCAAACTGTGGAATTGAATCAGTCAATAATGCATTCAAAGTAAGACTTTGAGATTGTGAATCTGATTGAATCACTGGACAAGCTAATTCGTATTCATCGAACAAGACAGCATTAAACAATGCTAATATATCGTATTCGCTTTGAAGGTTGTCATAAAAAATATATTCTGCTGTAGCGTTTAATATAACTTGATTTACAGCATAGAGTGAGTTTAAATTTGTTACATGTAAATTGACAGTTTCTGATAATGAATATGAAGAGATTATTTTTTTAATTTCAGTTTGTTCTATTGTAGAATCAAGGAATACTTCACATAATATATTATCCTGAAAAAAGTAAGATAATATTTGAATTGATTGAATGAATCGCTCAGCTTGTTGAAGAGAATGGATAGAAAATAAAAATAATACCTGTTTGCTCGATATAGGATTTTGTAAGCTATCTCTTGAATTTAAATTCTGAACTTCAGTATATAGATTTGAATTGGATAAGCTATTGAAATAGTCTTTCGATTTGAGCATTTTTTGAGGTATTATTTTTTCCTCTGATTGAATAAATGTATTAAATATATTTGCAAAATGTTTCAAAACTTGTAATGGTTTTACAACTAAATGATTTGAATGAATAAAAGTTGCTTTAATAGAATTATGTTCAATAAACTCTACTAAATTTAGTTTTTCATTTTTTTTAAAGACATTTGTGTCCTCAACATTCAGATTGTTGTATATAAATATAAATTGGGCTTCTTTAAAGTCAGATTTAATATTCAATAATGGTAATAGGCTTGAAGGTATAGATAGTCCATACAATACTTGGGTATCAAAACCTTCATCAATAAACAATTTAAGTTTTTGTGAAATTTCATTTGGTTTATGATACTTAAATTGTGTAATGTAATTTCTGAATGTAGAAGTAGAAAAATAATTATCAAGTGCAGTTAAAGGTCTTGATACTTCACCATAAGGTGAGCCCAAATGATTAGAAAGCAAAAGTGATAAATATTCACGATCATTTTCATCGTCACAAACGATAAAAATAGGTTTTACTCCCAATTTAAAATCGTCTAAAATAATGCTTTGTAATGCTGACATATATCTGCTGATAATCCTTGATGTATTAATACTCCTTTCTCTAACAATATGGCTTGGTCACATATTTTGACAACCTCATCAGGGAAATGCGAGACAAAAATAATTGTTTTGCCTCGATTTTTTAATTCATATATTTTATTTAAACATTTAGTTTGAAACCCCATATCGCCAACTGCCAACACCTCATCTATGATGTAAATTGCACAGTCATGTGAAAACGAAATAGAAAAAGTTAAGCGTGCTAGCATACCAGAAGAATAACATTTTGTGGCTTGTCGTAATGTAGTGTCATCTAATTCTGAAAAAGCAGCTATTTCCTCAATAGCAGTTTTAGTTACTTTTCGACCATACAAAGAAAGTAACAAATGTATGTTTTCATAGCCTGTCAATTCAAGTTCCAAACCTGCTCCTAATGCTAAAATAGGAGCTATATTTCCTTCTACATGTATAGTACCTGAAGATGGTTTGATTATACCTGCGATAGTTCTCAGGAGTGTACTTTTCCCACTTCCATTTCGTCCTAGTATACCAAGGCTTTGACCTCTTTCTAATTGAAATGATATGTCATTCAATATTGGGATGGTTTGAAATGGATTTTTAAAAGTCGTCACAAAATCTTTGATGGAATGTATTCCAGCATGATTTGTTCTATATCGAACATTAACCTGATTTAATTCCAAAATCGAACTCATATTGAAGTTATAAATTGATTTTTGAGGCGCTGAAATAGAAAATAACTAATGATGAGAGAACCTAAACTAATGCAAGTACAAATGCCAAATAAATAACTATCTGGCGATGAAGAACTATATAAGGGATATCTGAAAAGTTTTATAAAATAATAAATAGGATTTAATTTGATCACTAGTGCAAATTTTTGTGGAATTAAATCTTCAGTATAAGCAATAGGTGTAAGATAAAATATTGCTGGTTGAATGGTGTTCCATAAAATACTGACATCTCTGAAATATACATTTAACGCTGATAAAAGCATTGCTGTACTAAAACTAAAAATTGAAAATAATATTAAAGTCGGTATAAGCCAAAGCATATAAAATGAAAATTGTAATCCAAACCATGGCATTATGATGAAGTAAATCAACAATGCTAATATTAAATTGAACAATTCAGTAAACACTTCTGCCAATGGAAAAAGCATGGGCTCTACTTGTACTGATTTAATAATACCTGCTGCTTGTACAATACTTTGTACCCCTTGACTAACAATATTTGAAAAGTAAAACCAAAACAATATACCTGAAGTTGCATAGAGAACGTAATGGTTAACAGATGAAAATTGAGCACTAAAAATGATAATAAATATAAATAAATATAACATTGGTTTAATGAAACCCCATAAAAAACCAATTAATGAATGCTTGTACCGAAGTATTACATTTCGTTTGCTTAAAGCATAAAGTTGGTTGATTGATTGCATAAAACGTTTAAAATCTGTAAGTTGCAGTTTATATTGGATTTATTCGAATTGGTTTATGATTTTTGTTAATGCACGTTTTTTAACTCAACCACTTTCAGGTGTACAAAGGTATGCTTTTGAAATAAGTATGCAAATGAAAAAGTTAAATCCTGCGATTGTGTTTCTTACGCCTTCAAATGTTCTCCATTTAGAATGGGAAAAAAGTCTTGGTGCCAAACGAATTGGCAAACTCAAAGGACATATTTGGGAGCAATTTGAACTTGTTTGGTACTTAAAGCGTCAAAACAAACCAACATTATTTTCACCTGCAAATACAGGTCCCATAAATTACCCCAATCAATATTTAACCTTACATGATATTTCATTTAAAGTATTTCCACAATTCAATACAAAAAAATTTGTAACGTATTATAATTTTATCATTCCTAAACTACTAAATAAAGTCAAATCTATATTTACGGTAAGTCAAACTGTCAAATCAGAAATAAGTAAAACATATTCAATTCCAGAATCTAAAATTTTTGTAACATACAATGGAATAGGAGAGACATTCAGCAATGTTTCGAATCAAAATATCCAATTTAAAAAAGAAAAAATATTATTGAGCGTCGGTTCACTTTCTTCTAGAAAAAATACACAACTTATAATAGATGCATTTTTAGCTTCAGAATTGGCTCAGCATTATCGACTTGTTTTAATCGGAAACACGAATTCCATTTTCACTAGTTTAAAATTAAAATCTTATCCTAATATTGAAATCATAGAACAAGCTTCAGATAGTTTGATTTTGGAATATTACCAAAAAGCTGAGTTGGCATGTTATTTATCAAATTATGAAGGTTTCGGTTTGCCCATACTCGAATCCTTATACTTTAATTGTAAAGTATTGTGTTCAGATATACCCGTTTTAAAAGAGTTATTTTCAACTTATGCATCTTTTTGCTCTATCACGTCTATCAACGAAGTTGTTGCTCAACTAAATTTATTGCCATTAAAATATACAGTAACACCTTTACAAATTGAATCATTGAAACAAAAATACAGTTACAATACATCGGCAAATAAAATTCTTCAAATTATGTCAGCGGTATGAAAATAGCTTTAATCCACGACTGGTTGAGGGTCAATGCTGGTTCAGAAAAGGTCGTTAAAGAAATTTTGAACATCTATAATGATGATGAAGTAGAATTATATACCTTATTTAATACCTTACTTATTCAGGATAAAAAAGATATTGTACGAAATATACCATGTACAACAAGCTGGTTAAATTATATTCCATACATTCATACATTGTATAAGAGTTTATTGCCAATTATGCCATGGGTTATTCAACATATGAAGCTTAAACCGGCTAATGTATATATTTCTTCCTCACATGCTGTGGCAAAGGGAATACAAGTTCCGAAAGATAAACTCCATATTTGTTATTGTCATACGCCTATGCGATATGCATGGTATATGTATGAGGATTACATGATTGATATTAAAGGTTTGAAATTATTGTTGATTAAATTAATCATACCTTATATCAAATCGTGGGATTTTAATTCTTCCAAAAAAGTGCACTTTTTTATTGCCAATTCAAAACATATTCAGACTCAAATTAATGAAATTTACCATAGAGATTCAATCGTAATATATCCGCCTGTTCAAGTTGATAAATTTAAATTGAATACAAATCCAAGAAAGGATTTCTATTTGGCTGTTGGTCGTTTTGTAGCTTATAAAAAAATGGATATCATTATTCAAGCATTTAAATTGATGCCTAACAAAAAATTGGTATTAATCGGAGATGGATACGATACCCAAAAAATTAAAAACATAATTGATGGTGCCGAGAATATTGTTTGGTTAGGTTATCAGCATGACGATGAATTAATATTGTACATGCAAAATGCAAAAGCTTGCATTTTTGCTGCTAAGGAAGACTTTGGTATTATGTGTGTAGAAGCACAAGCGACTGGGACTCCTGTATTGGCGCTTAATTATGGCGGATACAAGGAAACAGTCATTGATGGTCAGACAGGATATTTTTTTGAAACTCAACAAGTTGAAGCAATTCAGCATGTAGTTGATCGATTTGAACGTAGTCCATTGACAAATCATACAGCAATTAGTACTCACGCTTCTAAATTTTCAGTAGAAAGATTTAAAAATGAATTGCATTCTTTTGTAACTATGAAGTATTCAGAATTTTACAATAATTCAGTATGCTAGGTATGAAGCAAAATATCGAAACTTGGATAATACGAATATTGTTTCTTTCATTTTTTATTCCTATTCATTTTCAAACAATTTTATTTCTCCTTTTTGGAAGTTATATCATTATCAAAGCTGTAATTTCGAAAGTAGGATTATCTTCCAAAGAAATAATAGTTGCACTAATTTTAGGCGGTTCTTATTTGTTTTATCTAGCTTATATACCTTTAACTGATTCTCATGACAGGTCTATACTTTATTCATTGCTGGAACGAAAGGCAGGTATTTTTTTATTGCCATTTTTTATTCCTTTATTTCTTAAAATGTCCTCTATTCATTTTAAAGATAAACTCAAATGGTTTGTTTATGGCAATGTTTTATTTGGTTTAGTGGTTAACTGTATAGTTTTCCTTCAACAGTTTTATAAACCAAGTATTGATGTTTTTAATCATGTCAATTATCGGATTTTGTTTGAATCCGTTGGTGGTATTCATCCAACTTACTTTGGTCTTTACACTTGTTTCTCTTTATCAATTCTACTTTTTGAACCAAATTTCAATTTAAAATCTATTGGGTTTATTAGTTTAGTTACGGTACTTACATTATTGTTGTTGTTGATATCTCCCAAAATTTCATTGCTCATTTTTGCAGGAACTATTTTGTATTTTATATTATTTATTTTAAAAAAATCAAAGAAGGTAAAACTATCAATAATTGGAATTCTAATTTTATGTTTTAGTATATCTGTTATGATTCTTCCTTTTTTACAACAACGACTTTTAGAACTAAAATCAGGATTATCTTCAGATCAAACAAGCGCTTTAGAAAATTCAGTTCGATTTCGTCAATTGATTTTGCAAATTGATTTAAATTTACTTAAAGAAAACTGGCTTTTTGGCATTGGACCAGTTCAACTTCAACATCAATTAGATATGGCTTATGCACATGCTGCTACTATATCACATATTAAGATTAACAGTTACAATACACACAATGAATATCTTAATCAATGGATATCGTTTGGGTTATTGGGTTTTATCTATTTTATTTTTGTTTTTGGTTTTCAATTGAAACAAGCGTTGCAATTAAAGTCAAATCTTTATTTCTTTTTGCTATTAAATATAATGATGACTTGTCTAACCGAAAATATTTTATCTCGACAGCATGGTATTCTATTTGTTGCCTTTTTTACTGCGTTATTTTATTATTCAAAAACTGAATCTCAAAAGGTTCATTCCAACATTCAAATTCAATAAAGTATATTTATACCATGAAATCAATATTCCTTATCTTAATCCTGACTCATACTTTAGGATTACAAGCTCAAATAACCTTAACCCGAGCAGATTTTCCTAAACCTACATCAAATAGCACTTTGCCCGACAGTGTGCTGTATACCAATGTAACTTCTGGTACACCAATATCACATACATTAAACGGAATCAATCAAATTTGGAGTGAAACAATGTTATCGGGCAATCCAACCTATCAACAATATTTACCGATGTCCTCAACACCACTTATATTTCAATTGTTGTTTTTAAGTTGCGATTATGCTCAACCTTTGCTTAATGGTGGTAATGTAGGAGGCAATACATTAACAGATGCATTTGAGTATTATGATTATGCTTCTTCTGACTCACGCTTGCAGGTCAAAGGTTTTGGCGGCAATATTTTAATTCCAGGACAAACAACTTCAATTCCTTTGCCCGCTTTATATTCTTCTCCAGATATTATTTACAGATTCCCCATGGTTTATGGCAATATGGATAGCAGTAATTCTGGATTTAATGTCACACTGCCATTGGGTGGTATTGTAGGCGATTTCACTTTAAAAAGAACTCAAACACGCGTCAATGAAGTTGATGGATGGGGCCGAATTACAATTCCTTCTGGAGGCACATATGATGTATTACGACAAGTTTCAAAAATCAATAGAATTGATTCGTTTATAACTGGATTTTTCCCAGTTGGTTTTCCCAGTCAACCCATTGAATTTAAATGGTTAACTCAAGGTATGAAATATCCAGTATTGCAAATCAATGGCACTCAAACTGGTAATGGAATCACGATTACAAATATCACTTTTTTAGGTGGTTGGCCTTTACAAAATAATCAAATTGATTTAAAACAAACTAGTCTGATTTTTCCAAACCCTACTGCTACGAGTTGTGTTTTGGAGTATAGCTTAACTGAATCTTCTAATGTTGATATCTATGTGTATTCAAGTTGTGGCATTCGATGTGGTGAATTTCATTTCTTACATCAACAAACTGGCACTCACCAAGACATTTTACCAATCGAGAATTTAAGTGCTGGTACTTATTTCATACAATGCAAAACAAGCAACAATACATTTGTACAAAAACTTATTAAACTTTAAAAAAAACGTGCACAAATAATGTGCACGTTTTAATTTGGATATTATTATTTTTTTTATTTTAAACCTGCATTTTTCAAATAAGGTTCAATGCGCATTTCATGACCAATAAAGTCTTTAAATGCTTTATTTAAATCCACACTATTTCCTACAGATAAAATGTATTTTCTAAAACGCTCACAGTTTGCTCGCGTCATACCGCCATTGGCTTGCATCCAATCAAATGCATTGTAGTCCAGCGTTTTAGACCATGTGTATGCATAATAACCTGATGAATATCCACCTCCCCAAATATGTGCAAAGTAAGGGGTGTGGTATCTTGTTGGAACTTCATCTACAAGTAAACCATATTTTGAAAGTGCATCTTGTTCAAATTGTAATGCAGGTTTAATATCTGATTCTTTTTCAATAGAATGCCAAGCCATATCTAATGTAGCAGCAGCAAGTAATTCTGTTACATCATATCCTTTATTAAATGTTTCTGCTTTTTTAATTTTAGTAATCAAAGCTTGAGGTATGACTTGTTTTGTTTTGTAATGTAAAGCATAGTTTTTTAAAACTACGGGATCCAAAGCTGCATGTTCATTGATTTGAGAAGGGAATTCTACATAATCTCTTGGTACAGCCGTGCCTGAAAGGCTTACATATTGTTGGTTGGCAAAAAGTCCGTGCAATGTATGCCCAAATTCATGAAACATAGTCGTAACATCATCAAAACTGATCAATGAAGGATTGCCTTCGGTAGGTTTTGCAAAATTATACACATTAACTATAACAGGTTTTTGCTTTAAATAGTGCGATTGATTTACAAAATTGTTCATCCAAGCACCACCACTTTTGTTATCTCGTGTATAAAAATCAAGATAATATATAGCCAACGAAGTCCCATCTTTATCAAAAACCTCATACACTTTGACATCTGGATGGTAGACAGGTAAGTCAGTACGAACTTTAAAAGTTATACCATACATTTGTTTGGCAGCAAAGAATACGCCTTTTTCCAAAACGGTATTTACCTCAAAGTAAGGCTTGATTTCGCTTTCATCTAAATCATATTTTGCTTTACGCACTTGTTCAGCATAAAAATGCCAATCCCATGGCTCAAGTTTAAAATCACCTTTTTGTGCATCTATCAAAGTTTGTATTTCTTTGGCCTCTTCTTTAGCTCTTGCTACAGCGGGTCCAGCTATTTTCGCTAATAAATCCATAGCCGTTGATGGTTTTAAAGCCATTTGGTCTTGTAGTCTCCATTCAGCAAAACTTTTCTTGCCCATTAAATTGGCTTTTTGAAGGCGGAGTTTGGCCAATTGTTCTACAATACTTCTGGTATCACCACTGTCACTTTTTTCAGCTCTCCTCCAAGATGCTATAAACAATTTTTCACGTGATGCTCTATTTTTCATGCTTGGCATCAATGGCTGCTGTGTGGTATTCAATAACCCAATCAAATATTTTCCAGGTTGTCCTGCATCTGTCGCTTTTGCTTTTGCAGCTTCAATATCTGCTTTGCTCATGCCCTCTAATTCTGCTTCTGAATTAAACAAGACGGCACCGTTTTTTCGAGCTATTAGAAGTTTATTGCTGAATGAAGTTTGAAGAGTTGCTATTTCTTCATTGATTTTTTTCATTTTTGTTTTGTCACTTTCAGATAGATTAGCTCCCGCTAACTCAAATTGTTGGAGATAGTATGCGGTTAACTTTTGATCTTCCCCTTTCAAAGTTGTTAAATCAATTGATTTAATACGTCTATATAATGTGCTATTTAAGTACATCTTGTCGCTATGCGCCGAAAAAATAGGTGCATATTCTTCTTCAATAGCTTGTAAAGTTGGGTTGGTGTTTGACCCAGTAAGATTATAAAATAGACCAGTTGCTCTACCTAAATCTTGTCCACTGATTTCCAATGCCAATACCGTATTTTGAAACGTTGCTTTTGCTGGATTGTTGGCAATTTTATCGATTTCTTCATCATGAATTTTTAAACCATATTCAAATGCAGGTTTAAAATGCTCATCTTTGATTAAATCAAATCGTGGAGCTTGATATTGTAAATTACTTTTTTGTAACAATGGATTCGTCATTTTGACTGAATTGGTTTGAGCATAAGTAACAGTAGAATTGACGAACTGAAGTGGTACAACACTTGCAGATACTAATATAATCTTGGGTATAAATTTCATGTTCATTTGATTTTTAGAATTTTAAAGGTAATTTTATTACAGAGTACAATATGATTTTTCGGATAAGTGGTTAAAAAAAGGATCAAAATGTATGGAATTGAAGGATAACTATACGTTTTCTCCCCAATTTTTCAATTCATCCTCACTCCAAAGATCGGGAAAGAAAATGCGACGTTGGTATTTTGGCAACATATATTTACGCCAATCACTTCCTCCTGTGGCTTCGCCAGCGCCTATATATTTTGCAGCTGCATGATAATGTGCCATTACCCAGGTTATGTTTACAGTGTAATCATAATGACGCATCGCTTTGATGAGTTCTACATCTTGACGAACTGCTTCTGGTAACTGTTTAAATTTAGTCCACATGTTAGTCGCATTGTAGTCTTCCATTTTGTCTAAAAACATAGGTTTGTATTTATTTTCAAAATTGACCAACAAAGTATTCTTTTTTCCTGTTTTAAAATCTTTGCCCGCTGCTTGCCAATACAAATGTTCAAAAGCATGCGAATAAGGAGTATTTCGATCAATTGTAGCTCTAAATCTAAAATCAATCAAGTTGATAAGTTCGGTTGATGCAAATTCTATCAAGCGATATTGTGCACTTTGAAATCCAGAGGCTGGTGTCAATGTATTTCTAAATTTCATGTATTGTTCTATTTCCATGCCATCGCCCATAATGTCAAATGAAGTGGATAGCATATCGAAGTATCTACTTATACGACGTAATTTTTCTGTAAAAAAAGGAGCCTCTATTTTTTCGCATTGACCAACTTGATCGATTTCCCATAAAATCATTTTAAACAATAATTCATTGATTTGATGATACATGATAAAGACCATTTCGTCTGGGCAGGTTGTACGTTGTATTTGCAGTCCCAGCAAGGCTTCTGGCAATATATAATCCCAATATGTAATTGGATTAGCGTGTACCAGACCTTCTAAGTGAACATCAGGATTTTGATTTATTGCTGCATATTTTTCACTTATGCGTTCTATTAATTTTTCTTGTTCTTGTGTCATAATTTAGATAATAGATGTGAGATAATAGATGTGAGATTTTAGGTTTTAGAAGTATATATTGATATTTGGGGTGTAAGAGTTTTTTGCTTTTCTTCAAGGACTATACTTCTACAGTAAAAAAAAAATAATGATATTAGATTAAACATATTTGGAATTATAAATCATTGATTAATTTCTTTAAAAAATAAAGTAATGAGATGAGTCATTTTACAGAACGTAAAAATATAACTAAGATGGACGTCGAATAATATTTTTCCAAATGTTCATACTACAAATATGATTCATTTTAATGACAAATCAAAAGGGTTATCATGGATTTTATGCTAAAAAAAAGCCTCTAAAAATTATAGAGGCTTTATTGAATTATATTGATTTCATTAATTCATGAATCAAGTTGTCTATTTGTTCATCAGAAGTGGACGCCGTGATGCTTTTATCAACTATGAATTGTTGTATCATGGCTTCTTGTTCTTTACCTTTATTGTATGCTATTTGGTATTCGATATTCGTAAAGGATACCATGCTATATAAAGGAAAATATTTATCAGGATATAGATAATTGATTCGTCGTTCTATTTTTTGCAACAATAAAAATTCGGGATCTGCTACTCGATCGCGCATAACGATATAATTATACAAAGATAAATCTTGCACCGCATCGCCATTAGGCTTGCGAACTATCTCATATTCTTTAAATACTTCAGACCAGTTTTCATGATGTTTTTGCATTAATTCCCACATCACACTACAGTCCTCAAATCCAGCATTCATGCCTTGTCCAAAGAATGGAACGGTTGCATGTGCTGCATCTCCCATCAAAGCCATTTTGCCATGTGTCCATGGAAAACAACGTATGATAGCTAATGATGAGAGTGGATGATCGTCCCAAGCATCTGCTACAGAAGGAAGTAAATCATAAAAATCAGGAAATACTTCTTTGAAAAATTCAGTTACCTTTTCTTTTGATGTTAAATTATTGAAGCAATATTGATCGTCTTCAAATGGCATAAACAAGGTACAAGTATAGGATCCATCAAAGTTTGGTAATGCTATTAACATAAAACGACCTCTAGGCCAAATATGGAGAGTGTTTTTTTCTAGTTTGTGGGTTCCATCCTCATTTGCAGGTAATAGTATTTCACGATACCCATCGGGTATATAATTTTGTGAATAGGTAAACCGATCAAGTTTTTGCATGGCAGTATAGCGTGCAGCACTGAATGCACCATCTGTTGCAAATACAACATCTGCTTTAATTTCGCTCAATTCACCCGTATTTGTATTTTTAAACTTGGCTATACCTTCTTTTAAATCTACTCCGACACATTCTTCATTAAAGTGAATTTTAACGGAATCGTCACTTTCAGCTAGTGTCATTAAAGTGGCATTGATATCCCATCGTGAAACAGAATAAATAGCTTGACCTTCGTTTCCATAAGGTTGATAGGCTAAACTGCCATCCAAATTGTGCATGGTTCTACCAGGCATTGGAATAGCTATTTTTCGAATTTCATCACCAATGCCTATAGTGTCGAGTCCTTTCCAACCACGAGTACTCATAGCTAGATTAATTGATTTGCCAGCGCTCATTTTTTGCAAACGCATATCACTTCTGCGTTCATAAACATTGACAATATATCCTGCTTTTTTTAAATAAACAGCCCACAATGAACCCACCAAGCCAGAACCTATTATAGTTGCTGTTTTGGCGCATTTACATGTCGGACAATTATTTTGACAACCTGCTCCCATAATATTTAATTACGAATTTAAAATTACGAATTACTTCGTTGCAATTCTAAACTCTTGTTTATATTGTTATTTAATTTATTTTTTATAGTTATTTGAATCTTAGAGGTGATTTTCAATATTTCATTCGCATCATATAAAATGCTATCAAATTCATTTTGTGAAATATAATCTGATAAATGCAATAATTTCAACCAATAAATTGTTTCTCTAGTTTCTTTATAAGATATACTAATTTTATTTAAAAAATCTTTGTCTGAAACGCCGCCAATAGCTTCTTCAATATTTGCACCAATACTTGTTCCAGATCGAAGTAATTGTTTAGAAAGAACGAATTCACTTTTACTTGTTGTTAAATATTTGTAGATCCTAATAATTCTCAAAGCAAATGCAAAAGATTTATCTTGGATTATATTATTCTCTTTCATTTTATTGTAATTCGTAATTTTGAATTCGTAATTAACTTTTAAGTTCTGGCTTTTGCATTACCGTACCACAATGCTTACATGTACATTTTTCTTTATCTTCAAAAAAAGTATTTAGCAAATTATTTAATTGATTCACAATGTCAGCGCAATGAAAAACAGCTTTGTATACTTCTTGGTCGCAATTTTCGCAATACCATGTGCAAGCATCCATTTCATCTAGAGTTCTCATTCGTTCTATGACTATACCAATTGTGTTTGGAAATCGTTGAGGTGAATGTTCGATCATTGGCGGTAATAAAAACAATTCACCTTCTTTAATATCAATGATTCTGGTTTTGCCATCTTCACGAATAGGTAATTGCATATCGCCTTCGATTTGGTAAAACAATTCTTCGCCTTTGTTGAAATGAAAATCTTTTCTTGCATTAGGACCACCAACTACCATTACAATAAATTCAGTGTCTTTATACACGACTTGATTTCCAACTGGTGGTTTCAATAAGTGACGATTGTCGTCTATCCATTTTTTAAAATTAAAAGGAGGAAGTATTGCCATGTTTGATTAGTTTAATTGTTGTGCAAATTAATGATTAGTATTCAAATATTGTAAGGATACTAAAATTTTAATCTAATAGTATATCAAGTAAAACAAATTGTTCATAAGTTGAGTCTAAACCCGATTTAATGTCTAAATGTTATCAAATATGAGTTTAAAACAGTATTTAAGCTATAATTATAAAGTTCCTCTACGTTCTTGTTCAGCTTCGATGCTTTCAAATAAAGCTTGGAAATTTCCTTTTCCAAATGATTTTGCACCTTTACGTTGAATGATTTCGAAGAATAAGGTAGGGCGGTCTTCGACTGGTTTTGTGAATATTTGTAATAGATATCCTTCTTCATCTCTATCAACCATTATACCCAATGATTTTAGCGTAGCCATATCTTCGGCAATAGTACCAACACGATTTACAACGGTATCGTAGTATGTTCCAGGTACATGTAAAAATTCAACCCCGGATTTTCGCATTTCGGAAATTGTAAAAACGATATCATCTGTTGCCACTGCTATATGTTGACAGCCTGCACCGCCATAGAAATCTAAATATTCTTCTACTTGAGATTTTTTTAAACCTTGTGCTGGTTCGTTGATAGGGAATTTAATTCGACCGTTTCCATTGGTCATGACCTTACTCATTAAGGCAGTATATTGTGTTGAAATGTCTTTATCGTCAAATGTTACTAAGTTAGCGAAACCCATTGTATTGGCATAAAAATTAGCCCATTTGTTCATAGCACCCAACTCAACATTTCCAACCATGTGGTCGATATATTTTAAACCTTTGGTACCAGGATTGTATTCGCTTTCCCATTTTTCAAAGCCAGGTAAGAAAACACCCTTGTAGTTTTTGCGCTCTACAAATGTATGAATCGTATCACCATAGGTTTTGATGGATGCTTTCACCACTTCACCGTTTGCATCTGTAAACACTGTTGGTTCCATCACAACTTCTGCACCACGACTGGTCGTTTCTTCAAATGCCTTTCGAGCATCATCTACCCACAATGCAATGACTTTTACACCATCACCATGTCTACGGATATGATCTGAAATTTCGCTATCAGGATTAAATGGTGTAGTTAAAACCAATTTTATTTTATCTTGGCTGACCACATACGAACAATATTCTTTATTCCCAGTTTCTAGTCCGCAATAGGCAAACGATTCAAAGCCAAAAGCTGTTTTGTAATAGTGAGCTGCTTGTTTGGCATTGCCTACATAAAGCTCAACAAAATCAGTTCCATTAATTGGTAAGAAGTCTTGTGCTTCTTCAAAGATTTTTTCAATTCCGTAATTGAAATTTTCGACTGTTGTTAGATTTGACATTTTTTAATAATTCGGCCTCCCCAACCCCTCCAATGGAGGGGCTTTTGAGAGCCATTTTTTTTAATATTTAAAAATTAGTTTCATTTTGTTTCTTACTCCCTCTTTTGGAGGGCGGGGAGGCATTTATTCCAGCCAAGATTTATAATAATCTTTCACATCTATTTTCATGGCTTCTTCTGTAATCATAACGGGTGCAAATGGATCTATCATCACAGCTAATTCATGTGTTTCTTTTTTACCAATACTACGTTCAATAGCGCCTGGGTGTGGACCATGTGGAATACCACCTGGGTGTAATGTGATTTGTCCTTTTTGAATATTATTTCTGCTCATGAAATCACCATCTACATAATATAATAATTCATCACTATCAATATTGCTATGATGATAAGGTGCAGGAATTGCTTCTGGATGATAATCATACATACGAGGTACAAATGAACAAATCACAAAGTTTGCATTCTCAAATGTTTGATGAATAGGAGGAGGCATGTGTATGCGTCCAGTAATTGGCTCAAAGTTAAATATAGAGAATATATAGGGATAATGATAGCCATCCCAACCTGCAACATCAAATGGATGATTAGCATACTGATATGGAAACATCATTCCTTTTTTCTTGATAAAAATATCAAATTCTCCTAGTTCATCGTATGTTTTTAAATTGCTTGGACGAACTATATCTCTTTCGCAAAATGGTGAATGTTCTAATAATTGACCAAATTGGTTTCTATATCGACTTGGTGTGAAAATAGGTGTAAAGCTTTCCACATACAACAAGCGATTTTTGTCGGTATCAAATTTTATTTGATAAACGGTACCTCTTGGAATGATGATGTAATCGCCATATTTGAAATTTAATTCGCCATACATTGTGTATACCGTTCCTGAACCCTCGTGGACAAAAATCATTTCATCTGCATCAGCATTTTTGAAAAAGTAGGGTGTACTTTCCATAGGTGCGGCCAAGCCGATATGCATGCCAGCGTTTACGAATAGCGTTTTTCTACTTTTTAAATAATCTTTTTCGGGTTGAATGTCGAAACCAGAAAAACTCATCGCATCCAAACCATTTTCAACAGCTACTTTTGGCGCTACCGAATACGCTTTATCTTTTTGTTTAACTCTTGTTGGTGGATATAAATGATACACCAATGAAGACATTCCTGCAAAACCTTGTGTTCCCACGAGTTCTTCCTGATATAAATTGCCATTTGGCTGACGACTAACTACATGTCGTTTGTCTGGGATAGTACCGAGTGTATGATAGATGGGCATTTTTTTTGAATTAATGCCTCCCTTTCCCTCCAAAGGAGGGTATTTAGGAAGCGTATTTAAAATATATTTTTGATAATAATATTTTTTTTCAGTTTCGCAATTTCCCTCCTTTGGAGGGATTAAGGGAGGCTAATGGCATTTAAAATAATCAAATGGTTCTTGGCAGTCCTTGCAACTATAAAGTGCTTTACAAGCTGTAGAGCCAAATTGTGAAATCACTTTTGTGTTTTCTGAATGACATTTTGGACATTTTACTGAAACATTTGTAGGTTTTAACCAATTTGCACAAGAAGAATGAATAGGAGCAGCAATTCCAAATTTTCGTAATTTTTCTTTTGTTGCTTCGGTCATCCAGTCGGTTGTCCATGCTGGCGAATACACTAGTTTTACGGAAGGATTTTCGATTCCATTTTGTTGCAACAAAGCCATTATATCATCTTCAATAATTCCCATGGCTGGACAGCCAGTATATGTTGGCGTAATGATGACTTCGCAAGAATGATTCGTAATATTTACATCGCGCAACATGCCCATTTCTTCTATCGAAACTACTGGTATTTCTGGATCTACTATTGTAGATAGTAAACTGAAAATACTTTCCTTAGTATGTGAAATTGTACTTACCATTTTGCGTCAGGATAGGAACGTTGTAAGTATTGCATTTCGGTCAATAAATGTCCTAAGTGTTCAGTGTGTATGCCTTTACGACTGCCTGTTTGCATAAAATCAACGACTGGAATTGTAATATTTGAATCTTTAAGGACTTCTGTAATCAATTTTGACCATGAATTTTTAACCTCATTTAAATTGTCTGAAATGCCTTCAGTAGCCAATATGACATCTTCATTATACATTTCAAATAATTCACCTGTATACATCCACAAATCATTAATGGCTTGCTGGTATCGACGATGACTTTCTTCTGTGCCTTTTCCTAATCGATAAGACCAATCACGGGCATGTGCAAAATGATATCGTGTTTCTTTAATGGCTTTTGCCGCTATGCCAGCAACTGTTTCGTCTTTGGATTTGCACAAGTCAGTAAATAAGAAGTATTCAAATGAAGATAATATTAATTGCTTCGCAACGGTGTAAGCAAAATCTCCAATTGGTAATTCTGTGATTAAATTATTCAAAAATTCACGTTCGCCACGTTTGTAAGCTAATTCGTCTTCTGTTTTTCCTTTACCTTCTACTTCACCTGCATATTTTAAAAATGCTTGAGCACGACCTATATTATCCAAGGCAATATTTGTCATAGCTAAATCTTCTTCTAATATTGGACCACGGCTACACCATTCGGCTATGCGATGTCCATTGATTAAGGCATTGTCACCCAATCTTAGTAAATATCTATAAAGTGCTTCTTGTTTTGTCATTGTGAATGTTTTTAGATTTGTTTAGCGCCTTCTGGCATGACATAAAAGGTTGGATGACGATATATTTTATCATCAGCAGGATCGAAGAACATATCTGCTTCTTCTGCTTTCGAAGCAGTTACATACTTAGTAGGAATAACCCAAATGCTACTTCCTTCATTGCGGCGGGTATAAATATCTCTTTCATTATGCAAAGCCATAGCCGAATCAGAAGCATGTACGCTACCACAGTGTGTATGATCACCGCCAGATTTTTTTTGAATAAATACTTCCCAAAGTTCTAATTGTGTATCCATTTTTTTAATTACGAATTGAGAATTACGAATTACGGCTCTCAACTCTATTTTTAAAGGTTTATAATTTTTTAATTACGAATTGAGAATTACGAATTACGGTTCTCAACTCATTTTTTCATTTTTAATATTATTTTACAAATTTGTAATTATTCATTCGTAATTCGTAATTGGTAGGCCGCAGCTGCTTCTCTTACCCAAGCGCCTTCTGCATGATATTTTTTATGATGATCCATACGTTGTTTATTGCAAGGACCATTTCCATTGATTACGCGTTTAAACTCTTCCCAATTGATTTCGCCATGGTCATAGCATTGCTTTTCTTCGTTCCATTGGAGTTCGTCATCTGGTATAGATAGTCCTATGACTTCAGCTTGTTGAACCGTTTTGTCTATGAATTTTTGACGCAACTCATCATTGCTTTTGCGTTTAATTTTCCAATCGAATGCTTTACCTGAATGTGGACTATCTGAATCATGCGGACCAAACATCATCAAAGAAGGCCACCACCAACGATTCATTGCATCTTGTGCCATTTCGCGTTGTTCAGCAGTACCATTCATCATCGTTGTCATGATTTCATAACCTTGACGTTGATGAAAACTCTCTTCTTTACAAATGCGCACCATTGCTCGAGCATATGGACCGTATGATGTACGTTGTAATGAAACTTGATTTACGATAGCAGCACCATCAACCAACCAACCTATAGCACCGATGTCGGCCCAAGTCAATGCTTGGTAGTTGAAGATATTAGAATATTTGGCTTTGCCAGAATGCAATTGTTCTATCAATTCTTCTCGTGAAATCCCTAAGGTTTCACATGCACTATATAGGTACAATCCATGCCCGCCTTCATCTTGAATTTTGGCTAATAGAATTTGTTTAGCTCTCAAACTTGGGGCACGAGAAATCCAGTTACCTTCTGGTTGCATACCGATAACTTCGGAATGAGCATGTTGCGAAATTTGACGAATCAAATGCAAGCGATACTCATCTGGCATAATGTCCTTTGGTTCGATATTAAAATCGTTGTCTATTTTTTCTTGAAAAGAATTTAAATCTAATGTTGTGTTCATTGATGAATCATTTACACAACGAAAGTAATTTTACGCCCAAATCAAAATTGTGATTGAAATCACATTTTATAGAATGCAATTTTTAATCTCCTCAAATATTTATTTTATAATTGAAATAATAAAAATAATGTATTGTTTGTAACGCTTGTCATTACTGAGGTTCATCGATTTTTAATACTATTCATTTCGTACATTATAAACTAATATAAGAGCTAAAACATGATAAAAATCATACAGATTTTCATCGCATTTATTATCATAAAATACTAATTATTTAAATGCGCAATTTCAGTTAATTTTTTAAGCTGAAGTATTTTTATTTTTTTTCCATTCAACTCAATGATTTGATTGGATTGGAAATCATAGAGACATCGGGTTGCAGATTCGCGTGTTGTGCCTGCAAGGTTGGCTATATCTTCCCGTTTGATGCTTACATTGATGGTACATTGGTCTTCTTCATAACCATAATTTTTCTTTAATATCAATAACGATTCTGCTACACGATCGCGCACAGGTCGTTGAGCAGTATGTGTTATTTTGTGTTCGGCTTCTTTCAATTCATCTGACAACAAATGGGCTATATTTATAGCTAGTTTGGCATTGTTTTCCACCATGGCGTAAAAAGGCGCTTTAGGTATAAAACATACATGCGAATCTTCCATGGCTATTGCAGAACACGAAAAAATATCGTCACCAAAAATAGCGCGATGTCCCATGGTATTGCCATCGTGGATTAAATGTACAATTTGTTCTTTTCCATCTGTACCTATTTGTGTTATTTTGACTTTGCCTGATTGGACACAGAATAAACCTCTAGGATATGCACCTTCATTGAATAGCACATCACCTTTTTTAAAAAACTGACATGTTTTTATGGTATTCAATTGAGACATTTCTGTCTGGCTTAAATCCTTAAAAATATTTTCTAATCTAGATTTACAGGTTTGACAACTGATGTGTGAAAAATCGTCCATTTTATGATGAGCTTTATTGACTTATATGATGAATTTGAGTTTATTTAAATTCTGTATTCTAATAAAATTCTACAATCTTACATTCTATCTGATCAAACAGTTCTTCTTCGTCATTATAAATTATCATATCTAAATCTTGCATAATGTAGGCGCATTTTATTCCTTTTTTTTCAAATTTTTTTGATATGGTTTCAAGCTGCAACATGGCAAGTTCTATTCTTTGAGTTAACAATGTATCACTTACACTATCACAGCAATAATAGTGCCCTTTTAAAAACACGACAACATTGGCACTGTCTTCTGTCCAAGTAGGCCATTGCTTGGCTATACTATCAAACAATACAGTGGACGTGCTATCTAACGAAATGTGAGTGGTATCTGTCAAAAAATTGGATTGGAATAATGTATCTCTAAATCCGGGTTGCCTAAGTCGAATTGTATATTGAATATTATCTGGTAAGGAGTCATTCGTTAATTGGATTGTTTTATAAAATGGTCTGTAGCCCTGTTCGTTCACAGCTATTTGATAGGTTTTACCCATTTGTAGGGCTTTTGAGTAACTGCCATCGCCTTCATTGCTTTGTACATTGCCCATATTGAGTCCATTGTATGTGTATGTAAAATCGATGTAGCGATCGTACAATTTTGTTTTATAATATTTGTCTTCCAAATATCCTTTCAAACAAACTGTCGGTACGGGTGATATCATAGGATAAATATCAAAACTATAAATGTCCATGCCGCCTTTGGCGTCTTTTCGATTGGCTGCAAAGTATCCTTTTTGTCCGCGTGCATTGACGACTATGGAACTTTCAAAATTTTCACTGTTAATAGGGGCACCTAAATTTATAGGTTTTTTCCAGGTACCATTTTTGTTTTTTCGACTAATAAATAGATCTGATGCGCCAAGTCCGGGATGTCCATCACTGACAAAATAAAGTGTTTCATTGTCTGGATGAATAAACGGTGCAGATTCATTTTTACTGGTATTGATTGTAGGGCCCAAGTTGACAGGCTTAGTCCAAAAATTATTGACAAATCGACTCACCCATATATCCATACCACCGTATCCGCCTTCGCGATTGCTGACAAAATACAAATCTTTATTGTCGCTACTCAAACATGGTTGACCTTCAAATGCCGTTGTATTTATCGTAAAACCAAAATATTGTGGCGAGCTCCATTCATTATTTTCGCGGTAGCTAAACACCAAATCGCAACCGCCACTTTCTATGCCATTGGGACTGCGCATATCGCATCGGGTATAGAATATATAATATCCATCGGCACTCAACATGGCTGCGCCATCGGGCGAACTTGTATTGGGTGGAGTTCCCATATTTTTTGCATTAGTCCATTGTCCAGCCGTATCCTTATTAGATTCAAAAAAGTCTTCGTTGGCCCCATTTATTTTTCGTGTAAAAACTAGTTTTGTCCCATCTAAACTCAGCGTCGGAAAATATTCATCGTCTTTTGTATTGATGCTATCGCCTTCATTGAATAGTACAACGCCTGGTACTGGTGTTTTATCGTACACAGACGAAATAGTCATATCCATTCTGCTTTTTTGCACTTTGGCCACTTTAAGGGTATCCAAATCCGCAACAGACAATCTGTTCAATATTTTTATTGCTATTTCTTCATCCTTATTGCTATTCATTTTATTGGCCAAATAAGTAATGGGTGCATAGGCTTCATTTGGGTTCAGGTCAATGGCTTTATTGGCATAAAAGAGCGATTTAGTAAGGTTTTTGTGCAAGTAATATATTTCAGCTAATCTTACATAACTTCTGATTTGATTCGGAAACTTGAGCGTACTCGATTCATAACAAGTAATGGCTTTTTCTATTTTTCCTTTGCGAAGCAGATCCTCACATTCATTGTATTCTTTCCGATAAACTTTAAAAATAGAATCATTATTGTGTTGAGCTTTTATTTGAAAAGCAAAGCATAGTAACGTTGCCACAAAACATACCATTAGGTTTTTCTGTACAAATTGTTTCCTTACCTTAAACTTTAACTTCATTCCAGTTTTCAACGTAATATGCTATTTCGAAGGGGCTAAAATACAACATAAAACATTGATTTTTCTATACTTTTCTGATCTAGAATGGCTTGAAATTAACCATGAAAAAAGATATATCCGATGATAATTGCGGCAATAACTCCTAGAAAATCAGCCATCAAACCTGCCCATACCGAGTAACGAACATTTTTGATATTGACACTGCCAAAATACAAGGCAATGATGTAAAATGTCGTATCAGCACTACCTTGAAATATACTGGCCAATTTGCCCACAAAAGAATCAGGACCCAAAGTCGGATTTTTAGTCAAATCAAAAATATCTAACAGTAAGCCTCTAGCGCCACTGCCACTAAATGGTTTCATGATAGCTACAGGCAATGCCTCTACAAAATCGGAGTTTAAACCAAGACTCACTACCACAAATTTGATACTATCAGTAATATACATCAAAGCGCCACACTCTCTAAATGCTGCTATAGATACCAACATCCCCACCAGGTAAGGCAATATCTTTATCACCACATCCCAACCTTCCTTTGCACCATCTATAAACGTATCAAATACGTTCAATTTTTTGCGCATGCCACCAAGCAAAATAGCGACCACCAAAGTCAGCAAAATCACATTGCCGCTATGCTTCGTTATGGCGTCTTTGGTAGACAAGGGTAGCACTTGCACCAGCACCAATATACCAATGATAATCGTCAGCAAAGCGCCAAGCCATGTAATCAATACACGATCAAATTTCAATTTTTGTTTAATCCCTACAATCAAAATACTCGCTAGGGTAGCGGACAATGTAGCCAATACACAAGGTATAAAAATACTAGATGGTTCTGTACTATTTGCAGCCACTCGATAACCAATGATAGAAAGCGGTATCAAGGTCAAACCACTGGTATGCATCACCAAAAACATAATTTGAGCATTGCTTGCTGTGCCTTTATTTGGATTGATTTCCTCCAAGCTTTTCATGGCTTTCAGGCCAAATGGGGTAGCCGCATTGTCAAGTCCAAGCATATTAGCAGAGAAGTTCATCACCATTTCGCCCATAGCAGGATGTTTATCAGGCAATTCTGGAAACAAACGCTTCAAAAAAGGATTTAATTTACGCGCCAAAAAGTTAATTGCACCTGCACGTTCAGCGATCTTCATCAGTCCCAAAAAGAAAATCATAGCGCCAGCCAATGGTATACCCACATCCAAAACAGCCACTTTAGCTGTCTTCAACATCGATTCGACTATGGTTGTAAACAATTCAATATTGCCAACCTGTATCGATTTCAGCAAAGCCACCACAAAAGCAATGACAAAAAAAGAAATCCAGACATAATTCAATACCATAAAACGTAAATTAGAAATGTAATGATAAATAAAAAAAATCATTCTTGTTTTACAACATCTCAAATTCAAGATAATTTGGAGCCAAACAATGAAATTCTATTTGACTAATTCCTGCTACTTTGTGCGCACGGCGAACTGAAGTATCAGGGCTAAAATTCAGAGACATCTTCTTTATTTGGCTGAGTGAATGCAGGGCTTTTCGTTAGTAAGAAGGCTGAAGAGTATATCTATTCTAGTGCAAGTGATTATTACTTTGATAAAGTAGGAAAAATACAAATTAAACGACTTAATAACCATGCATGAACAAACTATACGCAGAAGCACGAGAAGCCCTCGCACAAAACCAACGCCTCACCTGTCCCGACTAGTCGTGGATTCTCGCGCCAGTGGGGCACTAAGGATCTACAAAAATTTATAATGGGAGGTACTATAACGAGAAAAGTGAATCCACTTTATTTTTCTTTCACTCTATTACCAGTCTTATCTATTTTAAAATTCTCTTCTTTTAAATACACCTCAGCAGTTCCATTAATAAATGAGGTTCGTATCCAATCATAAATAATGGGTATTACTACCTTACCTGTTCCATCAATAAAGCCCCATTTTTCTCCCGACATTATAGCAGCCAATCCATCCGAAAACTCTTTTGCAGCATTATAATTTAAGGGGATTACTTCTTTACCAGTTTTGTCAATATAGCCCCATTTTCCTCCTTTAAATTCAATTCCTTGGTCTACTGTTTCATATTTGCCACCGGTGTTAACAAGGGCAAACCCATCTCTCAAAGGGTTAATATGATCATACTTAAAAGGAATAATCAATTTACCATTGATTTCAATAAATCCCCATTTATTATTTTTAGAAACACCACACAGCCCTTCTGAAAAATAGGTGTTTGTTTCATCGTACAGTTTTGCATTAATTACTTCTTTGCCTTTGTTATTAATAAAGAATTTCTTTTCATTGAGCTCAACAAATGCACGACCAGAATTAAATGGGTTTGCAGTAGAATAAATTAGCGGAATAACTTCTTTACCAGTACTGTCTATAAATCCATATTTATCTGCCGTAACCAGAAAAAGTCCATCATTTTTATCGCTGTAAACCTGGGTGTATTTTAAAGCACAGATTTCTTTTCCTGATTTGTAAAGAATGCCCTTTTTTCCATTAATTTCTACTTCAGTATAATCACCCCAATTGAATGTGCCACAAGAAGTATATTTAGGGTTAATGATTACTTTTTCACTGATACGATCTTTGTATCCCCACATTTTTTTTTGATCTACCTCTACTGAAAAGGGATACAGCTTATAATTTCCGGAAACTTCTCTAGTTTCTATGCCTTTACCATCAATTTTATTAGGTGCTACTTTTGTTAAAATAGGTTTAGTTGCCACTTTTTTTGTTGCAACATGAATAGGCTCTACTACACTGGTAGTTTTCATTGATTCTCGTCTGTAAATATCTTTAGTCCCTATTATGTATATATCTTCACCAGCTATTCCTCCTTCGTGATTTAGTTCTAGTGACATTAAATTACTCTTACTCCAACTAATGCCACCATCTTTTGTGTGCATAAGTGCGTTGAAAGACGTTACATAAAAGTCTTTATCACTTTTTCCAAAAATTGATAAAGGATAGTAAGGCGAATTTATTGGCAGATTTAACCAAAGTTTCCAAGTTGCCCCTTTATCGCTTGAGCGAAAAAGTTCACACTTTTTAGTTTCATTATCTGAATTTGTAATAGCGTAAACCGTATTTGGAAGTGATGCTGGAGACCACATACTACCTATAGTTTTTCTTGTTGGAAACATTATATCCTTCCATGTTTTACCTTCATCGGTACTACGTAAAACAATTCCCATTTCACCATAAATTAATATACCGCCTGAAACATTTATTATATTACTTACTGCTGGCGTTTCACGAAATATGGGAAGTTTAGTTTTAACCCATTCATTTCCTTCGTTTTCAGTAATATAAACATCCCCTGTTTGCGATACAGCAATAACTTTATTCAATCCCACTGAAGTAATTCCAGAAATTATTGTTGAAGATTCTTTTTGCTTTGTCCAATTTTTGCCATCATTACTATGGTAAATACCTCGTCCACCAGCATATAGGTTGCTTTTTGATTTTCCCCAAAGACTAGTAACTAAATCAGTAAATACAGTATTCCAGGTTTTACCATGGTCAATTGAATGTATTACTCCATTGTCACCTGCCACGAATACATCGTTTATACTACTGCTCCAAAAAGCATAAAACTGACCTTTATTACTTCCTGTACATTTTGTCCAATTATTATCTTCTTCATTTTTCAGAACGAGATTATCATTAAAAAATGTGTTTTGAGCTAGTAAAACATTACTGCAAACTAGCATTGAAATTGCAGCAGTTAGAATTGATTTTTTTTTCATTTTTTTTCATTTTAAACTTTCCTACTCGTTTGGCTTTTCGGTGTCGCCCCGTTTTTGAAATGGTTGCTGTCTCCACTTTTTTTCACGAGTTAGATAGTTTTTTCCTTATTGAAGGCGATGATTTGAATTCTATGATGTCGTTTAGTTCAATGCTGCTAAGTTAGTATTATGTCTGGGTGGTGGTTGGTTTTTGGATGCGGTTGGGCAAAATTAAATGTGCTGCAAAAGCGTTGGCTCGTGTGTCGGCTTGCACCTCTTTTAATTTTACGAAGCATTGGTTACTGTTTTTAAAAAGTATCATTTCTTTTCTATTTTCGATTCATGTTTCTTGTGTCGTTCTTACAATGACCGCTAACGGTCCCTTTGCAGCAGCAGGCTGAGAGTTCAGTGAACGAAAGCTTGGTAAATGTACAAAAGATTATTAAAGAACCAAATGATTGAAAAGCTACAAAGCCAAACTTGCTAATGCAAAGTGTTAGGTGCAGGCGGGTTGTTTATTTACTTTGTCCATTCAGCTGATGAATATAATTTATTTTTCCAATATATTCTTCACTATTTAACTCCCGAATTTGCTCAAGCTTCAGTATTTTAATTATTGATTCTGACTTTTGATTGTAGTAAAAGTTGAAAAAGGAACTTACCAGAATAAAAATGAAAACAGCATAATTTTATATCCTTTGCATTTTCAAATATTTCAAATAAATCATTCTATTGTTTGTTTTCATTGTATCCGTTTGTCTCCCAAATCAAAAATCTCAATTTATACAATGAAATAAAACTCTCAACAGATTCAAAACATGCTTTGTCATTATGTATATAACATTCACTTCGATTTAGAATTGTAAGACATTCAATACTATACAGTATTTCTGCATTAGCGGACAATATTTTCTTTAAGTAATCAGAGATATTCATGTCTTTCGATAGCATAAAGGTTTAGTTGGAAACGAACTGAAGCTTGCACCCAACTTGTTATTATGGAATGTTTATGCAATTTACAAAATTAACATAGACTCTTCTAAATGGCTATATTGATTCGTTATTTGCATAGTCAAATATATTGTATATTTTTTAGAAATCATAGGCGTGGTATTATTAATCTTAGATTGTTTGTGCATCAATTAGTACCTTTTAAACTGGAAGTATTTATACTTTTTGACCAACAACATATAGGTAATCCATTTTTTACATTTATTTAAATTGATGCACTTATTGGGAAGACATTGTTTCAACACTAAAATTCATAAAAGGTAAATTTTACCAATTTTGGCAGAAATGAAGTGCATTTTGTGTCAATAATTACACATGTGTTGCAATGCAATTGCACAATTGTGCAATTGCATTACAACTTTTTGCAAAACTTGGCACCTACCTTGCAATTACATTGCACCATGTGTGCAATACAATTGCACTATGTATGTAATGCAATTGCAACTTTTTGCAATTCAATTGCACCTTGGGTGCAATGCAATTGCACATTTGTGCGAAATTTGGCACAAGAGGTGCAATTTTTGAGTTAGTATCCATTAGACTGTGTAAACTGTTTAGGGTAGTTCATTAATTATAAGCTTTGATGATTTGAATGTATTTCATAATCTCAATAATGCGCGTGTCGATGAAGTATAGCCTTGATACCCCAAAGCGCCGTGCGCTCGGGGGAAGCAAGAAGTTGTTGAAGTATGTAATTCAGCTCGGCTCCAAATAACTAGAATCATTTCAATTCTATATCAATTTATCATATCGAATTTAAACATCAATCGAACTATTATGTAGCTTGATTTCTGTCGTAAAATGTAAATAGGAGAGCGGAGAATTCATCAGTTGTTTCCGGTCAGTGCGATTCTTATTTGACGATTACTCAAAACTTAGTTTTATAAAAAGTACAATTTTGTATTTTTCATTGTTATTTTTACCCAATGGATGCACATCGCTTTCTTGAACACTTAAATAATCCCTCGCTTTGGCATACAGCCGATAAAGAAACATGGGAGAAACTAACGCAGCAATATCCATATTTTGCCCAAGCTCGTTTGCTTCACTACGCTATAGCTACAGCGCATACTGCCGACAATGTGAAGTCGATAGCCGTATACAAACAGGATCCTTATTTGTTTGCAGCCTTTGTAGCCAAGGCCAATGAGCCAGCACCTAAACCTAAAGTCGTACCCGAAATTCCTGTAGAAGAACCTCCCAAGCCAACTGAAGAACCTATAACACCAATTGAAGAGCCCATAAAACCTGTAGATGAACCGATTACTCCTATAGAAGAACACATTGATACAAAGAAAGTTGAGCAAGATATTTTGACCTTAATCAATGAATTGCCCAATACGAACCCTATCATTCTAAACAAATCCAACAAAACGCAAACGGAACCTAGCCCAAAACCAATTGAAGTTCAAGAAGCTCCAAAGGTTGAGGAAACGATAACGGAAGAAGATGATTCTGATAAATCGTTGATGGTGATGATGAGTTTTACGGACTGGCTCAATTTTTTTAAAACCAAACGTGAGCGCGAATTGTCTGAAGAAAAAGATAAAAAAGCACTCAAAACGAGTTGGCAAAAGGAAAAATTAGCGGCTGCGGTAGAAGAGGATGAGGACGAAATACCAGAACCTATATTTAAGCAAGCAATGGACTCTATAGCCATGGAATCGAGCATGATGAGCGAATCCTTAGCTAAAATATTGGCTGCGCAAGGCAAAATAGATAAGGCAATAGATATGTATAAAAAATTAAGTTTGCGAAATCCCGAAAAAAGAAGTTATTTTGCGGACTTAATTGAACATTTAAACTCAAAAAGAGACTAATTTATGGCTATTTTATTTATCGCATTAATTATTGTAACCTGTGCTGCTTTAGCATTTTTTGTATTGATTCAAAATCCTAAGGGTGGCGGTTTGGCTGGATCTTTCGGTGGATTTGGTAATCAAATGATGGGTGCTAAACAAAGTACTGACGTTGTAGAAAAAGGAACTTGGATAGCAGGTTCTGTATTGTTGGTATTGACACTGTTATCATTTGTATTGCGTCCAACAACTAAAACTGATGCTAACGAAAAAACAATGTCTGAAAAAGTAAATACAGGCGTACAAGCTCCTGCAATGCCTCAAGCACCTCAAGGTCAAATGGCTCCTGCACAAGGTCAAGCTGCACCTCCACAAGGACAGCCAGCACAAACACCTGCTCCTCAACCAACGCCTGCTCAAACTCCAGCACCAGCACAATAATTATTTTAATTACATTATATTCAAAACGCCTCATTCAAGGCGTTTTTTTTATGTGATATTAGTTAGTTTTTCAAGTATCGTAAACACTGCTGGACAGACTTCTGAATTTTTGAGTGTCAATGCACTACGTTTGAGTAACACATCTTCGTCGGTATATGGATAACGTGCACAATCGCTAGGGCGAACATCGTAAATGTAACAAGTATTATCTTCGTTTAAAAACTGACAAGGTTGCTGTTTGTTGACATAATCGCCTTCTTCGTCCAACTTGAGGTAGGTTTGGATAAAGTCTCCTTCTTTCATACCCAATGATTTGGCTATGCGCTTAATGTCAGGAATTTTGAAACGAGGGGAATGGTTTTTGCAACAATTGGCGCATTGCAAACAGTCGATTTGTGCAAAGGTTTCTTCGTGCAAGACAGGCAATACCTTAATAACCTTACGCTGATCGCACTTTTTTAAAAATTGAGCATATTGCTTTTTATGTTCTTTGGCTTGTTTTTGCCACAAATCAGGCAACATATTAGCTGTATTGGCTTTTCAAGTTTTTGAGCATATCCTCAGTCATGGCATCCAAATCGTATTGTGGTTTCCAATTCCAATCTTGTTGCGCTTTCGAATCATCAATACTTTGGGGCCATCCGTTGGCAATAGCTTGACGGAAATCTGGTTTATAACTCAACGAAAACTCAGGAATATGCTTTTGAATCGTTGCGCCTATTTCTTTCGGAGAAAAACTCATCGCGCTCAAATTATACGAGCTACGAATCTTAACTTTTTCAGCCGGGGCTTCCATCAATTCTATGGTAGCACGAATAGCATCGGGCATATACATCATAGGCAAGTAGGTATCTTCGCTTAAGAAGGAAGTATAATCTTTGTCGCGTAAGGCTTCATGGTAAATTTCTACAGCATAATCTGTCGTACCGCCACCAGGTGCTGATTTATAAGAAATCAAACCTGGATATCGAAGACTTCGAACATCAATACCATAGTGAGTATGATAATATTCGCACCAACGTTCGCCAGCATACTTGCTGATACCATAAATAGTTGTTGGTTCTATGACAGTATGTTGAGGTGTATTTTGTCGAGGTGAGGTAGGGCCAAATACTGCAATAGAACTTGGCCAATATATTTTATGTAATTTTTCTTCTTTTGCTATTTCAAGTACATTGAGCAAACTCTGCATATTGATATGCCAAGCCAATCCAGGATTTTTTTCGCCAGTAGCAGATAATATAGCTGCAAGCAAATAAACCTGTGTAATGTTATGACGCAATATTAATACGTGCAACATTTCTTTGTTCATGACATCGCAAGTAACATATGGACCAGTGCCTTTCAATAAATCGTGTTCCTCTCTTAAATCGCTCGCCAACACATTTTCGTTGCCATAAATACCACGCAATGCTGTGGTTAATTCTACACCTATTTGGCCGCAAGCGCCTATTACCAATATTTTTTCTTTTGTTATCGTCATGGTTGTACTTTATTGGTAACAAATGTAGAAAAAGTACATTGATTTTCAATGCAATTTATAAGACAGAATATAACTTCACTATTATTTGTATTCAGTAGCTAAATCAATGCGATAGACGATGATGCATAGCCTTGATCCTTTCACGTCCTTCAAGACGTGAAAGAGAGCAAGACGTAGTTTAATCAAGGTAATTAGTTTGGCTCCGAATTGTATTTGAAAATTTTGAATAAAAAAATGGCTTGCCTTTGAAAGACAAGCCATATTAGAAATATTATTTGGATGAATTATGCTACGACATCGTTTTCCATTAAATGAACACTACGTTTGATGAATGCAGTTAGATGTTCGCCAGTCAATAATCCTTGAGAAAGCATAGCCAAGTCCGCTAAGTTTTTCACTAAGTTTTGTTGCTTTTCTTCGTTGCTTTCTTTGAGTATTTGTTGATAAATAGGATGATTACCATTGACGGTCATCATGATTTCGTCGGGCATATTGGCGTACCAACTCATTTGCGGATTGATGGATGCCATATCTTTCATGCGACGCATCATTTCGGGGCGCGTAACGATAACAGGTTGTGCATCGGTACTCAAACCTTTACACTCAATTTTAACGCCTAGGTTGGTTACTTGACTGGTAAAGATTTCTGTAAGTTTAGTTTCTTCTTCTTTGTTTAATACAATATGGTTTGCGTCGGATTTATCGATCAAATTGTCTGCTATCTCAGAATCTACGCGGGTAAAGGTGACATTATCCCACTTCATTTCCATATTGTTGATAAATGCATTATCAACCAAAGTTTCCATTTCAATGATTTTGTAGCCTTTGTCGTTTGCTGCTTGAATGTATGCATCTTGTTTTACAGCATCGGTTGTATACAGTACAACATGTTTACTTTCTTTGTTGACTTGACTTGCTTCTGTGGCTTTTTTGTACTCCTCAAACGTGTAGAACGTTTTCGAAACAGCATCTTGCACGATAAAGAAATTGTTGGCTTTGTCCAAAAACTTATCGTCGGTCATCATACCATATTTGACAAACAATCCGATATGTTCCCATTTGGATTCAAACTCAGTACGATCATTTTTAAATAATTCGTCCAATTTGTCAGCCACTTTTTTAGTGATATGGGCATTAATTTTTTTGACATTCGGATCGCCTTGTAGGTAGCTACGACTTACATTTAACGGTATATCTGGACTATCTATAACACCGTGTAGCAACATCATAAATTCAGGAACAATTCCTTTGACTTCATCTGTTACAAAGACTTGATTGGAATACAAATTGATTTTATCTTTTTGTATTTCGTAATTGTTTTTAATAGTTGGGAAATACAAAATACCAGTCAAGGTAAACGGATAATCGACATTGAGATGAATCCAAAACAATGGAGGTTCGGCAAAAGGATAAAGTTCTTTATAGAAATTTTGATAATCTTCGGCAGTTAATTCGCTTGGTTTTTTGGTCCAAGCTGGATGAGTATTGTTGATTTGCTCATATTCAAATTTGATTGGAACAGGCAAAAACGCACAGAATTTCTTTAAAATACCTTTCAAACGAGAAGCATCCAAAAACTCCTCACTTTCTTCATTGATATGCATCACGATATCGGTTCCACGCTCTTCTTTGTCGGTTTCAGATAAAGTAAAAGAAGGGCTACCATCGCAACTCCATATAGAAGCTGGTCTGCCTTTGTATGATTTTGTTATCACATCTACTTTGCTACTTACCATAAACGAAGAGTAAAATCCAAGACCAAAATGACCGATAACACTAGCACTTTCTGACTGACCTTTGTATTTGGTCAAAAATTCTTCGGCACTAGAAAATGCAACTTGGTTAAGATATTTGTCTACTTCTTCGCTTGTCATACCGATACCGCGATCGCGAATTGTGATTGTCTTTTTTTCAGTATCGAGGAGTAATTCTATGTCAATATTTCCTACTTCTTCGTTGTATTCGCCAATAGAAGCTAGGGTTTTGAGTTTGTTGGTCGCATCGACGGCGTTGCTAATCAGCTCACGAATAAATATTTCGTGATCGCTATACAAGAATTTTTTAATAATTGGAAAGATGTTCTCTGTTTGTACTCTAATTTGTCCACTTTGCATAGTTATAGATTTTTTATACTCTTGGTCAAACATTGTGCCATGCAATATCCGAGTGACAAAATGGCGAATAAATTGTGATTGTGGAATATCAATTCAAATTTTTATATATTTTTGAATTGTAAAAAAATATTCAAGTCATGATTAAAAAAATATGTTTTGCTTTTTTGCTAATAATGGGTTTAAATAGCGTCGTTTCTGCTCAATTTTTACCAACAGCTAATTTGACCATTTTCTCAGAAGATGGGAATAAATTCTATCTCATACTCAATGGCGAACGTCAGAATGATGAACCTCAAACCAATATTCGCATTGAAGAATTGCCTCAACCATACTACAATTGTAAAATCATATTTGAGGATAAATCCATGAAAGAAATTTCAAAAAATATGTTGATGTTGGTAGATGCCAACAACATACCGCAGGATGCAACTTATAAAATTAAAAAAGATAAAAACGGGAAAAATTTATTGCGTTTTTTCTCATTCATGCCAGCTGAACAAAACATGATTCGTCCATCCAATTGTTCGGTGTATCGATTTGGAAATCCAGGACAAATGATAGCTGGGCCTGGTTTTATACAACAATCTACGACTATACAGCAACAATCTGGTAGAGGAAATGGGGTAGGTGTAAATGTAAATGTGGGTGGTGTAAATTTAAACGTAAATACAGATATGGGTGGACAAGGTTCTATGGCTACTACCACCACGACTACTACAACGACTACGACTGGCGGTAGAACAAGAATTCAACAGCAAGATGATTTTTTTGAGCAACCTCAGCAACAAATGCAACAACAAGGTTGTATGAATGCTTTCGCTATGGCTCCTCGCGACTTCAATGCAGCATTGGCAACACTTAAAAATGAAAGCTTTGACGAAGCAAGGTTAGATATTGCGAAACAAATTATCACGAGTAATTGTTTGAATACAAACCAAATAATCTCCATGTGCAACTTGTTTAGTTTTGAAGCTTCAAAGCTTGACTTTGCAAAATTTGCATACGATCATTGTATAGATCCTAACAATTACTTTAAAGTGAGCAATTTGTTTTCGTTTAGTAGTTCTAAGCAAGAATTGACGCAGTATATACAGGGGAGATAAGGATAAGATTAAAACTAATTTATTTTTCTAGAAGTCAATTTTCTTAAAACCAAAGAAATGTGACTCGCCATTTCGAAGAATGGGTACTAATCACCAAAAAAAATCACAAAACGTGAATAACTATTTTAAGTTCTGATAGAATTAAAGTTAAATTTGTGAAATTTTTTTCTCCCCCCATTCATGGCTGATTTTACACAAGATAGGAGTAATTATATCCGTATTCTATTTACGGCTATTCCTGTCATATTGATACTAAGATTGTTGTTTTTGCAGGTATTCGACTTTGGTGGCTACAAACAAGCTGCTTTGGGGCAAGCTGTTTATATTAAAAAAATATATCCACCACGTGGTACGATTTATGATCGCAAAAATGTAGTGATGATGAACAATAGTATTGTATATGACTTGTTGGTCGAACCCAAAAAAATTAAAGAAGATTTTGATACTACATTCTTATGCAAATTATTAAGTATTTCTAATGAAGAATTTCGTATTCAATTTAAGAAAATGGTCACCAAGTATGGTTGGGGACATCGAAATTTAGCAATTTACAAAAATCTTTCGCCAGCAACAGTGGCACGTTTGCAAGAAAATATTTTTGATTTTCAAGGATTAGAGCTAGTTGAACACTCCGAACGTCAGTTTACCTATTCTTGTGGTGGCAATATCATGGGATATATCAATGAAATCAATGCCAAGCAACTTGAAAAGGAGAAGTATGCCTATTACGAAAAAGGCGATTATATTGGTATTACAGGTTTGGAAAATCATTATGAAAATGTATTAAGAGGCAAACCAGGTGTGCAATATTTGCTCCGTGACGTTAAACAACGTATCCAAGGTCAATACAAAAATGGTAGTTTGGATTCAGCTTCCGTACCGGGTCAATCTTTGCATTTGTATGTTGATGCAAAATTGCAAAAACTGACTGAAGATATGTTGGCCAATAAGCTTGGAAGTGCTGTAGCCATAGATCCTGAGACAGGCGGTATATTGGCCTTTGCCAGCGGCCCAACTTTTGATCCATCACTTTTGACAGGTGCCGACAAAGGAAAAAACTTAGGCAAACTATTAACGGATGCTACGAAGCCATTGTTTAACCGTGCCATCCAAGCCAATTATCCTCCAGGTTCTACATTCAAACCTATAACTGCTTTGGTGGCGCTTGACGAAGGCGTCATAAATCCATCTTATGGTTATCCTTGTGGTGGCGGATATTATGCATGCGGAAGACGAATTGGATGTACACACTCTGGTGGTGGACATGCGCGAAATTTAGCTTTTGCCATTGCCAATTCTTGTAATGCCTACTTTTGTCACATTTTTCGTTTGTCTATTGATGCACCAAAGTATGAAAATGTGCATGTTGGACTTCAACGTTGGCATCAATATATGACTGATTTTGGACTCGGACACCCGACCGGAGTAGATATTCCTTCTGAAAGCAGTGGCCATGTACCTGATTCAAATTATTTTAACCGAATTTACAATGGCAATTGGAATTCTTGCAATATGAGCATCATTGGAATGGGGCAAGGTGAAATATTGTTAACGCCATTGCAATTGGCCAATGCGATGTGCATCATTGCTAACAAAGGTTATTATTATGTACCTCACTTTGTCAAATCAATTGACAAGGACAGTAATCATGCACTTTTAGCTCCTTATCTAAAAAAACATCAAGTTGCTCAAATAGCAGATTCGGCTTATAATTATGTGAGCGTGGGTATGATGGAAGTTGTGAATCAGGGTACTGGTAAAATAGCTCAAATACCTGGTATTGAAGTCTGTGGTAAAACAGGAACAGCTCAAAATGAACGTATGATTAATGGCAAACGTGTTAAACTTCAAAATCACTCGTTATTCGTAGCTTTTGCGCCGCGTATAAATCCTAAAATAGCTGTTGCAGTGTGTATAGAAAATTCAGGCTATGGTGCTACTTGGGCTGGACCCATCGCTAGTTTAATGATAGAACAATACTTGAGAGATACTATTTCGGCAAAACGATTGCCTTTAGTAAAAAAAATGAAAGAAGCTAAGATTATTCCAAACTACACATATATCATTGATTCAATTGAAAAACAAGAAGCACGTAATCGTGAATTATTGAAAAAAATGCCAAAAGACAATTTGGCTCGCTTAAATTTTAAAAAAGACAGTATAGCGAGATCGCAAGATTCAATTAAAGCGGTTTATTTTTATCAAAAATATTATGGTTTAAAAACTAAAACAACTAATTAAAAATTTTGAAGCAAAATTCATACAAAAATCAATCTTTAATCGATAGAATAGATTGGCTAATGGTCATTCTATTTATCGTATTGGCATTAATAGGTATACTGAGTATATACGCTGTAGAGCATCGCGATACCGATCAAGCTTTTTTGATTATGAATAAAAACTATTCCAAACAATTGATATTTTTTGGGATATCACTGGTAGTTGCATTTATTATCTTAATGACAGACAGTAAACTCTTTACTTCAATTCCTTTTTTAGCTTATGCTATAGGGTTTGTATTGCTGTTGCTCGCATTAACACCATTAGGAAAAGGGGTAAAAGGTTCACATTCTTGGCTCAACTTAGGTTTTATGACTTTTCAGCCGGGCGAATTGATGAAATTATTCACCTCTTTGACCATTGCTAAATTTTTGTCTTCTCAGGAAGTTAACTTTTCGACGCTCAAACACCGTTTGATTTGTGCAGGATTAGCAATATTTCCTGCATTAATTGTCATCATGCAAAATGAGACAGGTTTGGCTTTGGTTTATTTTTCATTCTTTTTGGCTATGTATCGCGAAGGTCTACCTAATATTGTGCTCATCATTGGGTTTTCCATTATTTCGTTAACACTCGCTACTTTACTTATACCCAAAAATATACTCTTTATCATATTGACTGTCTTGGCTTTGCTCATAGTGTATCGAGAGCGAAAACGACTACGTAGAAGCAAAGATTTGTTGGTTGTAGTAGCTGGTATATGGTTTGTAGGTGTTCTTTTTTCACAAGTTTTGGTACCTTTTGCTTTCAAGAATGTGCTAAAAGGATATCAAGTGCAGCGAATTTATACCATGATAGGACAGGATGTACCTGATGAATACACACGAGATGGTGTAGATAATAAAAAACAAAATGCCTCAGAATACAATGTTAGTCAGTCTAAAATTGCAATTGCTTCCGGTGGATTTTTAGGAAAAGGATTTTTAAATGGAACTCAAACTCAGTTCAATTGGGTTCCCGAACAACGAACAGATTTTATATTTTGTAGTGTTGGAGAGCAATTTGGTTTTTGGGGTAGTTCTACTTTAATATTGTTATATGTCACTCTTTTACTTCGAATTGTCCATATAGCTGAAAGGCAACGATCCCAATTTAGTCGAGTATACGCATATTGTGTGGCAGGTATCTTGTTTTTTCATTTGACTATCAATATCGGCATGACCATTGGATTAGCACCCGTAATTGGTATTCCTTTACCCTTGATTAGTTATGGTGGTACATCATTATTAACGTTTGCTGTGCTCATTTTTATACTCATTCGACTCGATGCCGATAGGCAAATGGTCCTACGTTAAAATAACTTTACACATGAATATAGATATTATCCCACTTTCTGAAGGTGTATTTACAATAGGTCACGACAAAGTTTTTCATCCGTTCGATATCCATTCGCATGAATTAAATGATAGACCCAAAGGTTCTCTTTTGGTTGAAATCCAACCATTTTTAATTAAAACAGATACAGATTACATTTTATTAGATACAGGTTTGGGGTTTAAATTACCAAATGGAGAACTTCAAATTCATGCTAATTTGAGACAACATGGCATTGAACCTTTGCAAATTACAAAAGTCATTTTATCTCATTTGCACAAAGATCATGCTGGTGGTATTTCGTACTATAATAACTTGAATATCAGCGAGTTAAGCTTTCCTAATGCAACTTATTATGTAAGTAAAAAAGAGTTTGACTTTGCCATTGAAAAGGGGAGTCCATCTTACATCATTGAAGATTTTGAGCACTTAAAAAATTCATCCCAAGTCGAATGGCTTGAGGATAATGGGATTATTTCTGGCCTAATTGAATTCACAACTGTGGGCGGACATTGTCCATTTCATATGACGTTTTTAATTCATGGTGAGTATCAAACTATATTCTTTGGAGCTGATGTTGCACCGCAACTAAAACAACTCAAGACTAAATATGTGGCTAAATACGATTATGATGGTCAGCGAAGCATGGAACTTCGTCAGGAATTTGCCATAAGAGGAAAAGAAGAACATTGGATATTTCTATTTTACCACGATGTTCAACATGCAATTGCGCAATTATAAAAAGGTCAAATTTGCAATTATCGGTTAGGAACTTGTCTCGTAGGGCGAGATGGAGCTTCTTGAATTCTTTGAGATTCTCTAGATGGAGGCGTGCTTCTACCAGGTTGCATTCTAGGAGATTGTTGAGCCGGTTGAGTTTCCATTATGCGTTTGCGTTCCAAACGTTGGGGTCTATCAAATGTCGGATTGTTATTATCTATATTTCTACGATAACGATTTGGTGATTCATCGTCAGTGCGATTTGCTTTACGAATAATCATTTGACGAAAATCCTTTTCAGCTTGAACAAGTTGATTCAATTGATTGTTGTCGATAATGCGTAAAAACTGTTGTGAATATTTACGTTTGATATCCAAGGCTTTTTGTTCTTGGTCCAAAATATCCTCGGCGCTACGTTGTTCATTTTGATTCATTCTGCGTTTTTCAAGCACAACTTGTTGTAATTCGTTTTCGTATTGATGGTATAAAGGCCAAAATTGCTCAGCCGTTTTAGGATCTAAATTTAATCGACTAGAAATATGAGCAATTTTAAGACTTTCAATACGATTTCCTTTGCGTCCGCCTGGCTGCGCAGTCAACGCAAATATTTGAAAACATAATAAAGTAACTAAAAATATCCTTTTCATGAGCTTTGGTTTATAGTATGTAAGAAGATAATTCTTCTTTGCTTATTGTATTTAATTGATTTTCAATGATTTCATTTTCAAGTGTTTGGAAATCTACACGAGATTCGTCTATACCTTCAAGTACTAAGTCAGTATCAAATTCCAATTGATGAGATTGTATATAATTTTCTATTTCAGAGGAAGAAATAGTGGCCAATTGTTGTTCAACGCTAGGTTTACTAGTTTGATTAAACATTAAAAAACCTAACCCAATGAAAAACAAAATAGAAGCAGCCATAGAGAGAGGAGCAAATCGACGAGTACCAATTTGAGTTGGTGCATTAGTTTTGATTTTAGACATGATTTGGTCATGTTGAGTATCAAAATAACTACTTGGAACGGAAAGCGGATTTTTGTTCGAAATTTGATCCAAGTAGATATGTGAAGTCATTTGTGCTGCGAAATCATTGAAATAGTTTTCGTCAGGAGCTAAAAGTGGACTAGACTTAGGTAATTGTTCAAGAAATATACTCGTTTTTAAATCATCTTCTAACTGCTCAAAGTAGTTTTGAGGTATATCAAAAGGCATTGATTTGGGTAAACTAAGTGTAAAATCATCCAACTTTATGGTTTCCATTAAATTGGCACTCATTTCATCAAAATAACCTTTTGGCACAGTGAAATCAGGCATCTCAACGAGGGGCAAGTTGACTTTTAAGTCATTTAATTCGTTTAATATGTCTTTTTTATGTTGCATTACCTTGTTTTGACTAGATTTTTGGTTTAAAGTTTAACTGTTTCTTATAAATTCTTCAACTTTTTTTGCTGCATGATGATAAGAAGCTTTCAAAGAACCTTCAGAAGTTTCCAATACATGAGACATTTTTTCATAAGGCATTTCGTCATAATAGCGTAAACAAAATACAGCACGTTGTTTTTCAGGCAGAGATTGTATAGCAAGTTGGAGTTTCCATTCCAATTTGTTCGCATCAAATCCTTTTTCGGCTTTAAGTGTATTAGATAAACCACTTTCATGATCAGAGAGTGAATACGATGATTTTTTCTTTTGTTGTTCAATATAGGTTAAACTTTCGTTGGTCGCTATTCTATAGAGCCAAGTATACAAACCAGAATCTTGTCTAAAATTTTCTAGATTTCGCCATACTTTGATAAACATATTTTGAAGTACATCGTTTGCATCCTCATGGTGCACGACTAATCGACGAATATGCCAATACAAACGTTCTTGATACTTTTTCACCAATACAGAAAACGCCCTTTCACGGGTTAAGGTATGCTGAAACATATCTAAAATTTCTTGATCTTGTATTTCGGCCATGAAAGGTAAAATTGAATGTCGTAGTTGTAAGACTAGGCTGTAAATATAAAGTTTAATCTTGTTTAGCCAAAATTTGAAAAAAGTTGCTAGTATAGATTAAAGTTTGATTAAACGCTTTTGCTCTATAGTGCTAAGTTTCGAACATTAATTTTGCATTTAAAAAAAATGATTACAGGGTCTGTTCACTAAACTGTGTCAGGGTTAATAAATTTCTTTTGAAGAGAAAGAAGCTATTAGCTCCTTTCCCCTCGTAAGATGTTGTTGTTTTTTCCA
>Ga0247831_1001530_pt1 | contig 42739 bp, 42 predicted proteins | sample LaCruzMarch2015__9_FD_192406 | JGI IMG/M metagenome (GOLD analysis project Ga0247831, IMG submission 192406) | Freshwater microbial communities from meromictic Lake La Cruz, Castile-La Mancha, Spain - LaCruzMarch2015_1m | ecosystem: Environmental > Aquatic > Freshwater > Lake | place: Spain...
CCACATCGCCCGGCACGCCCACGGCGCATTCGTGGCCATCGTCGTCAATCACCGCCACGCGGTGCCCAGGGTAGGCGCGGCCCATGCTGCCAGGTCGCGCAGGCCATCCCACACCCGCTGAGGTCTCACCATTCATGGCGCAGTTGCCGACGATGTAATTCACCTCGGTTTGGCCAAACATCTCATTCACGGTCACACCCAGCTCTTGTTGGCAGTAGTTGAATACCGCATCGCCCACGGCCTCACCGGCGCTCATGATGGCTTGCAAGTCCAGTTGAAACTGCAAAGCCGGATGGGGGTAGGCCTTCATCATGGCTTTCAAAGCGGTGGGAAACAAAAACGTGTGGGTCACGCGGTGTTGCTGCATCAAACCAAAGGCCAACTCGGCCGAAAAACGACCCGACCAAGCAACGATGGGTCGACCGAAATACAGGCTGGGCAGCAAGGCATCCATCAACCCGCCGGTCCAGGTCCAATCGGCTGGCGACCACATCACGGCGTGGCTGCCCAAGGGCAGCTCGAACTCGCCCACCGGCGCTTGGCCAGTAGGCGCAAAGCCAAACCAGTTTTGGCTGCAGACGAAGCCTGTCAGGTTGCCTATCAAAGCTCGGTGCGGGATCAAAGCGCCCTTGGGTGGCCCGGTGGTCCCGCTGGTGTAAATCAACACCGCTGGGTCGTTCGCCAAAGTCTCGGCCATCGGCCAAGCGGGGTGCACGGCTGGCGAGGCATGGGCAAGGTTCAAGCCATCGACCTGGGCAGCCCCGTTGCTGGAAGAGTCAGGGCAAAACAAGTTTTCAATATTGAAAACATGTCGCAATGCTGGGCACTCGGCCTGCAAGCCCTGCACCACGTCCTCGGACACCGCATCCACCAGGGCCAACACCGCTTGCGCATCTTGCAATCGGTAGGCCAAAGCCTCGGGACCAAACAACTGCGACAGTGGCATGACCACCGCGCCCATTTGCCACAGCGCCACATAAGCCACAGCGGTTTCAAACCGCTGAGGCAAAACCACCGCCACCCGGTCACCAGGCTGTATGCCCTGGGTCTGCAACCGATGGCATAGGGCATCGGCCGCGGTTTGCAACTGCGCAAAGCTGTAGACAAGTGGTGCGGCGTCCAAGCGGTGTTCGAGGATCACGACCCGCAGCGTGGCATCGTCATGCATGGCCCAACGCTTGGCACAGACCTGCGCGATGTTGAAATGGCGAGGCACAGACCAGCGGAAATCACGAAGCATTGGCGTGTGGTTGTCCTCAGGGTGACCGGGGTTCATGCAAGTCGTCCTTATGATCAACCGAATGTACCAAGTCAAACGGCCTACCCGCAGCAGCTTTGTCCCCCTGCGACACCTCTCCCACCATGTGCGTGAATGGGGCACACCCCGCCCCGACCAGTTGCCTTTGTTCATGGTCCATGGTTGGATGGACGTGGGCGCCTCGTTCCAGTTTGTCATCGATGCCATGACACAAGACCGCCACATCATCGCGCCCGACTGGCGTGGTTTCGGCCTGACCGAGCCCGGCCAAGTAGACCATTTTTGGTTCCCCGACTACCTGGCTGATCTCGATGCCTTGATTGACCACTTCCAGCCAGAAGGCGAGATTGACCTGTTGGGCCACAGCATGGGTGGCAATGTGGTGATGCAATACGCGGGTATTCGGCCCACGCGGATTCGCCGCCTGATCAATTTGGAAGGCTTCGGTTTGGCCGCGACCCAGCCTGAACAAGCACCGGCCCGCTACGCCCAATGGATGGACGAGATGAAGGCCTTGCGCCAAGGTGAAAAAGCCTTGCGCAATTACCCCAGTGCCGCGGCCGTGGCCGAGCGCTTGATGAAAACCAACCCGCGCCTGTCCACCGACAAAGCCCACTGGCTGGCCCAGCACTGGGCCAGACCGAACGCGCAAGGGGAATGGGAAATCTTGGGCCACCCAGCTCACAAAGTGACCAACGCCAATTTGTTCCATGTTGAGGAAGTGTTGGCGATGTACCAGCGGATCACCGCCCCGGTGTTGAACGTGGAAGCCAGCGAGAACAGCTTGGACACCTGGTGGAAAGGCCGTTTCAGCTTGGAGGAATACCATCAACGCATCCGCTCGGTGAAAAACCTGCAGACGGTGACGATCGAGGATGCCGGGCACATGATGCACCACGACCAACCTGCTGTGTTGGCCCAACATATTGAAGCGTTTTTGAACCAGCCATGACGCAAACCGATGTGCTGATCATCGGGGCGGGCGCAGCGGGTTTGTTTTGCGCCGGGGTCGCCGCGCAAAACGGCTTGCAGGTGCTGCTGCTGGACCACAGCCCCAAGGTCGCCGAAAAAATCCGCATCTCTGGCGGCGGACGTGCCAACTTCACCAACAAAGACATCGACCCGCGCGCGCCCCACAAACATTTTTTGGGTGAGAACCCACCCTTCGCCCGCAGCGCCCTGTCCCGCTACACCGCAGCCGACTTCATCGGTTTGATGGACAAACACGGCATCGCTTTCCATGAAAAACACAAGGGCCAGCTGTTTTGTGACCACAGCGCTCAAGACTTGATCGACATGCTGCTGCGCGAGTGTGAGGCCGGTGCGATGGGCGGCGCGGTCACGCGCTGGCAGCCCTGCAGCTTGCAAAGCCTGCAATGGAGCGACGCCTCGGCACACGGCTACACCGCCCAAACCAGCCAAGGCCAAGTGCAGGCCCGCGCCGTGGTGGTGGCGACTGGCGGCTTGTCGATTCCGAAAATCGGTGCGACCGACCTGGGCTACCGGCTTGCCGCGCAGTTTGGCTTGAATTTGGTGACACCCCGCCCGGCCCTGGTGCCGCTGACCTTTGCCGCGGACGATTGGCAGCCATTCGCAGCCATGGCGGGGCTTTCTCAAGCGGTCGAGATTTCAACCGGCATGGGCAAGCAGCGCCCTCTGTTTGAGGAAGACCTGCTGTTCACGCACCGAGGCCTGTCAGGACCGGCGGTGTTGCAAATTTCGAGCTACTGGCAGCCAGGAACCCCGATTCAGCTCAACCTGGCGCCAGGGCGCGACCTGAATGCGGCCTTGCGCGAGGCCAAACAGCACTCCAAAAAGCAAGTCGCCAACGCCCTGGCCGCTTGGCTGCCTGCGCGTTTGGCTGATGCCTGGGCTGCCCAAGACAGCGCTTGGCAGCGCAGCCTGCCCGACACCCCTGACAAAGCCTTGCATGCGCTGGCGAGGTCTTTGGGTGAGTGGTCACTGACCCCGGCAGGCACCGAGGGCTATGCCAAAGCCGAGGTCACGGCGGGCGGGCTCGACACCCGAGAGCTGTCCCAGCAAACCATGGAATCGCGCCAGCCCGGCCTGTATTTCATTGGGGAAGTGGTGGACATCACCGGCTGGCTGGGGGGCTACAACTTCCAATGGGCCTGGTCCAGCGCGCATGCCTGCGCCAAAGGCTTGGCACAGCGGCTCAGGCCGCTATAATGTCAGGCTCGATAATGGCTACCCCCCGACAGCCACAACCCGTTGGGAACCACCGCAGCCACGGTTTTGAAGTCCGATCTTCTTCTTTGCCAAGGTGTGCACATTTTGAAAATTGTTGTCAATGACCACCATCCGTGTAAAAGAAAACGAACCCTTTGACGTGGCACTGCGCCGCTTCAAGCGCACCATCGAAAAACTGGGCTTGCTCACCGACTTGCGCGCCCGCGAGTTCTACGAAAAGCCCACTTCTGAGCGCAAACGCAAAAAAGCCGCTGCCGTCAAACGCCACTACAAGCGGGTTCGCAGCATGCAATTGCCCAAAAAACTTTACTGATCCCGGCTCAGGCCCCGGCCTGACCAGGCTCGCCCGGCTTGTCCGCGCGGGCCTTTTTTTTCTCTCCAGGAGTTCACCATGGCACTGAAAGAACAGATCACCGAAGACATGAAATCCGCCATGCGCGCCAAAGACAGTGCGCGTCTGGGCACGATCCGCTTGCTGCAAGCGGCGATGAAGCAAAAAGAGGTGGATGAACGGATTGAGCTCGATGACCTGGCGGTGATCGCCATCGTCGACAAACTCATCAAGCAGCGCAAAGACTCGGTCGCCGCCTACCTCAGTGCCCAACGACAAGACCTGGCGGACATTGAAACCGCCGAAATCGCGGTGCTCGAGGTGTACTTGCCCCAGCGCCTGAGCGCCAAAGAGATCCAAGCCGAAGTCGCCGCCATCGTGGCCGAGGTGGGTGCCCAAGGCCCTGGCGACATGGGCAAGGTCATGGGCGCGGTCAAAACCCGCTTGGCTGGCAAAGCCGACATGGGTTTGGTCAGTGCAGCGGTGAAAGCCGCCTTGCAAGGCTGAATTATCATTCGGGCCAAATGACGACCTCAAAGATATTCCTGCAAATAGACAACATCACCAAACGGTTTGGCTTCACGCTGGCTGTTGACAACGTCAGCCTGAGCATCTACCGGGGTGAAATCTTCGCTTTGCTGGGTTCCTCAGGCTGCGGCAAATCGACTTTGCTGCGCATGTTGGCTGGGTTTGAAACCCCCACCACCGGTCGGGTGTTGCTCGATGGCCAGGATGTCACCGATTTGCCGCCCTACGAGCGGCCGATGAACATGATGTTCCAGTCTTACGCCTTGTTTCCGCACATGAATGTGTGGGACAACATCGCGTTTGGCCTGCGCCGCGATGGCGTGGCCAAAGACGAGCTCAACCAGCGGGTGGAAGAAATGCTGCAACTGGTGCAGTTGCAAAAATTCGCCAAGCGCAGCCCACACCAACTCTCTGGTGGCCAGCAACAACGCGTGGCCTTGGCACGCAGCCTGGCCAAGCGACCTCAACTGCTGATGCTCGACGAACCCCTGGGCGCGCTGGACAAAAAACTGCGCGAGCAAACCCAGGTCGAGTTGGTCAACATCATCAAACAAGTCGGGGTGACCTGCGTCATGGTCACGCACGACCAAGACGAGGCCATGACCATGGCTGACCGTATCGCGGTGATGAGCGAAGGCAGTTTGTTGCAAGTGGGCACACCCAATGATGTCTATGAAAACCCAAACTGCCGTTTTGTGGCGGACTTTGTCGGCAATGTGAATTTGTTCGATGGCGAGGTGTCTGTCTACGAACCCGACCATGTGGTGGTCAGCAGCCCCGTGTGTGATTTCTATGTGGGCCATGGCATCACGGGCAGCCTGGGCATGCCGGTGTCAGTTGCCCTGCGTCCCGAAAAAGTATTGCTCAGCAAAGACAAGCCTGAAGGGCCTCATAACGCCGTGGCCTGTGTCTTGAAAGACTGGTCGTACTTTGGCAGTTTCACCAGTTACGGCTTGCGCCTGTCGAACGGCCAAACCATCAAGGTATCGGTCACCAACGCCGACCGCGACCAAGAGGCGATCGAAGAAGGCCAAACCGTTTGGGCGCACTGGCAAGACAACGCCATGGTGGTCCTGACCCAGTGATCAAGCGCCAGCGACTTTCATTCGGTTGACCAGCACCGAGCCCACGGTTTTGGCGCCATGGTTGTAGGCATCGACACCGACAGCCTCGATGCCCATCAGCATGTCTTTGAGGTTGCCAGCGATGGTGATCTCTTGGACCGGATAGGCGATCTGCCCTTTCTCCACCCAAAAGCCACTCGCACCCCGGGAATAGTCGCCGGTGACGTAGTTGACGCCCTGGCCCATGAGTTCGATGACGAACAAACCGGTGCCGAGCTTTTTCAGCATGGCGTCCAAGTCGTCCTTTGCTTGGGTGAGTTTGGACGTCATCACCAGGTTGTGCGAGCCGCCTGCGTTGCCCGTGGTTTGCATGCCCAGCTTGCGGGCTGAATAGCTGCTGAGGAAATAGCCCTCGACCAAACCATCGCGGATGACCTGACGAGGCTGAGTTTTCACGCCCTCTTCGTCGAACATCGAGCTGCCTTTACCGCGCTTGACAAACGGGTCCTCATGGACTTGCAGGTGCTTGGGCATGACTTGTGTGCCCAACGAATCGAGCAAAAAACTGCTTTTGCGGTAGAGCGCAGCGCCACTGAGGGCGTGCACCAAACCACCAAGCAAACCGGCTGCCAAAGGTGACTCGAACAAGACAGGGCAGCTGGTGGTGGAGATTTTGCGCGCGCGCAAGCGGCTCAGGGCACGTTCGGCAGCGTAACGGCCAACGGCTTCGGGCGCGGCCAGTTCGTCTGGGTGGCGCATCGAGCTGTACCAGTGGTCGCGCTGCATGTCATCGCCCTTGCCTGCGATCGGGGCAACCGAAATGCTGTGGCGCGAGCTGGCGTAACCGCCTCGAAACCCGTGGGTATGGGCGCTGAAGAAATGGCTTTGCTGGGCAGACACGCCCGCACCTTCGCTGTTGGTGATTCGTTTGTCGGTAACCATGGCCGCGGCTTCGCAACGCAGCGCCAACTCTGCCGCTTGCTCGCTGTGGATCGCCCAGGGGTGAAACAAATCCAGGTCGGCATGGTGTTGGGCGATCAGGTCCGGGTCGGGCAAGCCGGCCATCGGGTCTTCGGCGGTGAAGCGTGCAATGTCATAGGCGGCTTGCACAGTGCGCTCGATGGCGGCGGCTGAAAAGTCAGAGGTGCTGGCGTTGCCCCGGCGGGTACCCAGATAGACCGTCACCCCCAAGGATTTGTCGCGGTTGCGCTCGACATTCTCCAACTCGCCTTTGCGAACAGAAACGCTCAAGCCTGTGCCCTCAGAGGCCTCGGCGGCGGCATTGCTGGCCCCGAGCCGCCGGGCGCAGGCCAAAGCGGAGTCAACCAGGTCTTCAAATTGGGCTCGGCTGTGGCTGAAACCTGGCAAAGCTTGGGTGGCGGGTGTTCTGGAGGGGTTTGGGGTGTGATTCATATCGACGGCTATGATACTTCTCCCCCTATAACCACACGCCATGTCCCGCAAACCCACCAAAGGCTATTACGTCAAAGGCCATTTCGTTGCCGAAGGCAGCGATCTCGATCTCGAGCTCAAGCGCGAGCTCAAGGGCAGCGACACCGCCAGCAAAACCGATCTCAAGCGCGAAAGCGATGCCCTGCAAAAGCTCGGCGAAGACCTGTTGCTGCTGCGTATCCCCGCCCTGCAGCGGTTGGTGGAACAAGCACAGGTGCCCGAGGCCTTGAACGAAGCCATTGCAGAGGCAAAAAAAATCAGCAACTTCGAGGGCAAGCGTCGACAAATGCAATATGTCGGCAAGCTCATGCGTAAACTCGATGAAGAACAGGTGCAGGCCATCCGCGATGCACTCGATGTGCAGCACAACGGCAGTGCCGAAGAAACCTTAGCACTGCACATGGCCGAGCATTGGCGTGACCGGCTGTTGCAAGACGACAGCGCCTTGGCCGACTGGCTCAACGCCCACCCGGACACCGACAGCCAACAGTTACGGACCTTGGTGCGCCAAGCCCGTAAAGACGGTTTGCCCGATAAAACCGCGGTCTCCCAAGGCCAATTTCCCAGACAAGGCAAGGCCTACCGAGACATGTTCAAGCTGGTGCGCGATCACCTGAAAACGGCCACCCACACCCAAGCGATCAGCTATGACGACCTTCAAGCTTGACACGGTGCGCATCGGCATCGTTTCCATCAGCGACCGCGCTTCCAGCGGTGCTTACGAAGACAAAGGCTTGCCAGCCCTGAAAGACTGGCTGGGCCAAGCCTTGCAAAACCCCTTGGTGTTCGAGCCTCGCCTCATCCCCGATGAGCAAGCTGTGATCAGCCAAACCTTGATCGGGTTGGTAGACGCCGGTTGCCATTTGGTGCTGACCACAGGTGGGACTGGCCCAGCAAAGCGGGATGTGACGCCCGAGGCCACCTTGGCCGTGGCCGACAAAGAGATGCCCGGCTTTGGTGAGCAAATGCGCCAGATCAGCTTGCGATTTGTGCCCACGGCCATTTTGTCTCGCCAAGTGGCGGTGATCCGTGGCGAATCGCTGATCGTCAATTTGCCTGGCCAGCCCAAATCGATCACTGAAACCCTCGGCGGTTTGAAAAGCCCTGAGGGCCAGGTCCTGGTGGATGGGATATTCGCGGCTGTCCCGTATTGCGTTGACCTGATCGGTGGGCCTTACCTGCAAACCCATGACGCTTTTTGCAAAGCGTTTCGTCCGAAATCAGCGATCCGCCCGCTTGCCTGATGGGTCTTCGATGCGCTGCAAAGCCGTGGCATTGATGTCAAAGAACATGTCTTTGAAATACAAGCGGTAGGGCTCGGTCAACGGGGCGTGAAGCTTGCTTGGCTTGGACCTGTCGGCTGATTGACCCAAGACCACTTCATCCGGTGAGAATTTCAAGGTCGCAAAAATATAGTGCTCTATCGATTTCAAAAACAGCACGAAATGCGGCACATTCAACTGACGCGGCTCTTCACAAATGAATCGCCAATAGGCGTGGTGTTGGTTGGGCGGTGTTAACTGCAGGTTGAACAAAAAGTTGTTCACCAACAAACCGTATTGCTCCACGCTGAAAGACAGCTCCCCGTAGATCGCCTCTTCGCCTTCACGAACCAGCATCAGGTGGTGGGGATGTAATTTGATGAAGGGCGACATGCAGTGACTGATCAGTGGGATTGAAATGAAAAAAGCAGTATTTGAACTGCTAAAACCTACTCAATCTATCAGTTTGTTGAGTTTTTCAATTTCTAAATGAGCATTTTTTGCCGCATCTTTTGGCAGACAGTCATTGCCATGGCTGGTTTGGGCAGCCAACTTTTCCAGAGCCTGCCAGAGCATGGCGGTTTGCTTGTCTTGCTCGGCAGCATGGTCAATCAAGCCGCGCATGGCCTGGCTCAAGGGGTCGTCGTTTTGCGTCACGCCATAGGCAGAGAAGCCCATTTTGGAGGCGACTTCTTCGCGCTTGGCATCTGACTGTGCTTGGATGATGCGCGCTGGGTTGCCGACCGCTGTTGCACCTGCTGGCACGGGTTTGATCACCACCGCATTGCTGCCGATCCTAGCGCCATCACCGACCGCGAAGCCGCCCAAGACTTTCGCCCCAGCACCCACCACCACGTCTTTGCCCAAAGTAGGGTGGCGTTTGGTGCCTTTGTAGAGTGAGGTGCCGCCCAAGGTAACGCCTTGGTAAATCGTGCAGCCGTCGCCAATTTCAGCCGTCTCGCCCACCACCACGCCCATGGCATGGTCAAAGAACACACCTGAGCCGATTTTGGCAGCCGGGTGGATTTCAATGCCGGTGAAAAAGCGCGAAATGTGTGAGATGAAACGACCCAGCAAGTGCAAACCTGCTTGCCAGCAAGCATGGGCTAACCGGTGAAACAGCAATGCGTGCAAGCCGGGATAGCAGGTCAGCACCTCCAGCCAACCGCGGGCAGCCGGGTCGCGGTCGAGTATGGTTTGCGCGTCAGCGCGGATTCTTGAAAACATTTGAAGAGTCTAACTTTTTCCCTTGGCCGACTGGCTCATGGCCTTGGCAATCCCGCGCAGGATGTGGACTTCTTCCTCACTCAATCCAGCGCGGTTGAAAAGCTGATTGAGGCGAGGCATGAGCTTTTTGGGTGCTGCTGGGTCAAGAAAGCCGATGTCTACCAGGGAATCCTGCCAGTGTTGCAGCATGCCCGCCACCTGCGTTGCATCCGCATGATGGGCGTCTTGGGTCGCACCCTGCACCGCATAGCCACCCAAGGCCAGTCGCCACTCATAGGCCACCACTTGCACCGCGCTGGCCAGGTTCAGGGAGCCAAAGCCGGGGTCGGTCGGAATGCTCAAAGCAACATGACAACGGTAAACGTCTTCGTTTTTCATGCCAAAGCGCTCAGAGCCAAACAAAAAAGCGATACCGCCCTGGCTTGTTGGTTGGGGGATCTTGGCGAAGTGTTCACGCGGGGAACGGGTGGGCGGGCCAAAGTCACGCGGGGTCATGGCCGTGGCACACAGGTGGTTCATGCCTTCCAAGGCTTCGTCCAAGGTGGCCACAATACGAGCGTTTTCCAGCACATTCAAGGCACCACTGGCGCGTTGGATGGTCTCCTCGCGCCTGAGCACGTTTGCCCAGCGTGGCGCGACCAACACCAAATCGTCAAAGCCCATGACCCGCATGGCGCGGGCGGTGGCGCCGACGTTGCCAGCGTGGCTGGTGTCGATAAGGATGAAGCGGGTATGCATAGGGACTAAAATACTTGCTATTGTCACTGCCTCTCCCATGACCGTCGCCTCCTCCTCTTCCATCCACCCCATGCTCAACCTGGCCATCAAGGCTGCCCGTGCGGCTGGGGTGATCATCAACCGTGCCGCGCTGGACGTCGAATCGGTGCGGGTCTCCCAAAAAATGGCCAATGATTTCGTGACCGAGGTCGACCATGCCAGCGAAAACATCATCATCGACACCTTGCTGACCGCCTACCCCGACCACGGCATCTTGGCCGAGGAATCAGGCCAAACACGCGGTAACCCCAACGCAGACAACATTTGGATCATCGATCCGCTGGACGGCACCACCAACTTCATCCATGGCTTTCCGTTTTACTGCATCAGCATTGCTTTGCAACACAAAGGCCGGCTGGAGCAGGCCGTGGTTTACGACCCGACCCGCAACGATTTGTTCACCTCGACCCGTGGCCGAGGTGCATTCTTAAACGACCGCCGCTTGCGGGTGAGCAAACGCACCCGCTTGGAAGAGTGCTTGATCAGCACTGGTTTTCCGTTTCGGCCAGAGGATGATTACGCGGCTTACCTGCAAGTCATGGCCGATATGATGCAACGCACCGCCGGCTTGCGTCGCCCTGGTGCTGCGGCACTCGATCTGGCGTACGTGGCGGCTGGCTTTTGCGACGGGTTTTTTGAAACCGGTTTGCAACCCTGGGACATGGCTGCAGGCAGCCTGCTGATCACCGAGGCAGGCGGCTTGGTGGGTAATTTCACGGGCGAAGCAGACTACCTGCACCAGCGCGAGTGCATGGCTGCCAACCCCAAGGTGTATGCGCAAATGGTCGGCCTGCTGAACAAATACTCCAAATTTGCAGGTGTCGAAGACAAGACCCAAGCCAGCAAACTGATTGGGCAGCTGCGCAAAGACCTCAACAGCGGCGAATAAATACCTTTTCTGGTGTTTGCATGGCCGACTTGTCCCAACACACCCCCATGATCGCCCAGTACCTGGGCCTAAAAGCGGACTTCCCCCACACCTTGCTGTTCTACCGCATGGGGGATTTTTACGAGCTGTTTTTCGAGGACGCTGAAAAAGCCGCACGCCTGATGGACATCACCCTGACCCAACGCGGTCAGTCGGCCGGTCAACCGGTGGTGATGGCAGGGGTGCCCTTTCACTCGGTCGACAACTACCTGGCCAAGCTGATAAAGCTGGGCGAGTCGGTGGCCATCTGCGAGCAAGTCGGTGAAGTCGGTGGCAAAGGGCCTGTCGAGCGCAAGGTGGTGCGGGTGGTGACGCCCGGCACGCTCACCGACGCCGAACTCCTGAATGACAAAACCGAGGCCTATGTGTTGGCGGTGCATGCCAGCGAACGCGCTGGCAAACCGCAAGGCTGCGGCTTGGCTTGGCTGAGCGTGACCGAAGGCGAGTTGCGACTGGCCGAATGCGCCGCCGATGAGCTTCCCGGTTGGATCGCCCGGATCGCACCCAGCGAAGTGATTTTCAGCAGTGAGTTGCCTGCTCATTTGCGCCCGCTCTTGGCTGCTGGGCCTGTCAAAAGCGAACGTCCTGCCTGGGCTTTTGACAGCAGCTTGGGCCAACGCAAATTGCTTGAACAACTGCAAGCCGCCAGCTTGGTGGCATGGCAAGCCCAAGAACTGTTGCAAGCCCATGCCGCAGCCTCGGCTTTGCTGGCCTATGCAGAGCACACCCAAGGGCGCAGCCTGTCGCATGTGCAAAAGCTGCGGGTGGAACGCAACGAAGAACGCATTGACCTGCCCGCCACCACCAGGCGTAATTTGGAACTCACGCAAACCTTGCGCGGCGAGGACAGCCCCACGCTGTTTTCCTTGATCGACACCTGCATGACCGGTATGGGCAGCCGACTGCTCAAGCGTTGGCTGTTGGAGCCGCCACGTGAGAGAAGCATCGCGCAGCAACGCTTGGACGCGATTGCGGCTTTGCATGGCGAGCATGGCGCGGGGGTCTGGCGAGAACTTCGCACCGCTTTGAAAGGCTTGGGCGATGTGCAACGCATCAGTGCACGCATGGCTTTGCGGCAGGTGCGCCCGCGCGAATTGGTGGCCCTGGGCGCGGCTTTGCAACGCGCCAGCGCTCTGCCTGCACTCTTGAAGCCCGCCTTGCAAACCCCTTGGCTTCACACCTTGGCCAGTGCTTTGCTAGCACCGCCCGAATGCGCCGCCCTGCTGCAAGCGGCTTTGCTGCCCGAGCCTGCCGCCTTGGTGCGCGACGGCAACATCATCAACCATGGCTTTGATGCCGAGCTCGACGAGTTACGAGGCATCCAAAACAACGGTGACGAATTTTTGTTGGCCCTGGAGCTGCGTGAACGCGAACGCACCGGCATTGCCAACCTCAAGGTGCAGTTCAACCGGGTGCATGGTTTTTACATCGAGGTGACGCAGGGTCAACTCGACCGTGTGCCTGACGACTACCGCCGTCGCCAAACCCTGAAGAATGCCGAGCGTTTCATCACGCCCGAGCTCAAAGCCTTCGAGGACAAAGCCTTGTCGGCGCAAGACCGCGCCTTGGCGCGTGAAAAGTGGCTCTACGAGCAGCTGCTCGACAGTCTGCAAAGCTTTGTGCCCGCCTTGGGTCAAGTGGCTTGGGGCTTGTCCACCTTGGATGTATTGGCTGCTTTGAGCGAACGTGCCTTGACGCTGAACTGGTGCGCCCCCGAGTTGGTGAACACCCCAGGTATCAGCATCATCCAAGGCCGTCACCCGGTGGTCGAGTCGCGCTTAGGCGAAACCGGTGGCAGCTTCATTGCCAACGACACGCAACTCGGCCCCACGCAGCGCATGCAAATCATCACCGGTCCGAACATGGGCGGCAAGTCCACCTACATGCGGCAAGTGGCGCTGATCGTGCTCTTGGCCAGCATCGGTAGCCATGTGCCTGCCAGCGCATGCAGGCTGGGGCCCATCGACGCTATCCACACCCGCATTGGCGCAGCCGACGACCTCGCCAATGCCATGTCCACCTTCATGCTCGAGATGACCGAGGGCGCGCAAATCTTGAACACCGCCACGCCACAAAGCCTGGTGTTGATGGACGAGATCGGTCGCGGCACCTCGACCTTTGACGGCCTGGCCTTGGCCAGCGGCATCGCCACCTTTTTGCACGACAAGACCCAGGCATTGAGCTTGTTTGCCACGCATTATTTCGAGCTCACCGAATTCGCCTCTAACCACCGCGCCGCTGTGAACGTGCATGTCAGCGCAGCCGAGAGCGGCAACGATGTGGTGTTCTTGCACGAGATTCAAGCTGGCCCAGCGAGTAAAAGCTATGGCATTCAAGTCGCGCGTTTGGCTGGCATGCCCACTGCAGTGCTCAACCATGCCAAACATGCTCTGGCCGCGCTAGAGAATGATGCCCAAGCCAGCCGGGCTCAAGTGGATTTGTTTGCTGAGCCGCCAGAAAGCTTGGACAACGGCCCCAGCCACTTGCAAGCCGCCTTGAACCAACTCAACCCCGACAGCCTGAGTCCGCGTGAAGCGCTGGACGCGCTCTACGCCTTAAAGAAAATCTCATGAACCCAGTGACTGTAAAACCCGTCCCCAGTGGCACGCCGCTGGTGCTTTTTTTCCATGGCAACAGTTTTCCGGCAAGTACCTACAAGGTCATGTTGAACGAATTGCGCCACCGTGGTTTGCAAGTTCACGCATTGGAAAAAATCGGCCACAACCCAGCCTACCCGGTCAGCAGCAACTGGCCGCATTTGGTGGAAGAGCTCAGAGCTTACGCCCAGCCTTTGGTGGCCGTGCACTCGGGCCCCGTGGTGCTGGTAGGGCACTCCTTGGGCGGCATGCTGAGTTTGATGTTGGCCGCGCAGTACCCCGAGTTGGCCCATGCCGTGGTGATGGTGGATTCACCGGCTGTGGCCGGTTGGCAAGCCCATGTGTTGCAGCTGTCCAAGAAGCTGTCGTTGACAAATACCTTCTCACCCGGTGCGGTGAGTCAAAAACGCCGCCATGTGTGGGCCAACTTGGAAGAAGTGCGGGCGCACTTTGCCAGCAAAAAGCATTTCGCCCGCTGGCTTCCGCAAGTGCTGGAAGACTACATTCAACATGGCACCGAAGCAGCGCTGGTGGACGGTCAAGTGCAACGTGTGTTGTGTTTTTCGCGTGACATCGAAACCCAGATCTACAACAGCGTGCCGCACAACTTGGAGGGCATCCTCAAGCGTCACCCACTGAAGTGCCCGGTGAGTTTGGTGGCCGCGCGGCATTCCCGTGAAATGCGGATTGCAGGCGGTGACTTCACCAAGCGGGTCACCAAAGGGCGCATCACTATCATCGACGGCACGCACTTGGTACCGATGGAAAGCCCAGTGGCCACAGCTTCAGCCGTGGAGGCAGCCATCCTCAATATGCTCGGTCCTGTGGTGCTTAAACACTAAGCCTGCCAGACCACCAAGCCACTGTAAGCCGTGGCCAACACCACCACGCCAAAGGCGATGCGATACCAAGCAAACACCACGAAGTTGTGTGTGGAGATATAGCGCAGTAGCCAACGCACACAAGCCCATGCACTTAAAAAAGAAAACAACAAACCGACAACAAACATGGGCAGATCAGCCATGCCTAGCAGGCCGCGTTCTTTGTACAGGCTGTAGGCACCTGCGCCGATCAGCGTGGGGATGGCCAAGTAAAAAGAAAAGTCGGTGGCAGCTTTGCGGCTCATACCCAACAACATGCCGCCAATGATGGTGGCGCCGCTGCGACTGGTGCCTGGCACCATGGCTAAGCACTGCACCAAACCCACTTTCAAAGCATCCATAGGCGTCATACTTTCCACGTTGAGAATGCGCGCATGGTCATCCGGGTGGCCGTCATGCAAGGGTTTGCGACCCCAGCCTTCCACCCACAAAATGATGAACCCACCGATGATGAAGCTGGACGCCACCACGGTGGGCGTGAACAGATGCGCTTTGATGGCATTGCCAAACAACAAGCCCAAGACCACGGCAGGCACAAAAGCGATGAACACATTCAAGACAAAACGACGCGCCAAGCGTTGGGTGGGCAGTGCGATGACCGTGCTTTTGATTTTTTCCCAATAGACAATGATGACGGCGAGGATCGCACCGGTTTGAATCGCAATGTCAAACACCTTGGCTTTTTCACCGTCAAAGCCCAGCAAGGCACCCGCCAAGATCAGGTGACCGGTGGAAGAAATCGGCAGAAACTCGGTCAGCCCTTCCACGACGCCCATGACAGCGGCTTTCAAAAGCAACATGAAATCCACGGCGTATCCTTCTGATTAATTGAGGTTTATTCTAATCGCCGGTCAATCTTGACTTGATTTGGCATGCGTGGTCGGGATGGCTTTAGCGGCGCACTTGTGCACCCCTAAAATCTTCACATGACCAAACCCGTCTCTCCTGCCGCACCCGACGAACACAAAGCCCGCAACTTTTTGCGCCAGATCATCGAAAACGATTTGGACAAAGGCACTTACGCTAGCCGTCGCTGGGCGGGCAGTCCCGGGGACGCAGCGCACCACGCCCAAGGTCAGCCCGACCCCGCCAAGATCCGCACCCGCTTTCCGCCTGAGCCAAACGGCTATTTGCATGTGGGCCACGCCAAAAGCATTTGTATCAACTTCGGTTTGGCGCGTGACTACGGCGGCGTATGCCACCTGCGGTTTGACGATACCAACCCCGAAAAAGAAGACACCGAATACGTCAACGCCATCATCGACGCGGTAAATTGGTTGGGCTTCAGTTGGCGCCAACCGGGCAACGACGCGCCCTACCAAGCCAGCGACTATTTTGATTTCATGTACCGCGCCGCCGAACATTTGATTCAAACCGGCCATGCCTATGTGGACGAACAATCAGCTGATGAAATGCGCCTCAACCGTGGCGACTTTGGCAAGCCCGGCGTCAACAGCCCGTTTCGCAACCGCAGCCCCGCTGAAAACCTCAGCCGCTTTCGCGAGATGCGCGACCGCCAGTTGGCCGATGGTGCCGCTGTGCTTCGCGCCAAAATTGACATGGCTTCGCCCAACATCAATATGCGCGACCCGGCCATCTACCGCATCCGCCGAGCCACCCACCACCGCACCGGTGACAAGTGGTGCATCTACCCGATGTACACCTTTGCCCACCCGATTGAAGACGCGCTAGAGCAAATCACCCACAGCATTTGCACCTTGGAATTCGAGGACCAACGCCCTTTCTACGACTGGCTGATGGAGCGCTTGTCACTGGCCGCCACGCTGCCTGATGGCAGCACGGTGTCGGGTTTGTTGACCTCGCCTGCACCCAAGCAATACGAGTTTGCAAGGCTGAACCTCACCTACGTCATCACCAGCAAACGCAAGCTGGCGCAACTGGTCAATGAAGGCAAAGTCAGCGGTTGGGACGACCCGCGCATGCCCACCATCGTGGGGCTGCGCCGCCGCGGTTACACGCCCGAGAGCCTTCGCTTGTTTGCCGACCGCATTGGCGTGACCAAATCGGACAGCTGGATCGACTACAGCACCTTAGAGGGCTGCTTGCGGGAAACCTTAGAGAACACCGCGCACCGCGCCATGGCTGTGCTCAATCCTGTGAAACTCGTGCTGACCAATTGGGACGAGGCCTTTGGTGCAGGGCATTTGGAGGCTTGCACCCTGCCCACCTTGCCAGATACGCCTGAAGGCCAGCCCGAGCCTGCGGCACGTCAATTCAGCATGGGCAAAGAGGTGTGGATTGAACGCGAGGACTTCGAAGAACTGCCACCCAAGGGCTACAAGCGTTTGAGCCCGCCACAAAGCAATCCCGATGGGTCCTCGTCCCCCGGCGCGGTGGTGCGCTTGAAAGGTGGCTTTGTGGTCGAGTGCACAGGGTGCAGCAAAGACGCCAACGGGATGGTGATCGAAGTACATGCCAAGGTGTTTCCTGAAACCAAGAGCGGCACGGCAGGCTCGGACAGCGTGAAAGCCAAAGGCGTGATCACCTGGGTGGGCGTCGCCGATGGCGTGCAAGCCGAGGTGCGTTTGTACGACCGCTTGTTCAGCGATGCCCAACCCGACGCCGGTGGCAAAGACTTTTTGGAAGCCCTCAACCCCCACAACTTGCGAGTGGTGCAGGCCTTCGTGGAACCTTCCTTGCTGAAAGCCTTGCCCGATCAGAAGTTTCAATTCGAACGACTCGGCTACTTTGTGGCGGATCGGGTGGATCACTCGGCTCAACACTTGGTGTTCAACAGTGCGGTGGGGTTGAAGGACAGTTGGGCGAAATAATCATCTAAATGGAGACACCATGAACACCACAGAACTTTTCTCATTGCAAGGCCGCGTAGCCCTTGTCACCGGCGGCTCCCGGGGAATTGGCCGCATGATCGCCAAAGGCCTCTTGTGCCAAGGTGCACGGGTTTACATCACGGCCCGCAAAACCGCTGCATGTGACCAGACAGCCAAAGAACTGGCTGCCTTTGGCACTTGTGTTTCCATGCCACTGGATGTCTCCAGCCAAGAAGGCATTGCCGAGTTGGTCAAGCAGTTGGGTGAAAAAGAAAAACACCTGGACATCTTGATCAACAACGCCGGTGCGGCCTGGGGTGCGCCTTTTGACGAATTCCCAGAAGCGGGTTGGGACAAGGTGGTGGACCTCAACATGAAGACACCGTTTTTCTTGACGCAAGCGTTTGCGCCGATGTTGCGCCAAGCCGCCAAGCATCACATGGCCAAGGTGATCAACATCGCCTCCATTGACGGCATCTCGGTCAACCCCTGGGAAACCTACTCTTATTCTGCAAGCAAAGCAGGTGTGATCCACCTGACCAAGCGCATGGCGCTAGAACTCATCAAAGACGGTATTTGTGTAAATGCCATCGCACCCGGTGCCTTCGCCTCCGAGATGAACCGGGAAGCACGTGACCATGGCGATACCACCGCACAGACCATTCCTGCGAGACGCATTGGCAAAGACGAGGACATGGCGGCGGCAGCCATTTACCTGAGCAGCAACGCGAGTGACTATATGGTGGGTCACACTCTGGTGGTCGATGGCGGTGTGACGCTGGCCAGAGGCTGAGGCGATAATCGCGCCATCAAGGAGGAAATACCATGGCCAAAGGTGAACAACGCAGCAACAAAATGGCTAAAAAGCCAAAGAAAGACACAACACCTGCCAAGGTCATCGTGCCAGGTGACCGGCCTGTCGCGCCCACGACCTTTGTGGCACCACGCGGCAAACTGAAAAACAAGTGATCACCCCAGAGGGCTCAATGCACCGGGCCCTTGAGTGCCGCTGGCAACGGAAACGGCAACACGCCAATGCCCTCTTCCAACAAAGCCTGTGTTTCTTGCGGGCTGACATGGCCGCGAATACCCCGCTCTTGTGCTTCACCGTAATGCATCTTGCGGGCTTCTTCCGCAAATTGGGTACCGACATCCTCGGTGTTTGTCATCACGTGTTGAACCATCTTCAACCAAGCCGCTCGAACATCTGCCGGCATGGCTGAGACGGTCACCGCGGTCTGGGCTTGACTGACCCCTTGCTCCTTGGTCTCAGGCGCAGTTTCAAGCAAGCCGGAGCCATGCTTGCCGAGCAGGTTCAAGCGAGGGGCGCTGAGCATTTTGTTGATTTGGCTGTCACCACAGAACGGACATTCAACCAAGCCCTGTGACCGCTGGGTTTGATACGCGTCCTCGGAAGCAAACCAACCTTCGAAATCATGCTGGTGATTACAGCGGAGGTTAAGAACTTTCATTTGACAATCATGGCACAAGTCAGTCTGGCGAGACAGTGCCGCTGATCAAGTCCCTAAAGCTTGAACCACGGCATTGGCACACAAGGCCATCAAGCCCCCGGGCATCAAGCCTAACAACAAGACCAATGCGCCGTTGATGGACAAAACAACGCGCACTTGCATATCAGCCGTCAAGGTTACAGCTGTCAAGGGCGGATCAAAGTACATGACTTTGATGACCCGCAGGTAGTAGAAGGCACCCACCAAAGACATCAAGACCGCATAAACTGCCAAGACCAAAGCGCTGGTTTGTCCAGAAGCCACCAAGGCTTGCAAGACCGATAACTTGGCAAAGAAGCCAACCAGCGGAGGTACACCCGCCAAAGAAAACAAACAAATGGCCATGACACCCGCAAACAAAGGGCTGCGCTGGTTCAAGCCCGCCAAATCGGCAATCTCTTCGCTTTCAAAGCCCTCGCGAGCCAACAGCAAAATCACACCAAACACACCCAAGGTGGTGAGCACATAAGTCACCATGTAAAACATGGCGGAACTGTAGGCATTGGCACCAGCGGAGGTATTGCCATTGGTCACACCAGACAACATGCCGATCAACACAAAGCCCATTTGGGCAATGGTGGAAAAAGCCAGCATCCGCTTGAAATTCGATTGGGCAATGGCGGAGAAATTGCCGATCGCCAAGGTCAACACAGCCAACACCACCATCATTTGCTGCCAATCAATGGCCAGGGGCAACAAGCCATCGACCAGCAGTCGCATCATCAGTGCAAAGGCTGCCAATTTGGGTGCAGCCGCAATCATCAGGGTGACTGCAGTTGGTGCGCCTTGGTAAACATCGGGCACCCACATATGAAATGGCGCAGCACCCAGTTTGAAAGCAATGCCACACACCACAAACACCAAACCCAACACCAACACCTGGTGCTTGATGTGACCACTGGCCACAGCTGTGAAAACAGCGGTCAAATCCAAACTGCCCGTGGCGCCATACAGCATGGACAAACCGTAGAGCAAAAAACCGCTGGCCAAAGCGCCCAACACGAAATACTTCATGGCTGCTTCTGTTGCATCCCCGTGGTCACGGCGCAATGCCACCAAGGCATAGCTTGAAAGTGTCAGCAACTCCAGACCCAGGTACAGCACCAAGAAGTTATTGCCTGAAATCATGACAAACATGCCGAGCAAAGCCAGCAGGTTCAGGGAGAAAAACTCTCCACCGGTCAGCATGTGTCGATCAAATGCGTAGGGGCGGCCATAGACCAAGGAAGCCATCACGGCCAAAGTGGCAAAGCACTTGAGCCAATTGCCCATGGCATCAGACACCACCATGTGGCCGAAGCCATAGGTGGTGCCGTTGGTTGTTGCGTAGTAAGCCTCGAGAGCGGCCACCACCGCCAAAGTCGACATGGTGAGCGCGTAAGTCAATGTCCGCATGGGCGATTTCACCCACAGATCTACCAAGACGATCACGCAGGTCATGACCAGCAACACGATTTCGGGGTAAGCCGTCACCCAGTTGAAGTTTTGCATCATGGTTGAAGTCCTGTCGGGGTCATGGTCGGGTCATTGGGGTAACTTGCTGATGGACACATGCTCAAGCAAATGACTGACAGACACATTCATCACGTCCGTGAAAGGTTTGGGATACACCCCCATCCACAGCACCGCAACTGCCAACAAGGCCAGCATGAAAAACTCACGCCCATTGATGTCCGTCAGTTCGCGCACCTGCGCATTGGTCACCGGGCCGAGATAGACACGCTTGACCATCCAAAGGGTGTAGGCGGCACCAAAGACCAAGGCTGATGCAGCCAAGATGCCAAGCCAGAAATTGAACTTCACCGCCGCCAAAATCACCATCCATTCGCCAACAAAACCGGCAGTTCCAGGCAAACCGCAATTGGCCATGGCAAACAAGAGCGCAAAAGCAGTGAATTTGGGCATGGTGTTGACCACACCGCCATAGCTGGCTATGTCCCGCGAATGCACCCGGTCGTATAAGACACCGATGCATAAAAACATCGCAGCAGACACAAAACCGTGCGCAATCATTTGCACAATCCCACCACCCACACCCAGCTCACTGAACATGAAAAACCCCAGGGTCACAAAACCCATGTGGGCCACCGATGAATAAGCCACCAGTTTTTTCATGTCTTGCTGCACCACGGCCACCAAGCCGACATACACCACAGCAATCAAAGACAACGCAATCATCAACCAAGCCCATTCGTGAGATGCGTCTGGCGCGATGGGCAAGGAAAAACGCAAAAAGCCATAAGCACCCAGTTTGAGCATGATGGCGGCCAGCACAGCAGAGCCGCCCGTTGGAGCTTCCACATGAACATCAGGCAGCCAAGTGTGCACTGGCCACATTGGCACCTTCACAGCAAAAGCTGCAAAAAATGCAAAGAACAACAGTGTCTGTGCTTGGGATGACAGGGCATGGTGATGCCAGGCTTGGAGGTCAAAGCTGCCGTTGGATGCAATGTAGAGGTAGACCAAGGCCACCAACATGAGCAAGGAGCCCAGCAAGGTGTAGAGAAAGAACTTGAATGCCGCGTATATGCGGTTGGGCCCCCCCCAGACACCAATGATCAGGTACATCGGAATCAAGGTGGCTTCAAAAAACACATAAAAGAGCATGCCGTCCAAAGCGCAAAATACCCCAACCATCACGCCACTGAGAACCAAGAATGCACCCATGTATTGGTTGACACGCTCGGTGATGACTTCCCATCCGGCGATGATCACCAACATGGTGATAAACGAGGTCAGCAATACAAACCACAGCGAGATGCCATCCACACCCAGGTGGTAGTGCATGTTGAACCGCTCAATCCAAGGTAGGTTTTCAACAAACTGCATGGCGGCACTGGTGTTGTCAAAGCCGACATAAAGCGGCAGTGTCATGACAAAACTGACGAAGGCACCCAACAAAGCCAGCCAACGGACTTCCTTGGCATGCTCATCGCGTCCAAAAGCAAGCAGCAAAATACCAAAACAAATCGGTGTCCAAATGGCCAGGCTCAAGATTCCCATGGCGTCTCTCTGTTTTGGTTAAAGGTCAATTGCATCAAAAATATCATCATGGTTTGAGCCAGACAAACCAGGTGATCAGGCCAAACACGCCCAAAATCATGAGCAGTGCGTAGTGGTAGAGAAAACCCGATTGCAAACGCCTGACGATGTTTGACAGCCTCCCAACCAAGCGCCAAGAACCATTCACCAACCAGCCGTCAATCAAAGCTTGGTCACCTCGCTTCCACAAAACACTGGCCAGGTAACGGGTGCCGCGCGCCAACACTTGTTCATTGAACGCGTCCAGGTAGTACTTGTTAACCAACAGGGTGTGCACAGGCTTGAACATGCGTTCAACAGCGGCAGGCAATGCAGGGTTGATCATGTAGCAATAAAAAGCAGAAACAACACCCGCTACTGCCAGCCAAAAAGGCCAGGTCACCAAGCCGTGCTCTGCCATAGCCATCGCACCATGGAATTTGTCCTGCAACTCATGCATTGCGGGATGAGTGCTTGCGTTGACCGTGATCGCGTCTTTGAAGAAGCCCCCAAACAACATCGCATCGATCGTGAAGTAACCGATCAAGACAGACGGAATCGCCAATAACGCCAAAGGCACGGTCACCACCCAGGGAGACTCATGTGGCAAATGGTGATCGCCATGGCCGTGTGCATCATGCTGCGCATCATGGTGCGCCTGCGGCTGCTGGTCAAACCGTTCTTGACCGTGGAAGACCAAGAAATACAGGCGAAACGAATAAAAGGCGGTGATGAAAACCCCGGCCAACACCGCGACATAGGCCCAAGAGGCAGCAGGCAGGTTGCTGGCAGCAACCGCTTCAATGATGCTGTCTTTCGAGTAAAAACCCGAGAACAAAGGTGTGCCAATCAAGGCCAAGGAACCCAACAAGAATGTGATCCAGGTGATGGGCATGTATTTGCGTACCCCACCCATCCAACGGATGTCTTGGTTGTGGTGCAAACCCATGATGACCGAGCCTGCAGCCAAGAACAACAGTGCCTTGAAGAAGGCATGCGTCATCAGGTGAAAAACCGCAACCGAGTATGCAGATGCGCCCAGGGCGACGGTCATGTAGCCCAGTTGTGACAGGGTGGAATACGCCACCACCCGCTTGATGTCGTTTTGCACAATACCCAAGAAACCCATGAACAAAGCAGTGATCGCACCGATCACCATGATCAAGTTCAAGGCAGTGTCTGAAAGCTCAAACAAGGGGGACATGCGCGCCACCATGAAGATACCGGCTGTGACCATGGTTGCAGCATGGATCAAGGCTGAAATCGGCGTGGGGCCTTCCATGGAGTCAGGCAACCACACATGCAATGGAAACTGAGCAGATTTACCCATTGCACCAATGAACAAGCAGATGCAAATCACCGTGACCAACAGGGACGATTGACCCAACATCAACCATGGAAATTCCATGCTGGCCAATTGAGCTGACTGCGCAAAAACCTCGGTGTAGTTCAGTGAGCCGGTGTAAGCAGCAATCAAACCGATACCCAGGATGAAGCCAAAGTCACCCACACGGTTGACTAAAAAAGCTTTCATGTTGGCAAAAACAGCCGTGGGTTTGTTGAACCAAAACCCAATCAGGAGATAAGAAACCAAGCCTACAGCTTCCCATCCGAAAAACAGCTGCAGCAAGTTGTTGCTCATGACCAGCATCAACATCGAGAAAGTAAACAAAGAGATGTAGGAGAAGAAACGGTTGTAACCCTCGTCCTCAGCCATGTACCCGATGGTGTAGATGTGGACCATCAAGGACACAAAGGTCACCACGCACATCATCATTGCCGTCAAGCCATCCACCATGAAACCAATTTCCATGGTGAGACCGCCAACCTCCATCCAGGTGTAAATCGTTTCATTGAAACGTGCGCCGTCATGCACCACGCTGTAGAGGGTTTGGACGGATAAAACGAACGAGACCAAAATACCCAAAACAGTCAGGCTGTGCGACACGCGATGGCCTATGCGGTCGCCGCCCAATCGGGTACCCAAGACACCGGCGAGCAGGGCACCCACCAGTGGCGCCAAAGCGATGGTGAGCAAGGTAGAGGCTTGTAGAGTTTGGCTCATGGTGAATCTGATCAGCCCTTGAGGGAATTGAGTTCATCCACGTCGACACTGGACCGGTTGCGAAACAACAAGACCAAAATAGCCAAGCCAATCGCTGACTCGGCAGCTGCAACGGTCAGAATGAAAAAGACAAAAATTTGTCCCTGCATATCGCCCAAGTAATGAGAGAAGGCAATGAAATTGGTGTTGACCGCTAGCAGCATCAACTCGATGGCCATCAGCAAAACGATCAGGTTTTTGCGGTTCAAAAAAATACCGATGACCGATAGTGCAAACAACACAGCGCCCAAGGTGAGGTAGTGACCAAGTGTGACAGTCATGCTTTGGGCTCCTCAACCACTGGCGCAACAACCGGCTGGTGAACCGGATCGACTTTGACCATGCGCAGCCGATCCGCAGGTTTGACCCGGATTTGCTCAGATGCATCCTGCAACTTGCTGTCCTTGCGTTCGCGCATGGTCAGGGCAATCGCAGCAATGATCGCCACAAGCAAGATCACGGCAGCAATTTCCAGGGGATACAGGTAATGTGTGTAAAGAGCGATACCCAAATCCTTTGAGTTTGAGATTTGCATGCCAGGGGCTGCCACCGCCTCCACCGGTGCTGGCGCTGAGCGAAAGCCACCCATGAGGACCGAAGCGAGTTCAAGCGCCAAAATCGCGCCAATCGACGCAGCCAATGGAAAGTGACTCCAAAAACCTTTTTTGAGGGCATCTATGTTGATGTCGATCATCATGACCACGAACAAAAACAAGACCATCACCGCACCCACATAAACCAGCACCAAGGTGATGGACAAGAACTCGGCTTTGAGCAGCATCCAAATGCCGGATGCTTGGAAAAAAGCCAGTATCAGATAGAGCGCTGCGTGCACAGGGTTGCGCACCGTGATCACACGCAACGCGGCAAACAGCAAAACGGCTGCAAAGACGTAGAACAGGGCTGACTTGACATCCATGTTGCTATCTTCCTTTGGGGTTAACGGTATTTGGCATCTGCTGCCTTGTTGGCAGCGATTTGGGGCTCGTAGCGATCACCGACAGCCAACAACATCTCTTTGGTGAAATACAAGTCGCCGCGTTTTTCACCATGGTATTCAAAAATATGAGTTTCCACGATGGAATCGACCGGACAGCTTTCTTCGCAAAAGCCACAAAAAATACATTTGGTCAAATCAATGTCATACCTTGATGTGCGGCGTGAACCGTCTGCTCGCACATCTGACTCGATGGTGATCGCCATCGCCGGGCAGACTGCCTCGCAAAGCTTGCAAGCGATACATCTCTCTTCACCGTTTTCATAACGACGCAATGCATGCAGGCCCCTGAAACGAGGGCTCTGCGGAGTTTTTTCCTCGGGAAATTGCACTGTGACCTTGCGGGCAAACATGTAACGGCCGGTGATCGCAAAGCCTTTGATGAATTCCAGCAGTAAAAAACTGGAGAAAAAGTCAGCCCAGGAAAAAGACGTTTGAGCTGTCATGGTGGACGGTTTGGTCATGGTCGCCTCTGTATCAATTCCAAATGTTCCAAGGCGTTTGCATCCAAACGCCCACCACAACCAACCACACCAGGGTGATTGGGATGAAAATTTTCCAGCCCAAGCGCATGATCTGGTCGTAACGGTAACGCGGGAAAGTGGCGCGCACCCACAAGAACATGGTGACCACCACAAACACCTTGACGGCCATCCATATCCAACCTGGTACCCAAGCAAGCCAAAACCAGTCTACCGGGGCCAACCAACCGCCCAAAAACAGGACCACACAAAGGGTAGACACCAGAATCATATTGGCGTATTCACCCAAGAAAAACATGGCGAAGGACATGCCCGAATATTCAATCATGTGCCCAGCAACAATTTCCGACTCGCCCTCCACCACATCAAAGGGATGACGGTTGGTTTCGGCCAAGCTGGCGATGAAGAAAACGATGAACACCGGAAACAGGGGCAGCCAATTCCAGGACAAAAACCCAACACCTTGATCGGCGAACATACCTTTGTCCTGGCTCATCACGATGTCAATCATGTTCATGCTGCCAGAGACCATCAGCACCACCACCAAACAAAAGCCCATGGCGATTTCATAGCTGACCATTTGGGCGGAGGCCCGCAAGGCTCCCAAAAAGGCGTATTTGGAATTGGAGGCCCAGCCTGCAATGATGATGCCGTAGACCTCCAAAGAGGTGACCGCCATCAGGAACAACAAGCCTGCATTGATATTGGCCAAAACCACCTCAGGGCCAAAGGGCACCACAGCCCAGGCAGCCAATACGGGCATCATGGTCATGACTGGCCCGAGGAAAAACAAACCCTTGCTGGCTTTGGTGGGAAGGATAATTTCCTTGGTCAAAATTTTGACCGCGTCTGCAATCGGTTGGAGCAAGCCATAAGGGCCTATGCGGTTTGGACCAAGACGGATTTGGGTAAATCCAATGGCTTTGCGCTCCCACAAAGTCAAATACGCCACACACAGCAGCAAGGGCAATACCACCGAGATGATTTTCATCAGCGTCCAAACCACTGGCCAGCCGATATTTACCCACCAAGCCGCATTGCTCAGCGCCGCGCCTGCATTGAACAAGCCATCAACCATGCAACACCTCTTGGGCATCTGCCGTGTGCTGCAAAGCAGGTGCGCGGCGCACCAGTGCATCCAGTTGGTAAATCGAGGCAGTCACCGGCGCATCAAGGGCGGGCGTTAAATCCACACTGGCTTGGCAGGCGTTGGACAAGAGAGAGGCAATGTCGAGCGGCATGGCTTGCGCCCTCACCTCTTCAATGCTGTCATAGCCAAAACCAGGCAAATTTAACAAGGTGCCCAGTACCCGCCAAACTTTCCAAGCAGGCCGAGTTTCCGCCAGCGGGCGCACCACACCATGGAAGCTTTGGGCACGCCCCTCGGTATTGACGAATGTGCCAGCGGTTTCGGTGAAGGGGGCAATGGGCAACAGCACATCGCTGAGATCCAAATTGGTCTTGAAGGGTGACATCGTGACCACCATTCCACCCTGACCGAGATGGGCAAGTGCCTCTTTGCCTCCAGCGCAGTCAAACTCGGGCTCGGTGTGCAACAAAAACAATGCCTGCAGTGCCTTGGGCTGCAACATCTGTGCGGCGTGCATGCCGCCTTGTACAGGCTGGGCTTTGACCAATTGCGCACCCACCGTGTTGGCAGCTTCGCCCAAATAACCCACGGTGGCCTCTGTTTGAAGGGCTATCCAATTGGCCAACGCCAGCAAACTCGATGCTTTGGCATGGTGTGCAGCCGCGTTGCCCAACAAAATGGCTTTGTGCTCGCCCGACAAGAGAGATGTCGCGATGGCTTTTGCCAGCGCTGCATCTGGGTTGCCCTGGGCAGGCGCTTGAATGCCTTTTTGCTGTGCGATGGCAGCAGCGATATCGGCCAAGTTTTGCACCCAGCCAGCACTGTCAGCCACGAGTGAATGCTTGAGTGGCATTGCCCAGTCCTGCTGAGACCCGACCAAGGCATTGACATGAGCGCCACGTCGGGCCGCTTGGCGAATACGTTGCGCCATCAGCGGATGGTCTTTGCGCAAATGACTGCCAACCACCAACACACGGTCCAAAGCACTCAAACTGACCAATGACCTGCCCAACCAGCGCACAGGAGCGCCCGTGGGGAATTCAGCCGCACGCAAACGCGAGTCAATGTTGTCACTGCCCAAAGCACGCATGAATTGGGTTGCCAAATGGAGCTCTTCCAAGGTGCTGTGCGGACTGGCCAAACAGCCCAAGGCGTTGACGCCATGATCTGCCTGGATCTGCTTGACACCATTGGCGACGTATTCCAGCGCGATGGTCCAGTCAACCACCTGCCACTGGCCATCTTGCTTGAGCATGGGATGGGTTAAACGATCTGGACCATTGAGCGATTCGTAACTGAACCGGTCACGGTCGGCGATCCAGCATTCGTTGACCTCTTCGTTGTCAAAGGGCACGACACGCATGACTTGGTTGTTTTTCACCTGCACCACCAAATTCGCGCCAGTGGCGTCATGCGGACTGATCGACTTGCGCCGGCTCAATTCCCAAGTGCGGGCCTGGTAGCGAAAAGGCTTGCTGGTCAGTGCGCCAACCGGGCAAATGTCAATCATGTTGCCAGACAGCTCGGAGTCCACGGTTTCACCCACAAAGGTTTCAATTTCGGAGTGCTCACCACGGTGCGACATGCCCAGCTCCATGCTGCCTGCAATTTCTTGACCAAATCGGACACAGCGGGTGCAATGGATACACCGGCTCATCTCCTCCATGCTGATGAGGGGACCCACATCTTTGTGGAAGACCACACGCTTTTCTTCGTCGTAGCGAGAGGCGCTGCCGCCATAGCCCACGGCCAAGTCTTGCAGTTGGCATTCACCGCCCTGGTCACAGATCGGGCAATCCAACGGATGATTGATGAGCAGGAATTCCATCACCGACTTTTGCGCTTTGATGGCGCGGTCGGATTTGGTGTGCACCACCATCCCTTGGGTCACGGGGGTTGCACAAGCCGGCATGGGTTTGGGTGCTTTTTCAATGTCGACCAAGCACATGCGGCAATTGGCCGCGATGCTCAATTTCTTGTGATAACAAAAGTGGGGAATGAACGCACCGGCTTGTTCAGCAGCTTGAATCACCACGCTACCGGGTGCGACTTCCACTTTTTTGCCGTCGATCTCGATCTCAACCATGGTTCGTAGCCCGCTTAGACGTAAGACGAGACCATGCAGGTCTTGTGCGTGATGTGGTGTTCAAACTCTGCACGGAAATGCTTGAGCATGCCGCGCACAGGCATGGCTGCGGCGTCACCCAATGCACAAATCGTGCGGCCCATGATGTTTTCAGCAACGCTGTCGAGCAGGTCCATGTCACTGGGTCTGCCCTGCCCTGTTTCGATCCGGTCAACCATGCGTGACAACCAGCCTGTGCCTTCACGGCAAGGCGTGCACTGGCCACAAGATTCGTGCATGTAAAACGCAGACAAGCGTTGCAAGCTCTTGACCATGCAACGTGTGTCATCCATGACAATGACCGCGCCTGAACCCAGCATGGAGCCGGCTTTGGCGATCGCGTCATAGTCCATGGTGATGTCCATCATGAGGGAAGCTGGCAACACAGGGGCTGAAGAGCCTCCAGGAATGACCGCTTTCAAAGCACGTCCACCGCGCACACCACCGGCCAATGCCAGCAGCTTGGGGAAAGGCGTGCCCATCGGAACCTCGTAATTGCCAGGACGCTCGACATCGCCGCTGACAGAGAAAATCTTGGTGCCACCGTTGTTGGGTTTGCCACAGGCCAAATAGGCTGCGCCACCGTTGCGAATGATCCAGGGAACAGCAGCAAAGGTTTCGGTGTTGTTGATGGTGGTGGGCTTGCCGTAAACACCGTAGCTGGCGGGAAAAGGCGGCTTGAAACGGGGTTGCCCCTTTTTACCTTCCAAAGATTCGAGCAAGGCCGTTTCTTCGCCACAGATGTACGCGCCAAAACCATGCGCGGCATGCAACTGAAAGCTGAAGTTGCTGCCCTGGATGTTTTCGCCCAAAAAGCCTGCAGCTCGGGCTTCATCCAGCGCAGCTTCAAAACGCTCGTAGGTTTGGAAAATTTCACCGTGGATGTAGTTGTAGCCCACGCTGATGCCCATGGCGTAAGCAGCGATCGCCATGCCTTCAATAACGATGTGCGGATTGAATTCCAAAATGTCACGGTCCTTGCAGGTCCCAGGCTCACCTTCGTCAGAGTTGCAAACCAGATACTTTTGGTCAAAGAACTGACGTGGCATGAAACTCCACTTGAGCCCAGTGGGAAAGCCTGCACCGCCTCTGCCACGCAAGCCCGACTCCTTGACCATGGCAATCACCTCATCTTGGCTCAAGGCGGCTGCGCCATTCAAGCCGAGCACGGTGCGCAAGGCTTGGTATCCACCTCTGGCAAGGTAGTCTTGCAGGCCCCAGTTTTTGCCATTCAAGTCAGCGTAAATTTGCGGGTTGATGTGGCGGTCATGAAAGCAGCTCTCTTGCCCGGTGGCTTGGAACGGCGCCAATACGTTTTGCAAATTCATGGCTTTTCTCCCAGGGCGCGCAGGCCTGCCAGCATTTGATCGATTTTGTCTGAGGTCATAAAACTGCACATGTGGGTATCGTTGACCAGCAACACAGGTGAATCCGCGCAAGCGCCCATGCATTCGCCGGGTTGAACCGTGAACATACCGTCAATGGTGGTACCGCCCACCTCTACATGGAGCTTTTGGCACAGGTAGTCTAAGGTTTGCTGGCCTGCGCGCAACTGGCAAGGCAGGTTGGTGCAGACATTGATTTTGAATCGGCCAACCGGTTTGACGTTGTACATGTTGTAGAACGTGAAAACCTCGTGAACCGCCATCAAAGGCATGTCCAGGTAGTGTGCAACCGCTTTTTCATGGGCAGGGCTCACAAAACCCAATTCTTGTTGGAGGATGGTCAAACATGCCATCACGGCAGATTGTTTTTGGTCCTCAGGATACTTGGCTGTTTCACGAGCAAAACGCTTGAGCGTGTCCGCACTGAGTTCTGCCATGTCGTCGGTGGTGATGGTGTTCATCGGTCAATTTCCCCAAACACAATGTCCATGGTGCCAATGATGGCCACCGTGTCGGAAATCATGTGGCCTTTGGCCATTTCGTCCATCGCCGCCAAATGGGCAAAGCCAGGGGCGCGAATTTTCATGCGATAAGGCTTGTTGGCACCGTCGGAGACCAGGTAGATGCCAAACTCACCTTTGGGGTGCTCGACAGCAGCATAGGCTTCGCCTTCAGGCACGTGAAAACCTTCGGTAAACAGTTTGAAATGGTGAATCAGTTCTTCCATGCTGTTTTTCATGGACTCGCGGTGTGGAGGTGCAACTTTGTGGTTGTCGGTGATTACAGGTCCGGGGTTGGCACGCAACCAATTCACGCATTGCTTGATGAGTCGATTGGATTGGCGCAACTCAGCCACCCGGACCAAATACCGGTCGTAACAGTCTCCGGTCGAGCCCACTGGGATGTCAAAGTCCATTTGGTCATAAACGTCATAGGGTTGCTGCTTACGCAAGTCCCATGCAATGCCAGAGCCACGCAACATCGGGCCAGTGAAACCCATGTTTTTGGCACGATCAGCATTGATCACACCGATACCCACGGTGCGCTGTTTCCAAATGCGGTTGTCTGTGAGCAAGGTTTCATACTCGTCAACATACTTGGGGAAGCGTTGGGTAAAGTCATCGATGAAATCGAGCAGGCTGCCCTGCCGATTTTCATTCAGCCGGGCAATGGTTCGGGAATTTTTGATTTTGCTGACCTGGTACTGGGGCATGCTGTCGGGCAAATCGCGGTACACACCACCGGGACGGAAATAAGCTGCATGCATGCGAGCACCAGAAACAGCTTCGTACATATCGTACAAGTCCTCACGCTCACGGAAGCAATAAATCAAGATGTTCATGGCACCGCAATCGAAGCCATGCGCCCCGAGCCACATCAAATGGTTGAGCATCCGGGTGATCTCGGCATACATGACGCGGATGTACTGGGCACGCACAGGCACTTCCAGGCCCATCAATTTTTCGATCGCCAAGCAATAGGCATGTTCGTTGCACATCATGGAGACGTAGTCCAAACGGTCCATGTAGGGCAATGTTTGGATGTAGGTCTTGCTCTCAGCCAACTTTTCAGTGGCTCGGTGAAGCAAGCCAATGTGGGGGTCTGCACGCTGCACAACCTCGCCATCGAGTTCAAGTACCAGGCGCAACACGCCATGGGCGGCAGGATGCTGCGGCCCGAGATTCAAGGTGTAATTTTTGATTTCAGCCATGGTCAGTGCAAGCCACCATAGTTGTCTTCACGAACAATGCGCGGCGTGATTTCTCGTGGCTCGATGGTGACCGGTTGATAGATAACGCGCTTTTGTTCGGCGTCATAACGCATCTCCACATGGCCCGTGGTGGGAAAGTCTTTGCGAAAAGGGTGTCCGATGAAACCGTAATCGGTGAGGATACGCCGCAAATCGGTGTGGTGTTCAAACAAGACACCAAACAGATCGAAAGCTTCGCGCTCGAACCAATTGGCTGCATTCCAGATTGGCGTGAGGGTCGAGACTTGCGGTGAGTCGTCATGCTCAGCGAACACGCGCAATCGCAAACGCCAGTTGTGGGTGAGAGACAGCAAATGGCTGACTACCGCATAACGAGGTCCATCGGTGTAGCGCGACTGTGCGCCATCTTTATAGCTGCTGTAGTCCATGCCACACAGGTCGATCAACTGCTCAAAGGACAATTCGGGGTGGTCACGCAACGTTGTCGCCACCTGCGCGTAGTCGTTGGCTTTGACCGTCAGGGTAAGTTCACCCAAGGCCAGGTCAATGCCCTGAACATGATCACCCAACAGGCGATGAAGGGTGTTTTGAAGCGTGTCAATGGAAACAGTGATGGTCATGGATGAAGGCTTCAGCGGGCGATGGTGTTTTCACGTCGAATCTTGTTTTGCAATTGCAAAATACCGTAGAGCAATGCCTCAGCCGTAGGCGGACAACCTGGCACATACACATCCACAGGGACGATGCGGTCACAGCCACGCACCACCGAATAACTGTAGTGGTAGTAACCGCCTCCGTTGGCGCATGAGCCCATGGACAACACCCAGCGTGGCTCAGACATTTGGTCATACACCTTGCGCAAAGCAGGTGCCATTTTGTTGCACAAGGTACCCGCCACAATCATCAAATCGGATTGACGTGGACTGGGCCTGAAAAGCATGCCAAATCGGTCGATGTCATAGCGAGAAGCACCCGCGTGCATCATTTCAACCGCACAACAAGCCAGACCAAAAGTCATTGGCCACAAGGAACCTGTTTTGGCCCAATTCACCACCGAGTCGTAAGACGTGGTGATGAAGCCTTCTTTGAAAACACCTTCAAGTGACATGCATTACTCCCAATCGAGGGCGCCTTTTTTCCATTCGTAGATGAAACCCACGACCAAAATAGCCAAGAAAATCATCATGGCAGCAAACCCAACAAAGCCGATCTCATTGAGTGCCACTGCCCATGGGAAAAGGAAAGCGATCTCCAAATCGAACAAAATAAACAAGATAGCAACAAGGTAATAACGGACATCGAATTTCATCCGGGCGTCTTCAAACGCCTCGAAACCGCATTCGTAGGGTGAGTTTTTTGCGGCGTCTGGTTTTTGTGGACCCAAAAAAAAGCCAATGACTTGCGGTGCTACGCCAACCGCTAAGCCAACAAGGATAAACAAAAGTACGGGCAAATACTGCTCAAGGTTCATTTGAATCTCTGTTTACAAATGGATTTGCAATCATTTGTGACATGACCTGATGCAAACAGAACATCAGGACTGGGTGGTGCCGTCGGCGAGACTCGAACTCGCACAGCTTTCGCCACTACCCCCTCAAGATAGCGTGTCTACCAATTTCACCACGACGGCATTTTTTTAATTTGCCACAAGAGGCCAATTAGAAAAGCCTGTGATCTTAACCTCAAAAACAAATTCCAAGAGTGGAAAAATTGAATTGTCAGAGGAGATAAATCACTTACTGGGAACAGGGTTGGCGGGCGATGCAGGGCTGGTCGTGTTGACAGGGGTTGTGGCTTGAACAGGCGCTGGAATCGCCGAGTCGGTGGTGCCCTTAGGCGCTGGCGGCACGGCAGGCTGTGGTGTGACCCCTGGAATGCTGTCACTGACTGCTGGGGGGGCAGTCAGACTGTTTTTCTCCAACACACTGCCGGATTCCACAGGCCGCAAGTTACCGAAATAGGCCAATGCCAAGGTGCAGGCGAAAAAAATAGCGGCCAGCACCGAGGTGGTTCGAGACAGGAAGTTAGCACCACCCGTGGCGCCAAACAGGCTACCGGAGGACCCACTGCCAAAAGCCGCCCCCATGTCTGCGCCTTTGCCGTGTTGGACCAAAATCAGGCCGATCATGCCCAATGCAGACAGGATCTGAACCAAAAGCAATAAATTGAGAATCGTGCTCATGAATACTCCGTGAATGTCAATGTGATGCAGCCGAAATGATGGTCAAAAAATCGGCGGCTTTGAGGGCTGCGCCCCCGATCAGGCCGCCATCAATATCAGCTTGAACCAGCAAACTGGCGGCATTGGAGGCGTTCATGCTGCCGCCGTACAACAGCGCCACCCTCTCCGGTTGCGAGGTGGCAGCACTCAACTGAGTGCGCAGCAAAGCATGCACCTCTTGGGCTTGTTCAGGTGTTGCGGTTTTTCCAGTACCAATCGCCCAAACGGGTTCGTATGCCACCACGATTTCGCTGATGCAGTGCCCATTGGCATGAATCACCGCTGCCAATTGCCGCTTGACCACTGCGTGTGTCTGTCCGGCTTCACGCTCTGCCAGGGTCTCCCCTACACACACAATGGGGGTGATACCGGCAGCCAAGGCACGTTGCGCTTTGGTCGCTACCGCCGCGTCGGTTTCGCCATGGAATTGACGACGCTCGGAATGACCTGCGATGGCAAAACGCACACCAAAATCACGCAACATGGCAGCCGATATTTCGCCTGTGAATGCGCCATGCTCGTGCGCAGAAACATCTTGTGCACCGAGCATCAAGGCCGTGCCTTGGCAAAGCGCTTGAACCTGTTGCAGGTAGGGTGCAGGTACACACACGGCCACCTGGCAGGTGGACTGGGCCAAACCCAGATTGACGGCGTGCAACAGGTCCTGATTGGCAGCCAGGCTGCCATTCATCTTCCAGTTGCCGACAATCAGTGGTTGACGCATGTATTACTCTTGGGGTGTTTGATCTTGCTGTTCATGATGGGACTGAGGCGGCGCTTCTGGGCGGTCCATCAAAGCTTTCATGGACAGCTTGATACGGCCCTTTTCATCGGTCTCAAGCACTTTGACACGCACGATCTGACCTTCGGCCAACACGTCTGTGACCTTGGCAATGCGCTCGTGGCTGATTTGGCTGATGTGCAACAGGCCATCTTTGCCGGGCAGTAAATTGACCAGGGCGCCAAAGTCCAAAATCTTGGTGATCGGGCCTTCATAGACCTTGCCAATTTCAACCTCGGCGGTGATTTCAGTGATGCGGCGCTTGGCCTCATCTGCCTTGGCGCCGTCGGTGGCGGCAATGGTGATCGTGCCGTCTTCTTCGATGTTGATTTGGCAACCTGTTTCTTCGGTCAATGCGCGAATGACAGCGCCACCTTTACCGATCACGTCACGGATTTTCTCCGGATTGATTTTCATGGTGTAGAGCTTAGGAGCGAAGTTGCTCACCTCGGTTTTGGCCTCGCCCATGGCTTCTTGCATCTTGCCCAAAATGTGCATGCGGGCTTCTTTGGCTTGTGCCAGCGCCACTTGCATGATTTCTTGCGTGATGCCCTGGATTTTGATGTCCATTTGCAAAGCGGTGATGCCGTTGGTGGTGCCAGCCACCTTGAAATCCATGTCACCCAGGTGGTCTTCATCACCCAAGATATCTGTCAGCACCGCGAAACGGTTGCCCTCTTTGATCAGACCCATGGCAATACCAGCCACATGGGCTTTCATGGGGACACCCGCATCCATCATCGACAAGCATCCGCCACACACTGAGGCCATGGAAGACGAGCCATTGGATTCGGTGATTTCTGACACCACACGCATGGTGTACGGGAATTCTTCTTTGGTGGGCAAGCAAGCTGCTAAAGCCCGTTTGGCCAAGCGACCGTGGCCGATTTCACGGCGTTTTGTGCTGCCCATGCGACCGACTTCACCGGTGGCGAACGGAGGCATGTTGTAGTGGAACATGAAGCGGTCCTCAAACTCGCCAGCCAAAGCGTCAATGCGTTGTGCATCACGCTCGGTACCCAAAGTGGTGATCACCAAGGCTTGTGTTTCACCGCGGGTGAACAAAGCAGAGCCGTGGGTGCGAGGCAGCACGCTGTTGCGGATCTCGATAGGGCGCACGGTACGGGTGTCGCGGCCATCGATGCGAGGCTCGCCTGCCAAGATTTGGCTGCGAACAATGCGGGCTTCGATGTCAAACAACATGTTTTCTACTTTCACGCCGTCGAATTCAACGCCATCATCTTTGAGGGAGGCCATCACTGCGGCATAGGCTTCGCGGCAAGCTTGGGTGCGGCTTTGCTTGTTACGGATTTGGTAGGCGGCAGCGAGTTTGTCGTCAGCCAAGGCAGCCACTTTGGCGATCAAAGGCTCGTCTTTAGGGGCGGCTGTCCAATCCCAGACGGGCTTGCCTGCCTCTCGCACCAGTTCGTGGATGGCGTTGATGGCCACTCGGCTTTGTTCGTGGCCAAAAACCACCGCACCAAGCATGATCTCTTCCGACATTTGCAAGGCTTCGGATTCCACCATCAGCACAGCGGCCTCGGTACCCGCAACCACCAACTCCAACTGGCTGTCTTTGCGCTGGGTTTGTCCGGGGTTCAGGACGTATTCACCGTTGATATAACCCACGCGGGCAGCGCCCATCGGGCCATTGAAAGGAATGCCTGAAATGGCCAACGCAGCAGAAGAGCCGATCATCGCGGCGATGTCGGCATCGACTTCTGGGTTGAGTGACAAGGTGTGGATCACCACATGCACTTCGTTGTAGAAGCCTTCTGGGAACAAGGGACGAATTGGGCGGTCGATCAAACGACTGGTCAAGGTCTCGAGTTCGCTTGGCTTGGCTTCGCGTTTGAAAAAGCTGCCAGGGATCTTGCCAGCTGCGTATGTTTTCTCGATGTAGTCAACGGTCAGGGGGAAAAAATCTTGACCAGGTTTGGCAGATTTAGAGGCCACCACCGTGGCTAACACGACGGTGTCGTCTATGTTGACGATCACTGCGCCGCTGGATTGACGAGCGATTTCGCCGGTTTCCAGGGTAACCGTGTGTTGGCCCCACTGGAATGTTTTGGTGACTTTGTTAAACAGGGACATAGGTGTTTCCTAAGGAAAAGCGGGAAGTGCAGGCCACCTCACCAGAGCCCAAAGTACTGTCAGTAAACGATGCCATTCCAGAAAAATACAGATGCTTTTTTTGGAATGACACAGCTTCGAACCGAGTCAGTGACTTTGTTTTTTGCCCTGCTCCATGCATGAACGCCTGAGTGAATGAACAGACTCAGGCGTTGGGCATGGATTCGGGGTATTACTTGCGCAAACCCAATTTGGCGATCAGCGCGGTGTAGCGCTCTGCGTCTTTGGATTTGAGGTAGTCGAGCAATTTGCGACGACGGCTGACCATGCGCAACAAACCACGACGACCATGGTGGTCTTTGGCATGGGTTTTGAAGTGAGGGGTCAGTTCATTGATGCGTGCAGTCAAAATGGCGACTTGCACTTCAGGGCTGCCTGTGTCGTTGGCGGAACGTGCATTGGCCTTGACGACCTCGGCTTTGTTTAATGTTGTCATGGTGTTTTCCAAAAAATCAGACATGCGCCAACAGCCGGAAATGCCAGATGGCGTGAACCCAAGGTAATTACCCTGAGCCCGTAAATTATAGCTTGGCCAGCCAAGTCTCCAGCCGGGCTGCGCCCTGCCCCAACCTGATCAGGTCTTTCGAGGCAAAACACCAACGCAACCAGCCCCGGGCATCTGTGGAAAAGGCGCTGCCTGGCGCCAAGCCCAAACCCGCCTCGGACACCAGCCGCTTCGCGGTTTGTAAGTCATCCGCTTGCCCCGGTAACCTGAAAAACAGGTACATCCCGCCATCAGGCATGCTCAATTCCAGTCCGGGTAACTGACCCAGCGCCTCAAACAAGCTGTCTCGGCACAGGCGCAAATGGTCCACGACCCGGGGGGTGACCTCTTGCGACCGCTGCAAGGCCACCACACCTGCTCTTTGCACAAATGCACTGACGCACGAGGTATTGAATTCAATCAACTTGCTGATCTGCCCGGTCATGGGCTGCGGCATGACCAGCCAACCCAAACGCCAACCTGTCATCAAAAAACTTTTGGAAAAGCTGTGAGCTACGACCAAGCGGTCGTCCGGCGTGCTGATATCCAAGAAGCTGGGAGCACATTGGTTGTGGCTGGGCAAGTAATAAAGGTTTTCATAGACCTCGTCAGCCAAAATCCAGGTGCCAGTCTGGCGGCAATGGGCCAACAAAATGCTTTGTTCATCGCGGGTCAGGGTCCATCCGGTGGGGTTGTTTGGGGAATTCAACACCAGCAACTTGGTTGCCGATGTGATTCGTGAAAGCAGCTGCGCCATGGGTAAAGACCACCGACCTGCTAATGGGACCAGAGAAACGGTGTGTAACTGCGCGCCCAAAATCACAGGTTGTGCGGTCAGGTTGGGCCAAACAGGCGTGACCACCACCACCTGATCACCCGGGTTCACCAGTGCTTGCATGGCCAACATCAAGGCGTTCACGCCACCAGAGGTCACGGCGATCCGGTCAACGTCCATCGGCGCAGCATGACGATGCATCATTTCTTTGGCAATGGCCTGGCGCAACTCGGGTAGCCCCAGGTTATGGGCATAAAAAGTCTCACCCTGCTGCAATGAATCGATGGCGGCTTGCCTGATGAAGTCAGGCGTGACCTCGTCGCTTTCACCAAACCAAAAAGCCAGCACATCAGTTCGGCCGATGCCTGCATTGGCCACTTCGCGGATTTTGGAGGCGGGCAAATCCAAGATGCTTTGGCGCATGGTCATCGGTCTGGCCTTTTCAATTGTCAGGTGGTGGGCTGCGCAGGGTCTGCAACATCGTCATGGGCTAACAAAACAATCACACAGTAAGGGTGTGTTGAGCCAAGGGCCAGCGGGGCAATACATCAAAAGCATAGTGCTTGTGCGCTTGCTCCACACCTGCATTCAATCGCATGGCAGCGGCCATGGCAATCATGGCGCCGTTGTCGGTGCACAAGTCCGTCTCGGGGTAATGCACCCTTGCACCCTGCGCGAGGCAAGCCACTTGCAGTTGCGACCTGAGCAAGGCATTGGCCCCCACGCCACCGGCCACCACCAAGCGCTTTAGGCCTGTTTGGCTCAAAGCACGCATGGCTTTTTTCACCAACACCTCCACGATCGCTGCTTGTGTCGAGGCCGCCAGATCAGCCCTGCGTGCAGGTAGGTCATCTCCCAGCTTTTGACACTGCGTGAGCACAGCAGTTTTCAAGCCAGCAAATGAAAAATCCAAGTTGGCCTGGTGCATCAAAGGTCTGGGCAAGGCAAAAGCATCTGCTCGCCCAAGGCTTGCCAATGCAGACAAGGCTGACCCGCCTGGGTAGCCCAAACCCATTAACTTGGCGCTCTTGTCAAAAGCCTCACCGGCCGCATCGTCAATCGTTTCGCCCAGCAATGCGTATTGACCAACCTGCTCCACCTGCATCAATTGCGTGTGTCCCCCTGAGACCAGCAAGGCCACAAAAGGAAACACCGGCGGGTCTGCACTTAAGAAGGGGGACAGTAAATGCCCCTCCAGGTGGTGTATCCCGATCACTGGCTTGTCTAAGCTGGCAGCCAAAGCACATGCGGTTCCCGCGCCCACCAAAAGCGCGCCAGCCAGCCCGGGCCCACGGGTGAACGCCACCACATCAATCGCACTGAGCGATTGATTGGCCTGGTCCATGACCCGGTGAATCAAGGGCAACACCCGCCGCACATGGTCTCGGCTGGCCAGTTCAGGTACCACACCACCATAGGCTTCGTGCATGGCGGCTTGGGTGAACAAAGCCTGGGACACCAAGCGGGGCAAAGGCTCGCCTGCCTTGGTTTGCACCAAAGCCACTCCAGTTTCATCACAAGAAGATTCAATGCCCAAAAGCCACATGCCAGCGAGTTTAGCGACACGTGATTTGGCTCATAACTGAAAGTCATCAAGCTTGTTTCACAATATGGGTATGGGCATCAGTCACTACATCAGAGAAATTGGACGCGGCAAAGAGGGCGCGCGGCATTTATCGCGAGCCCAAGCAAGTGAGCTGATGTCTCAATTCCTAAATGGTCAAGTCTCAGACCTAGGAACGGCACCCATCCCCCAGCCTTTAGAACGGCAAGAGGTGAAACTGGCCGCCTTGACCAATGGCTTTTACACACCATGAAAAACACCAAAGCCACAGTTACCTTGGTCGGCGCAGGTCCTGGCGACCCTGAGCTGCTGACCTTGAAAGCAGTTCGTGCTCTGCAACAAGCCACTGTTGTGTTGGTAGACGATTTGGTGCATCCCGATGTACTGGGTCATGTTTCTGCGCAAGCCCGTATTGTTCACGTGGGTAAACGGGGTGGCTGTCAATCGACACCACAGGCCTTCATTGAAAAACTGATGGTGCAAGAAGCCATGGCGGGGGAACAAGTGGTTCGGCTCAAGGGCGGAGATCCCTTGGTATTTGGGCGCGGGGGTGAAGAATGCGCCTACTTGCTAGCCCAAGGCATCGAAGTACGAATCATCAATGGCATCACCGCGGGCATGGCCGCCGCCACCGACATGGGGGTAGCTCTGACCCACCGTGCACATGCCCATGGTGTTGTCATGGTCACTGGTCACGGCAAAGACAAAGGGGGTTTGCCGCCGATTGATTGGCAAATGTTGGCGCAATCCGCACACACCTGTCACCTGACCCTGGTCATTTACATGGGTATACAAAACATTGCCTTGATCCAACAGGGCTTGATGATGGGTTTGCCGCCGCAGACACCCGTGGCGATTGTCGAAAATGCCAGCCACGCGCAAACTCGACAAGCACATGGTGAATTGCAACACTTACAAAAGCTGTTGATGCAATCCAAATTGGCCAGCCCCGCCATCATCATCGTCGGCGACGTGCTGCGGGCGATGACGCAGATTGAGTTACCGATCAGCACCAGGCAAGCATGAGTTTCCACACCGCACCGCAGCTCAGGGGATAATCACCTCTTTTGCCTTGCAACGGAAACACAACATGGACGCAGAACGTATCAACACCATTGGCAACTTGTTGGTCGACTTGGGTGCCCGCACCATCGATCTTCGGGGGTATCTTTGACTACGATGCCAAATCTGAACGACTGAGAACCGTCAACGCCTCGCTGGAAGACCCATCGGTCTGGGATGACCCGAAAAAAGCCCAAGAACTGGGCAAAGAAAAAAAATCGCTGGATGACATCGTGCTGACCCTGTCACGTTTGGGTCAAGAAATCGAGGACAACACCGAGTTGTTTGAGATGAGCAAAGCCGACAGCGATGAAGCGGGTTTGGTCACCATTTCTGAAGACACCAACCGCATCCAGGGTGAAATCGAGAAACTTGAATTTCGGCGAATGTTCAACAACCCATCTGACCCTTGCAATGCCTTTTTAGATATTCAGGCTGGCGCGGGGGGCACTGAAGCCTGTGATTGGGCCAGCATGCTACTGAGGCAATACCTTAAATACGCTGAACGCAAGGGCTTCAAGGCTACCTTGGAAGACGAGTCTGCCGGCGATGTGGCTGGCATCAAAGGGGCCACCTTGAAAATCGAGGGCGAATACGCCTTTGGGTTGTTGCGCACCGAAACAGGCGTACACCGCTTGGTACGTAAATCTCCCTTTGATTCAGCAGGCGGCAGGCACACCAGTTTTGCAAGCGTATTTGTGTATCCAGAAGTAGACGACTCCATTGAGATAGATATCAACCCAGCCGATGTGCGTACAGACACCTTTAGGGCAAGCGGCGCAGGTGGTCAGCACATCAACAAAACAGACTCCGCTGTTCGCTTAACCCACATTCCCACTGGCATCGTGGTTCAGTGTCAAGACGGTCGCAGCCAGCACAGCAACCGCGATGTGGCATGGAAACGCTTGCGTTCTCGTCTCTACGATTTTGAAATGCGAAAGCGAATGGAGGCACAACAAAAGCTTGAAGACACCAAAACCGATGTGGGCTGGGGTCACCAAATCCGCAGCTATGTGCTTGACCAAAGCCGCATCAAAGATTTGCGCACCAATGTGGAAATCAGCAACACGCAAAAAGTGCTCGATGGCGATCTCGATCCTTTCATCGAAGCATCTCTCAAACACGGCGTCTGACGCTTTTTTGTCTTTTTATTTTGGAGTCACCCCATGTTTCGTGAAGGACAAGCCGTGATGACACGGCGAGAAGACTACCAAGCACCTGCTTTTTGGATTGACACAGTCGATTTGGTTTTTGATCTCGATCTGGCCAAAACCCGGGTTCTCAACACGATGCAAGTAAGGCGAAATCCTGATATTCCCGCGCAGGCTTTGCGTCTGGATGGTGAAGAGCTGAATTTATCGCGCGTGTTGGTCAATGGCCAAGGCACGTCATTCAAAATCGACGGCGACATTTTGATTTTGGAAAATTTACCCGAAGGAAATGCAACTTTCACCTTGGAAATTTTCACCACCTGTGCGCCGCAAAAAAACACCCAACTCTCTGGTTTGTACGTCAGCCAAGATTCGTTTTTCACGCAGTGTGAAGCTCAAGGATTCAGGCGCATCACCTATTTTCTAGACCGCCCCGATGTGATGAGCAGTTTCACGGTGACTTTGCGTGCTGACAAAACCAAATACCCTGTGCTGTTGTCCAACGGCAACCTGCTGGATCAAGGCGATCTGGAAGACGGTCTCCATTTTGCCAAGTGGTTTGACCCCCACTTGAAACCCAGCTATTTGTTTGCTTTGGTTGCGGGCCAATTCGTTTGTCGCGAACAACGCATCACAGCGCGTAATGGCAAAGAACACGTGTTGCAAATCTATGTGCGCTCGGGCGATCTTGATAAAACGGCGCACGCAATGCAATCCCTCATGGCCAGCGTGGCATGGGATGAAGCCCGTTTTGGTTTGGGTCTGGATTTGGATCGGTTCATGGTGGTGGCCACCTCTGACTTCAACATGGGCGCCATGGAGAACAAGGGGCTC
>Ga0247831_1001535_pt1 | contig 42677 bp, 41 predicted proteins | sample LaCruzMarch2015__9_FD_192406 | JGI IMG/M metagenome (GOLD analysis project Ga0247831, IMG submission 192406) | Freshwater microbial communities from meromictic Lake La Cruz, Castile-La Mancha, Spain - LaCruzMarch2015_1m | ecosystem: Environmental > Aquatic > Freshwater > Lake | place: Spain...
AGGAGTCATGAATCACGTGGGAGGGCGTGAACCACCTGTTTACGTAAAAGGTACTGAAATTCATTTTATAGCAAGGTCTTGAGAAGATTCGATTCACTATCACCCGTCACATTGTCCCTGCGAGAGGTCAAAACGGCAGCTCGGTGAAAAAAGCACTTGGCCCAGAACGTGGTCAATATGGTTAGGGGAAAGACTAAAATGGCTTATGATATGAGCAGCGCTTTAGAGGTCACAATGACCACGGAAGTTGAGACCAATGAAGCAAGCACCGATCTGTTTGCTTTGGGCCTGTCGCACGCAACGGGTGTTGGTGCCGACGTGGATTATGTCGAAGCGCACAAGTGGTTCAATATTGCTGCATTGCGCGGCGATAGCGAAGCCAAACAGCGTCGCCAAGAATTAACGGCGATGATGACTCAGGGCCAAGTTTCGGCTGCGCAGCGCGCCGCTCGCGAATGGCTTCAGCGCACCGCAAACTAATCTAGTTTCGTTGACAGACCGCTGATGCGGTTTGCGCGCTTATTGGACGATGTTTGAGCCGACACTATAGTTGAAGCCGACTGTTATCGGCAGCGCGTCGCGGACGAATTGCTGGGTAAACTGCCCCAACTCGGAAATACGCGACTTGGGCACCCAAACGACGTCAAAGCGGCGCAGGCGTGGTAGTTCGGCTAACAGTGCTTGGCTCGCCCAGACAGAGCGTAGGTCATAGACCCGCATGTAAGGCGTGCCGCCAGCACCCCGGCGCAAGACAACAACTTCTTCCCGCCGCGCGGTGTTTAGAAATCCGCCAGCCGTCGTAATTGCCTGCAGCGGATCCATCTCACCTGATAAATCATAGAGGCCGGGCTTGGCCACTTCACCGCCGACAAAGAATTTCTGTGAAGCGAAAGTGTCGGGTGCGAGCGCAATCGCAGGATTGCGCAAATAAGTCGCATATTGACCTTGTAACTCCAGCTTCAAATCGTCAGGCGTACGGTCAGCCGCGATAATCGCTTCCAGCATCGGTGGATGAATGCGGCCGTCAGGCGCGACCGTCAGCTTTCGGCTAAGTTCAGGTGCGCCGACGGATTGAAAATCTATCACGTCGCCGGGAAAGAACCGATAGGTTTCATCCTCTGCCGTCCAGCTTGGGAAGGTCGGAATGGCGGGGAAGTCGACGGTTGCAACCGGCCGCGGGGTTTGCCAGTGCTTGCCGTCCGTCCGCAAAGCGTCGACATAGCCTCTTGGCGCACAAGCCGTTAAGCTGATCGCTGCCAGAACCACCCAAGATGCAAGTGTAGCTGTGGTTTTGGCGCACATGGATAGGCTCCCTAGGTCGGTTGGCGATAGCCTGTTTCTTAGAGACCCAATCGTTAAACGTTTCGTTAATGGATAATGGTTGATTAACGTTTGGAGGGAGCAAAATGCTTTGCCACACGTCCTGACGCGCGGAATTTAGAATGACCTACCACACGGGCCCAAGCTATCCCCGCTCCGGCGGCTATGAGCCGACTGGCAGCGTGCGCCCGCAGCTTGACTTGCGCGACTGGGTCAGTTTGTTGTGGCGCGAAAAGTGGCTTATGATCATTGTATTTATTCTGATTTCTGCACTTGGAATTGCTTTCGCGACCACGTTGCAAAAGAGCTACACCGCCAATGCACGGCTCTCAATTTTGTTGGGACAGGAATATGTCTTCACCCCCCGCGTCGGTGCCGCGGGCGAAGGCGCAGCACCCAAGCAAGAGCAAATCGTCCAATCTGAAGTCGAAGTGATCAAATCTGCTCAAATCGCCGAGCGGGTGATTCGCAAAATTGGGCTGGATCGCTTGTTTAATCCTGAAGATATCCAGATCACCCAAGGCCCTGATACGCCCGAACGCCGGATTGCCTTTGGCGTCGATCAGTTCCAGCGCAATTTCTCCGCTGGTGCGTCCGCTAACACGACTGTGATCCAGCTGGGTTATCAAAGCAAAGACCCCGTCATTGCAGCGAAAGTCCTCAACACCATGATTGATGAGTATTTGACTTATCGCCGGGAGGTCTTGTTTGAGGATCAAACAGGGGCATTGAGGACCCAGCGCAATGAGTTTGAAACCCGTTTGCAGGAGGCGGAATCCGAGATCACCGCGTTTTTGGGCGCAAATGGCGTGGCAGACTTTGAAGGGGAGCGTGCTGCCCTACAATCCTTACTCTCAACCGCCCGGGCTGACCTTTTGAATGTTCAGGCCCGCCAGCGAGAAGCTGAAGGCCGCTTCGCTGCCAGTGACCGTAGCTATCGCAGCGAACCGCGCGAAGTGCGCTTGTCGTTCGAGACCGATAATTCCCGCCGTCGGATCGAGCTGGCTACCCAATTGGCAGAACTTCAAACCCGCTATACCGAGCAAAGCCAGCCCGTTCAGGACATGCGTCGCCGGATCGAGGCTTTGGATGAACTTCTGGGTTCAGATCAAGGTCGGGCAGCTGGCACGACCAAGACCGGGGCAAACCCCGTGCGCGATACTATGGCTTCCGATCGGGCTCGGAATGCTGCCGAGGTTGAAGCTTTGACCCAGCGCGAAGCCATTCTAGAGGCCCAAGTTGCCCAATTGCAGGCCCGCGCCATACAATTAAGCCAAGTAAAGCCGATGTTTGATGACTTGGTGCGCCGCAAGGCAATCTTGGAAGAGCAAGTCAAACAATTCTCAACCCGGGAAGCATCTTCCCAAGCTCAAAATGAACTCAGCCGCACCTCTAATGAAAATATACGGGTCATTGAACGTGCTAATGTGCCGACTCGTGGCAAGAGCTGGAAGAAGGAAGTAGCAATGCTCTCCGTCTTTTTTGCGGCCTTAACGGCATTGGCGGCTGGTTTGATGCGGGCATTCTCGCGGACAACCTTCCCAACACCGTCCTCGATCGGTCGGACTCTGGGCCTTCCGATCTTGGCGACGGTGACGCGCTAAAGCGGCGTTGAGGCTTGTTTGAGTTGGGGTTTGGATGGGAAGCATTCAGGGACAGATGAACGGAGTCTGGTCTGCTGTTGCCGCTGCAACAGGGGGCGCGGGCGCTGCCGTCATGTTCCTGGGTGCCAAACACGATGTCGGAATCTCCGAAGTCTCGCGCGCTTTTGCAGAGCTCGCTGCCGAGCGTGCTGCCAAATCGGCTTGGCTGATTGACTTGGATTTTTTTGGGCCGGGACAGTTCTCTGCGCTAGGCGGCGCACAGACTGGTTTCAAAGGTCCGTATGATATGACCTTTGGCGTGACGCCATTTTGGCGGGCCCAACCGCGCGCGCCCGATGGCGCGCAAGGTGAAGGGGCCGTGGTAAGTTACAAAACGACTATCCCGAAGCTTTACGTCAGCCGATTTAATCGCGCCGCTTTGGCTGGTAATCAGAAGCTTCAAGTGACGCCCGCACCGGATTATTGGCGTGCCGTACGCCGTTCGGTGGATCTGACGATTGTTGACGCCCCACCGCTAGAGCAATCTCGCGCAGGCCTTGCCTTAGCCGCGGACATGGACGGGGTTATTCTGGTCATTGATGGCAATAAAAGCGATGTCCGCGAGTCGATAGATTTGCGCGATGAGGTGGTGGGCCGCGGTGGACGCTGTCTCGGAATCGTGGTGACTGGCCAATCGAGTTCTGCCCTGTCGCTCAGCCGAAAGCGCTAACATGGTTGCACCTAAATTGACGTGGCGCTGGGATTTAGCCTTATTGGCTCTCGCGCTGGCCTGCTTCAGTGCAGGCTTCTGGCGTCTGTGGCCGGGGGCTGCTGGCTTAGAGGAAGCGCCACTGGGGCCAATCATCCTAAAGGCAGGTGTGGCATCGATGGGCTTTATCGGCTTTGCCGTGCGCTGGGAGACACTAGCTCCCGTGCTCCTCAGACGCTTAGACGGTTTGTTATTGGTCGCGGTCTGCTTGGCTTCTGCGGCTTGGGCGTTGGCCCCGGCAATCGCCCTACAGCATGGCATTCTTCTCCTGTCTTTATGGGTATTCGGAATTACAATTGCTGCCCGCCTTCCGGCTGTGGATTTGGCGTTTACAACAGCTTTTGCGGGCATATTAGCCCTGTTGGCTCAGCTTGTTGCGGCGCGCGGCTTGATGCCGCTTGCCGCTTTGGACGGTGATTTGACCCTAGCCCTTTGCGCAGCCTTGTGGGCGTCAGCTTCCAGTGCCAAATGGCGCTGGGCTTGGTTGGCTTGGGCAGTTGCTCTAGTCGTTTTGGCTCTTATTCTGGGAGATCTGGCAAGCTTGATGGCGGCAGGCATTGGGGTCGCCACCGCAGGCTTGGGTCTTGGGATGCGTTGGATTTCCGCTCGTCGTCCATGGACCCCGATTGATGTTGCTGTCACGCTGGCTTGCTCGATCCTGACTGTAACCCTTTTGGCCCTGTTGAAGCCTTTGCCACTCTCATCAGACCCATTCGGCGCGCTTAACTGGATTGGCTATGGGTTCGGTGTTTCTGGTGCCTCCATTGGTGAAGGCTTTGGCCAAGGACTAGGCGTGTTAGGCTTAGGGCTTGCCAGCATTTGGGCGGTCGTGACCAGCCTTCGTCTGGCAATTGACCGGCGGGAGTCTGATACGGACAGCGCTGTGGTTTTTGGGATGTGGTGTGCCGGGCTTGGAGCCTTATTATTGGCTTCCACAGAGATTTCAGTGCTTAGCTCTTGGGTGGTACTTTTGGCGGGGTTGAGCTTCGGGGCGGGTATTCGGCCCTTGGTACCCGCGGCTCAAAGCCAAAGGCAAGTCAGCATGCAGGTGCCTGTGGCAGCCCCGCGTCCTGCTTTGGCCACCCGCGACCGCCTCAGCTAAGCGCGTCTGCCGCCCATAAGGCCCGCCACAGACGTACCCCTAGCGCCCGGACTGCTAAAGGCACAGCCTCCGATAGCACCATCGACTTCAACACAGCCTTGATCAAGGGCCTTGCGGGCACCCGCGTTAAGGTTTGAGCCAGTTTGGTGCCGGGAAGTGCTGCCATGCTGGGGTGGCGTTCAACCATGCGACGGAAATTTGGGCCAGCTTTTGCGAATTTGTCGAGCAGGGTTGCCGCATCATCCAGGCCCAAATGGGTTGCCGGAATATCGACGTGCAGGACCGCATGGCCCTTTGACTCCGCCCGTAAAGCCCAATCAACATCTTCCCAGCCCCAGCCAGAAAAGCCTACATCAAAGGGCGTCTCGTCCAAAATGGCTTTGCGTATGAGTAGGTTAGAGGTAGCTACAGCTAAAGCGCCCCGGCTTTGGCGTTGACACGCAGACGAGCAATCTGACTTTTCGGCGACCATTTTAGCTAAAGCCAAAGCAGCGCAATCTGGGACCTGCAGGGTGGAAAACCCGCCATAAGCAATTTCCATGGTCGGATCGCGGGCAAGCCTTAGCCAGTCGGCAACAAAACTTGGCGAATCTGGGGCCATGTCGGAATCCAGAAACAGAATGACAGAGGCCTTGGCCGCCGCAATCAACCGGTTGCGCGCCGCAGAACGACCCTGATTTCCGTGCAACGTGATAAGGCTGGCAGGCACACTTAGGTTCTGGAGGATTGCTTCGACCCTGGCCGTCACCAAGGGATCGTGTGACCCATCATCTACGACGATCAGTTCCACCGCTTCGCCAGTTATCTGGTTGGACAAAATGTCTAGCAGCTGACTGGGGTCATTGCGGAAAAAGGGCGTCGCGATGCTAAGTTCCAGAGGGCGTTCAGCCCGAACGCCATTGATGAAAATGGTCTCGCTCATAAAGCCCCCGTTTGCGGGCGCAGGCGGGTCCACATGGATCTGGCAAGGTCGCGTGCGCCAGCGACATTCAAGAGGATAACAAAAGCACCATAGCTGAGTGCACCGAGCCCGCCTTTGAGGATAAGGTCTTGGAACGCACCAAAGCTTGGCAGAACCAGCACCACGCCTGCCATCAATACGCAAGCAATAGCAATTTTGGCGGTTTCTAGAAGCGGAATCGGTAATGCCACATAGCGTCGGCCGATCCACGTCAGCATGGTCATGCCAAGACCATAAGCTGCGACATTGGCGTAAGCTGCGCCTATCAAGCCAAACTTCGGCAGCAGAAGCACGTTTAGACTGAGGCTGGTAATCACCGGCACCAAGAGCAAGAGGGCTCGTTGTAGTGCCTTTTTCGACAGCATGAAGGCTTCGGAAAAATAGTCGCACATGCCCGCCAGTAAGGCGGAAAAGGCAATCCATGGCACGACTTGGATTGCGCGCTCCCGCAGGGCTTCGCCGATCAAAATCTCACAAATCGGTGCCGCTAGAAGTGCCAGACCCAAAGCCGCTGGTGCTCCAATGCCAAGGCGAACCACATAGCCTTGATGGGCGGCCTTCACAGCTTCGGTAGGGCCGCCGCGCTCATAAGCCGCGATGAGGATAGGTGTCACGGCTGCGGCACCCCACGTGAAGATGATATCGAGAATGCGCGCGCCAACTTGGTAGCCCGCAGAATAAGCCCCGACGTCGCCTTCGCCTAAAAATGCCGCGATAACGAAACGGTCCCCACTTGTCAGAGCGAGGCTTAAAATGAGGCCGCCTGCCAAGGGCGCCCCATAGGCGAAGTAAGCCTTACCGCGTTCGGCCTGCAGCGACCCTTTACGCGCCGCCATCCACAAGGCTGGCCCTTCAATCGCCAGCACAACAACCGACGCGATCAGCATGCCGATGAATGGGCCTTCTGGGCCCATGGCAAAAAATACCACACAGCCAATCCCAAGCCCGAAGGCTAAGAGTGTGTGTAAGGTATCCACGACGGCAAAGCGCTTGGCCTCTTGTGCCATCCGTCTTGTTTCTAAAGCAATTTTGATCAGTGACCTTGTGATCACACTGCCAAAGGCTGCCGCCACCACGATTTTCAGATTGAGGTCAGCGGGCCACAACAGAAGGGCTGCGATGGAGATCAGCGCAAAAGCGCCAGCACACCAGCTAAACAAGGCGATCAAAGTCGCAAAATGGGCGGGCTTTTCGCCCTTTTCTGCTGCATCGGCATAGAAGCGGGCGGCGGCTGCCTCAATCCAGACGACGAACAGATATTGCGCCAAAGTCATGGCCGCATAAACCAAGGTATAGCGGCCATAATCGTCGTCGCTTAGCAGGCGCGTCAAAACGGCGACCATGCCAAAACTGGCCACAGCTTGGGCCAGATTTGGGACTAAATAGGTCATGAGGTGACGACCCATCATGACCGATGCTGTGCCTCGCGGGAAGGGATCGTCCGCAAATTCACCGCACCGACCCTTTGTCGCCTAACAGAGCGGGCAGAGTTCTCACCATGATCCAGAGGTCGAGCCAAAGGCTCGCATCGCGAATGTAGGCGATATCATAGGCGACCCGTTCGGCCACTTCTTCTGCACAATGAACCGGCCCACGGGAGCCGTGAATGGCGGCCCATCCTGTCATGCCAGGCTTAATGCGGTGACGGTGGGCGTATTCAGCGACCAAAGCTTCGCTTTCTTGATCGCCAGTTTTCATGCCGATGGCATGAGGACGCGGCCCCACCAGCGACATGGTGCCATTCAAGACATTAAACAATTGCGGCAACTCATCTAAAGAGGTCGCACGAATGAAGCGGCCAATTCTGGTCACGCGGGGGTCGTTAAGTGTTACTTGCTGGGCTGCGCATGCGTCCGTGCTCTCAACCCGCATAGAGCGGAATTTCCAGCAGCTGAACGCCTGATTGTTAAATCCATGCCGCCTTTGGCGGAAGAAGACGGGACCTTTGCTGTCGAGCTTGATCGCCAATGCGATCAAGGCCATCAATGGCGCGGCTAATACAAGGATGCATGCCCCAAATAAGAGGTCTTGCATCCGCTTCCAAAAGGCGCGCTTGGCATCTTCGGGTGCACCGGAAACATAGGCGACAGGGCGTTTACCAATGCGGCCGATGGTGGTCCCGTCGCTGTCAAAGCCTTGCATATCAATCGCCAGCACGACCTTATTGGGCATAGAGCGTAATTTATTGACCAGCTGCAACACACGGCTCTGCGCCGTGCTGGAGACCGCCACGATGACCCGGTCGACACTGGGCAAATGCGGCCAGCTCATCAAATCATCAAGATCGCCCAGCAATTCAACATGGTTTGGCAAGGGCTTGGCCCGGTCCATCCGGTCATCAAACACACCCAACACGGCAATATCGCCTGAAGCTTTGGCTTCCTCAATCAGCTTGTGGGCCAGCGGCGTCGCCCCCACGATCACCACATTGAGGGAAAACAAGCCAGCCTTAATCATCGCCCCTAAAATGAGCGCAGAGAAAAAGTGCACCGAAACAATGATGCAGCCGGCTAGGAGGGTCGAGATGCCCGCCTCCCACGCCCCAGCTTCTGCCGCGCGGCCTGCCGCCAAAGCCACCAAGGCCCCAGTCCCCGCTGTCGTCGGCAACGCCAGCACAACCGCGCCGAGGGTTTTGACGCCATGCGTAACGGCTGAAGGCTCGACATCAAAGCGATACAGATCATGTTCCCGCAGAATCCACCACAGACCAATCCCGCCTAAGGCCATGGGCAAACAAGCACTCAACGCAGCCGTCAAGACATGATCGGCGGTCGTCACTTTCAAGACATAGGTCAACACAAAGAGAATGACCGCAATGTCGAGAATTTCGAGCGCGCGTCCAAAGCTTGAGCGATACCAACGCGCGCCACGCGCCGCCTTGCGCGCCAAGGTGGCGGGCTGATCGCCAGCAAGCTCTTGCGAATATTCCATGCGTGCCATTGGCGAGACGCTCCTTAAAGCGATCTTTAACAGCATTGAGTAGACGCCCTATTAACGAAACCGCGCAGGATGCAGGCGGGAATCCCCAATTCCCGAGTTCCATATCCCTCTGTGCAGCTTCACTGACGTGATGCTCTTGCTCTGTCCCCTTTTGTCGCGCTATCAGACGCATGTGCGGAGACGTGGCCGAGAGGCTGAAGGCACTCGTTTGCTAAATGAGCGTGCTCCAAAAGGGCACCGAGGGTTCGAATCCCTCCGTCTCCGCCAGTTTTTTGATTTTTATGTTATATTTCAATTGTTTGTGGTGTCGCCTGCAATTGGCCCCACATCTGGCCCCACATGGCGCGTGTGTCTAAGCACCTTGGTATTAGCTTTTACGCCTTAGGCGTCCTGATTCTTGCCTGTTTTTGAGTCCTACATCAACTCAAACTAATCGTTGAATGTTTTAGATGGGCTTTGGGGGGGACCGGACCACAAAAATAAACACCCCCCCCGGTAGATGGGATAGGCTCATAAAACACAGGCCGATTTTTGGGAAATGGTTCTTTTGCTTGTATCCATATCGTCAACCAAACTGCTAAGGCGCTCAAAAAATGTTGTAGAGCCCAGACTAACCTCCAGCTTGGCGATCATTAATCGGGTCTTTCATTCTTCTTTTTTGTACCATCCGCGTGCCAATTTTTGTGCTTCTGCAATCTGAGCTAAGGTCATTTTCCTCCCAATCAAATCTCTTGTTTGTCCGGCAGAACTGTCGCCGTTAGCGGCCGCAATGTTTAACCATTTATGCGCTTGAACTAAGTCACGCGGTACGCCGAGACCAATATCGTAAAGGGTGCCAAGTCTTGACTGTGCTTTAACATGCCCTTGTTCCGCTGATCTCTGAAACCAACTTGCAGCGGCCACAGCGTCTTGTAGCACGCCTTGGCCTTTCAGATACAAGTTGCCAAGAGAGAATTGTGAATCCTTATCCCCTTGGTCCGCAGCTCGGCGGTACCACATCGCCGCTGATTGAAGATCTTGAGGCACACCTTGGCCAAACTCATACAGTTGGCCAAGATAGTACTGGCCATCTTGACTACCTTGCTCTGCAGCTTTGCGATACCAGATTGCGGCTGTTGAATAGTCTTTTGTAACGCCTTGCCCAAACTCGTACATAGTTCCGAGGGACCATTGAGAAAGTTCATCACCTTGCTCAGCAGCCTTACGGTACCAGTTCGCGGCAGTTGCATAGTCTCGTGGTACGCCAAGGCCACGCTGGTACACTCGCGCAATAGCGTATTGCCCGAGAGCAAAACCCTGATCCGCCGCTTTGCGGTACCAATTTAAGGCTAAATTATAATCTTGCGGAACATCTTTGCCATCACGATACCTATTCCCAAGCACCACTTGCGATAATGGGTCGCCATTTTCTGCGCCCCATATCAGCATTTCGAGTTCAAGATTTACCGATGATCGAGGCGCACTATTTGCATAAGAGGGTGGGGGTTGGACCTGTGCGGATGAAGACGAGAAAGCACAAAGAAAGCCACATAACAGACCTAAAGCTAAAGCAAAACGATTTAGTGTCGACATAATGACCCCTTCTAAAGGTATGAATTAAATGGTTTTAGTTTGCCGATCTTACTATCGAGAAAGTTCCAGCAACACTAGCTCTTTAATCGGCGGCAAATGCGACTTAAGGCTAAGGGCAAGGACATATCCGAAAGGGTCTTGAAACACATGGCGAAACTAGACGAACTCATTAGTCAGATGAGGAACGCTAAGGTTTATTCTCAAAAAGAGCTCGAGGTGCTTTGGGAACGTGACCGATCCAGAATCAAGGCCGCGATAGATAGAATGCTAGATACCGGCGTAACACTTGGAGTTGCACTTGGTGGGCCAGCTTTTTTGAATCTGCCGGAAGATCAGTTTAGGCAGTACTTAAAGAATACAAACAACGACTTGGATTTTCAGGTCAGAATAGTTGCGGATGACTTTTCGCAATATGTAACAACCGGTGATGCTCCAGCCCCATATTACCCCATGAGGATTGCGATCATATTAAGCAAAGCAAAAATGAAAGATAAGGAACGAGAGTTCTTAGCCGCTTGGTGCCGCCACTTCGGTGCGTTGGGGCGGCGCGTTGGTGGAAGTTATGGCGACTTAGTAAGGCGTGCTGAAAAGCTGGGAGTGGGTCCACAACTGTAAAGAGCCAGTTAGAATCGTTGCGCGAAAGCGGTAGCATTTGGTTGGAGAGCCGGTTAGCGCCCAGTCTCGAAATGCAGACATAGAGGCAGTGGCTAGGTTCACGAATTCAGAAGTGTTTTGTACCGTCTCCGGCAACACGACGAACAGCAATTGAATATGTGCCTTGCAGCCGCAGCAAAAATCATGATTCTTTTCGCTTCGACTAGACTGAGTTTCGCAAGTCGGCGGCTTACCTAAGCGCCTTCTAACTGACTTTCTAAAGACCGTGTTAACCAGACGCAGGGGTATAGATACAAAACGCCAAGGGGCATTAAAAATTGAATCATCAAGCATTGTCATCTTTCATTTGGTCGGTCGCGGATTTGTTGCGGGGCGATTACAAGCAATCAGATTACGGTAAAGTGATCCTCCCGTTTACGGTGCTGCGACGCCTTGATTGCGTCCTGAATGACACAAAGGATGCAGTACTTTCCGAGTTCTCAGCAAAAGCGGCTCAAGGGCTAAACCCTGATCCATTCCTTTTACGCAAAGCAGGCCATAGCTTTTACAATGCTTCCCCCCTCGACCTTGTTAAGTTGTTGGGTGATCAGGATAATATTCGGCCGAACCTCTATTCCTACATACAGGGGTTTTCGGACTCTGCCCGCGACATTTTTGAGCGCTTTGATTTCTACTCACAGATTGAACGCCTATCGAAGGCAGGCTTATTGTATTTGGTGGCGGAGAAATTCGCCAATATCGACTTGCATCCCAAGCGCGTTGATAACGCTCAAATGGGACTAGTCTTTGAGGAGCTGATCCGAAAATTTGCCGAAATCTCGAACGAGACAGCGGGGGAGCACTTCACTCCGCGCGAAGTCATCCGATTGATGGTCAACTTACTCTTCATTGAAGATGACGACGTTCTGACTGCGGGCAATGCCGTTGTTCGAACGATTTATGATCCGACGGCAGGGACTGGCGGGATGTTGTCTGTGGCAGGCGAGCACCTCCACGACCATAATCCGCAAGCAAGATTGACAATGTTTGGGCAGGAGCTCAACGACGAATCCTATGCGATTTGTAAGGCAGATATGCTGATCAAAGGGCAGGACGTCGGGAATATCGTGGTGGGTAACACGCTCTCAGAAGACGGTCACGCCAACCGCAAATTCGACTATATGCTTTCTAATCCCCCGTTTGGCGTCGAATGGAAAAAGGTCGAGAAGGAAGTTCGTAAGGAAGCTGCAGAGAAGGGCTTTGACGGGCGCTTTGGCCCGGGTCTGCCCCGGGTGTCGGATGGCTCGATGCTCTTTCTGATGCATCTCATATCGAAGATGCGTCCCGCAGTTGATGGTGGTTCGCGAATAGGCATTGTTCTCAATGGCTCTCCGCTATTCACCGGCGGTGCTGGGTCAGGTGAAAGTGAGATCCGTCGTTATGTGTTGGAAAACGATTTGGTCGAAGCAATAATCGGCCTGCCGACCGACATGTTCTATAACACGGGAATCAGCACCTATATTTGGATATTGTCAAACAAAAAGACGAAGTCCCGCAAAGGTTTAGTGCAACTTATTGATGCAAGTTCCTTCTGGCAGCGAATGCGTAAGTCACTCGGCAGCAAGCGCAAAGAAATGAATGACGGTCATATTGCTGACGTCACGAAGCTATTCGGCGAATTCGTCCAAGCTCAACAAGCTGTTGTGACTGATGCGACCGGAAAAGAGATCGCCCGACAGATGATTATTGATGGGCAAGTGGCCCCCAAGGCACCGGAAGGCGGTAAGGTCAAGATTGTACCGATTTCACTTATCTTCAGAAATGAGGATTTCGGATATACGACCATCACGGTCGAGCGCCCCTCGCGCGATGCAGGTGGTAACGTCTTGTTAGGCCAAAAGGGCAAGGCGAAAGGAATGCCTCAAGCTGATAGCGCACTTCGTGACACCGAAAATGTACCACTTTCTGATGACATTGACACCTATTTTAAGCGTGAAGTGTTACCTCATGCGCCCGATGCTTGGATTGACGCGGACAAAAGCAAAGTTGGTTATGAAGTACCATTTAATCGCCATTTCTATGTTTTTGAGCCGCCGCGCGATCTACACAGCATTGACGTCGAGCTTAAGGCTGTCACGGATCGAATCTTGACCCTAATTGAAGGATTAGCGGAATGAGTCTTCTTCCTAACGAGGTGCACCATTCAAACGCCGACATTACATTCGAAGTGGCGGACTCAATTGGTCTTGAACTACGTTTGAACACTGCCCGCGACCCCGGAGGCCGAGCGTGAGCCTAAAGCCTTACCCAGCCTATAAGGACGGCAGCGTGTCGTGGCTCGGACAAGTGCCTAAGCATTGGGAGATTACAAAATTTCGGAATGCTTTCAAAGAAAGCCCTGAAAAAATTCAGACTGAAATCGTTGGTAAGATGCTTTCAGTATCAGGTTATCGAGGTGTCGAAGTCAAAGAATACGATGACGAGAATAAGAGACGCCTAGACGAAGAACTACTTGGGTATAGAATTGTTAGGCGTGGTCAGCTGGTCGTTAACACGATGTGGCTGAATTATGCGGGTCTCGGTGTCTCAGAGCACGAGGGTCACGTGAGTCCCGCATATCGCAGCTACTGGATCAATGACGGCTTCTCGGACCGCTTCGTTCACTACATGATGCGGTGTGATAGCTTCGTACTAGGATACACAAGCTTTCTGACAGGCATTCGGCCCAATTCACTTCAAATGAGCCGCGATGATCTGATGTCTTTTCAACTTCTTAAACCCCCAGTAAGTGAGCAAATCGACATAGCCGCCTTCCTGGATAGCGAAACTTGCAAGATCGATGGGCTGATTTCAGAGCAAGAAAAGCTAATTACGCTTCTTAAAGAGAAGCGTCAGGCGACGATTTCACATGCCGTGACCAAGGGGCTCGACCCTGCAGCGCTAATGAAGGAAACCGAAGTTGAATGGCTAGGTCAGATACCCGCCCATTGGGAGCTAAAGGCGATGAAGCGTGCGGTGGTCCTGCAGCGTGGCCATGATCTAGCGAGCGAAGAACGAGTTCCGGGACCTATACCAGTCGTTTCATCCGGCGGCATTACTGGGTACCACAATCAGGCAATTACGAAAGCGCCTACAATTGTAACTGGGAGATACGGCACAATCGGCGAATTTAGTTTTGTAGAGGAAAACTGTTGGCCCTTAAACACAGCCCTTTATGCCGTCCAGATGTATGATAACCATCCAAAATATATATGGTTTTTGCTCCAAGCTAACAAGGCACATTTTGTGCTGAACTCGCTAAAGGCCGCAGTTCCCGGAGTAGATAGAAATGATATTCATCCGATTAAGATTGCCATCCCGGATCTCAATGAACAAAAATCTATTTGCACGTTTCTCGATGGACAACTCTCCAAATTGGACGCCCTTACCACCGAAGCCAACCGAGTAATTGAACTTTTGAACGAACGCCGCGCTGCCCTGATTTCCGCCGCTGTAACTGGCAAAATAGACGTTCGCGGATATAAGTCTGAACAGGAGGCAGCATGAGCGGGGCTGGAATTGGTAAACTGCAGCGTGTGCCATTGCGCGATGTGTGGCGTCATGAAGCCTACGATTTCACGCGCTGGTTGCAGGACAATATCGATGTCCTAAACGAAGCGTTGGGACTCGAGCTCATCAATGTAAATCGCGAACAAGCGGCAGGTGCCTTTTCAATTGATCTTGTGGCCGAGGATGAAGTGGGTCGAAAGATCATCATCGAGAACCAACTTGAGCGTAGCAATCACGACCATCTAGGAAAATTGTTGACGTATATGGTGGCCATGGAAGCACGCGCGGCTGTCTGGATCGTGTCAGACCCCCGCCCAGAGCATGTATCAACAATCGCGTGGCTAAATGAATCGAGTAGCGCTGACTTCTATCTGTTAAAAGTTGAGGCAGTGCGAATTGGAACATCCCCTGCGGCACCTTTGCTCACCCTGATCGTTGGACCTTCTGAGGAAACCGAGGCTGTTTCGAGGAGCAAGCGTGAGTTCTCCGGTCGCGAGGATATCTATTTTCAGTGGTGGACCAAGCTACTTACTTTACCAACCGCTCGACTGCACCAGCACATCACACCAAGCAGAGGTCACTGGATTAGTACGTCTTCAGGCACGCGGGGGCTAATCCTAAGTTATACCGTTTATCAGGAGCAGGCAGGCGCTGAACTTTACATTGACCGAGGAGATCGCGACGTTAACAAGCTCGTTTTCGATCAGCTTTACGCATTACGGAATGAAATAGACCTTGCCTTTGGTGCTCCTTTGAAGTGGGAGCGGCTTGATACAAAGCGTGCGTCGCGGATCAGTTATCGCGTTTCAGGTGGGTATCGCTCGCCGATTGAGGACCACGACAGCATACTGGAAGCGCAAGCTGAGATAATGAACCGCCTAGAAGCAGCGGTAAGACCTCACCTTCAAAGCTTGCGACTTACCCCGAACGGCAACAGTTCGGAGGAAATTCTTTGACATTGCATCGAGAAATTCACTTTGAGGAGGAAATCTGTAGCCATTTAGGGGCAAGTGGCTGGCTATTCGCGGAAGGTGATGCCGGATTCTATGATCGTCAAAGCGCTCTTTATTTGCCGGATTTGATGGCTTGGCTTGAAGAGACACAAGCCGATAGCTTCATGAAACTAACCAAAACCCATGGCCCACAGCTTTCACAGCGGTTAGCCGAACGAATCCGCAAAGGTCTAAATGAGCGCGGCACTTTAGAAGTTCTGCGGAGGGGGGTTGAGATGCTTGGCCTTACTAGGCCGATATCACTGGTCCAGTTTAAGCCGGCGCTTGGAATTAACCCCGAAATTCAAAGCCTCTATCAGGCCAATCGTCTGCGCGTCGTTCGGCAAGTTAAGCACTCGCTGAACAATTCTGCCGAATGCATAGACCTCGTATTGTTCTTAAACGGCATTGCAGTTGCTACCGTGGAATTGAAGTCCGACTTCACTCAAGGTGTTGAAGATGCGGTCGATCAGTACAAATTTGATCGGAATCCAAACCCGAAAGGGGGGCAGACTGAGCCGCTTCTCGCGTTCCCGGGTGGCGCTCTTGTGCATTTCGCCGTCAGCCAGTCCGAAGTTATGATGGCTACAAAGCTGGCGGGACCACAAACCGTGTTTCTGCCGTTTAACAAGGGCGATCATGGGGGCAAGGGCAACCCACTAAATCCGCTTGGGTTTGCGACATCTTACTTGTGGGAAGAAGTTTGGGCCCGCGATAGTTGGCTTGATATCCTAGGCCGATACATGATTGGCTCACGCGACAGCAAGACCAAGGCGCTTTCGCATTACATATTCCCGCGTTTCCACCAACTTGATGCGACGCGTAAGCTAATTGCTGATGTTTTGGCGAATGGTGCAGGCGAACGATACCTGATCCAGCATTCTGCAGGCTCCGGAAAGACCAATTCAATAGCTTGGTCGGCACATTTTCTGGCTGATTTGCATAACGACAACAGCGAAAAGATATTTGATAGCGTTTTGGTGGTTTCTGATCGCACCGTACTAGATAGCCAGCTACAAGAGGCCATCTTCGATTTTCAGCGCACCAAAGGCGTAGTCACGACGATTAGCAATGAAGCCGGCTCAAAAAGTGCACAGCTATCGCAGGCGCTAAAGGATGGGAAAAAGATTATCGTCTGTACCATTCAGACATTTCCGTTCGCCCTAGAGGCCGTAAAAGAATTGTCGGCAACGGAGGGCAAGAAATTCGCTGTAATTGCTGATGAAGCCCACTCATCCCAAACAGGCGAGGCAGCGGCTAAGCTAAAGATGTTGCTTTCTGCCGAGGAGATCGCTGACCTTCAAGATGGTGGCGAGATCGGCACCGAAGACCTGCTGGCCGCTCAAATGGCTGGTCGGTCCGGCTCAGATGGCCTCACCTATGTTGCCTTCACAGCGACCCCAAAGCCAAAGACGCTCGAACTATTTGGCCGTAAGGATGCTGCTGCTATCCCGCAGGCGTTCCACGTCTACTCCATGCGCCAAGCCATCGAAGAAGGCTTCATTCTTGATGTTTTGCAGAACTATATCACCTACAAGCTAGCCTATCGTTTGGCCAACAATGGTGAAGAATGGGACGAACGTGAGGTCGAGCGCAACGAAGCTCTAAAGGGTATTAATCAATGGGTTAGGCTGCACCCCTATAACATTGCTCAAAAGGTTCAGGTAGTCGTCGAGCATTTCCGCGAGAATGTGCAACCGCTTTTAAACGGCAAAGCAAAGGCTATGGTCATTGTCGGGAGCAGGAAAGAGGCTGTCCGCTGGCAAAAGGCCATTCGAGGCTATATCGAACGCCAGAACTATGCCCTCGGATGTCTCGTAGCGTTTTCTGGTGAAATCGCCGACAAGGAATCTTACCCTGATCCGGTGACAGAAGTCAGCAAGGCGTTAAATCCGGGTCTGAACGGGCGAGATATTCGCGACGCCTTTGCGGGTACAGACTACCACCTTCTATTGGTTGCGAACAAATTCCAAACCGGATTTGATCAACCACTGCTATGCGGCATGTATGTAGATAAGCGATTGGGCGGCATTCAAGCCGTACAGACGCTGTCACGACTCAATCGAGCCTATCCGGGTAAGGATACCACCTACATTTTAGATTTCGTCAACGATCCTGCTGAGGTGTTAAAGGCTTTCAAGACTTATTTTGAAACCGCCGAGCTTGAAGCTACAACTGACCCGCATTTGGTCTATGATTTGCGGGCGAAACTGGATTCCAGTGGGCACTACGACGATTTCGAAGTTGACCGGATCGCAAAAGTTGAAATGGACCCTCACGGGACGCAGGCGCAGTTGAACGCAGCCATCGCTCCAGTGGCAGATCGTTTGCTCAAGCGCTTCTCATCTGCCAAAGCCACTAGAAAAGCTGCCGAAGAAAGTGAGGATTCTAAAGTCGCTCAAGATGCCAAAGACGAAATGGACGGGCTGGTTCTATTCAAAAGTGACATGCAAACCTTCGTGCGGCTTTATGCATTTCTGTCCCAAATTTTCGACTATGGGAACACTGACATCGAAAAGCGCTTCCTCTTCTACAAGCGCTTGATCCCGCTTCTTGAATTTGGCCGTGAACGCGACACAGTTGATCTCTCGAAGGTCATACTAACGCATCATAATCTTCGGAACACTGGGAAGCAGCCTCTGAACCTCCATATAGGGCAGGCTGACAAGCTGAAGCCGTTAGATGCGGTCGGCACAGGTTCTGTGCAGGACCGAGAAAAGGCCCTGCTCAATGAAATAATCGAGAAGGTCAACGGTCTTTTCGAAGGCGAACTGACCGACAACGACCAACTGGTCTATGTAAACGGCCTTGTCTTGAAGATGGTTGAAAACGAAACTCTAATCCAGCAGGCAGCGAATAACTCAAAGGAGCAATTTGCCAATTCACCTGATCTAAAGAGCGCACTTGTAAACGCAATTATGGATGCTCTAGATGCCCACAGCACCATGAGTTCGCAGGCATTGAATTCAGAGCGAATTCGCGAGGGCCTCAAAGATACTCTATTGGGTCCCGCTGGCCTTTATGAAGCTCTTCGGGCCAAGTCAGCGGCTTAGGAGTAGGAAGGAGCAATTGAGCCCACTCTGCAGGTTCCGCGGCTTATTTGTTTCTGGGCAATTTTGTTTGCGACATTGTTGTTCTCTGGTCACATCACTCTGCCGCGAGAGCGACTGCCGCATTTACATGAATGCAAATGTTCCGGCCTTCGTCTACTCCCCCTTTATGATTGATTCCGACAACGTCGCCGTCAGCGTCAATTAGTGGTCCTCCCGACATCCCGTTTGCGATAACTTGACTAACTTCAATCTGCTCTATGCCTTTAAAGACGGGGAGGGAGTGCACAGTTCCTGAACGTAAGTTGAGCTTGTGACCGTGCGCGAAGTCAGGATATCCGAGGGCTGTTGTGGGAGCCAGCGCCGCTATACCCGTTTTGCTCAATTCCAGCTCAAGAAAATTGCTCTCTGGAATTGAGTGGATCAATATCGCGATATCTCGGTAATCACATTTTTTGCCTACTGATACTTTGAATGTGCTGGCCGGCCTCAAAGGATGATACACAACAGGGTCGATGGCATCCTCCATACAATGGGCCGCAGTTATCAGGCCAATACCGCGTAGAAAAAAAGCTGTCCCTTGTTCGCCGTTGTTTCCGTCGTGCTCTAAAACCCAAACTGCTCGTTCTTGAACCTCTATTTTTGTTGGTGAAACTTCAATTTGCTCAGCGGGGAACAAAGCGTTGAAGCGAAGTGCAAGTTGCCGAAACACAGGATCGGTTTGGCCTTTTATGTGGCGTAACCAGACAAGTTTACCGCGGATATGGCTAGCAAGGCTGGCCTTCCCGCCGTATTTTGCAGCATATGTTGCTTGTGAAATTGCGAGCCCTTGCTTGCGTATAGTATAAAGAACTGCGCGCAAGTTTCGGACAAACCGCCTATCCACGTTTAGTTCCTCGTTGATTTTGATCCCAGTTACAGTGCGCCTCGTATTTCTGTCGGCATAGTGTAGCTTCTCAGGGTTGATCTGAAAGCCATTGTTTTCAATGACTTCCCTCAGTTTTTTGGATAACAACTCTAAAGAAAAATTGCCAGCAGGTGGCAATGCTGCCTCAAATACTCCGGATAATGGTCGGTATCCGGAGAAGCTGATATCGTCCGCATATCTTGTGAAGATGCAGCGCGCATCTTTGGCAAACTCTAAGAGCGCTTTGTCCATTCTAAAGCAGATTAAGTTGGAGATGACCGGGCTGCTAGGCGCACCTTGTGGAAGCTTGTTATCATTGCATGAAATTCTTGCAATAATTTCTGATACTCGCCTGTCTATGCCAAGCGAAATCAATAGGCCAACCACGCGCTTTTCCGTGATGGAGGGGAAAAAGTCCTGTAGGTCAATATTGAGGAGATACTTATTCTTTAGGTGCGATTGAGCATTTGTTTTGACGGATTTGCCTGTCACAAAGCCATGAACCGGATGCCTGATCGAATAGATTAAGTTTAGAGAAGCGGCGATCTTTCGCTGCAGACCTTTTAGCCGTTCATCGGGAGCGCTAATCAGGCGAACTTTCCCACTGCGCTTCACAAGCCTTAGGTCGTGATACATTCGGTGCCGAAACCACCAAATTTTCTTCAATTCATCAGCCGAAATTCCCAAGTGGGTTAGCAGGGTTGATTCATCTGTGAACTCGGAGGGTATCTTTACTCGTGCACCCGGCCCAAACATCATTACAGGACTTCGCACAGGGTCTCCCTTCCAATCAAGCAATGGCGAATTGGTGCCAAATGCAGGAACGATCTGCTTCAGACATTTACTCTTACGCCGCAGTTACAACAGCGCGAATGCGAACGGAGACCCTGAAAGCCTTTGGTAGCACTTGATTATGATAAAAACCAGAGGGGCTTGCGAACAAACAGCAGATTTTCCGTTGCATTTGGTTTGGATGACTAGATTGGTCTGAGAACAGTGATTGATCGACAAGGTGTGCATTGACCCCTTTCCTTATCAATCGGTGTGTTTCGTTCGTAATTATACATCCTCCATTCGGGGCAAAAGGGGGCGGGTCCCAAATACACCGAAGGTGGTCTGCATGCGACGGCTATAGTGCTTCTGGAAGCAGCCGCAAAATCAAACAACCATCATGTGTTCAACCGCGGTTCGAATGGCTGTGCAGAAGGCGTCTAGTCGTTCGGGGTCTTTTGCCAGCTTTCGCCGCAATACGCGCGGGAGTTCAATTTGTATTCCTTCTCCAGATGAAGTTCGATTGCAGATGTTTGCCTTTTCGACTCCGGGGAGTGCCTCATTCACTTCTGCGACAAATCCGCTATCGCAAAGTGCGGCTCTGATCTCTTCTCTCAGTTTGATTGCTCGACCGCCAAGCCAAATGCCTTCGTCGCCATTATCTTCCCGGCCATGAATTGCAATTGCAACTTTGGATTTCAGCACAATAGAAAGGGCTTCGGGTTCGTCAAACCTGCTAGAAGTGATGTGAAAGTCGCCGTGAGGCCCATTTTTGAGAGTCTCAAACGCATAAAAAGAAAAATGGACGCCCGCCAAAGTTTCTGCGATCTGTGACGTGTGTGGCTCAATCCAACCACCGTGGGGCGCTAGGACTACAACTGGTGAACCGCGATCTTCAATCCGAATATGGTAGTCCACTCCCAGTTTATGAGCGGCGGCCAGTTCTTCAAAACATTTGTAACGGTCAGGCATCGAAAGTCCTTAAAACGAAAGTGTTCTAATCAATAGACATCAGTTCATGGGCTTTGGCTTGTTGAGATATTAGATCACGATTATGGAAATAGATCACGGACACGTGCAAAGACTACACCTGTCTCCGCTGCCCTTCGCACCTTTGTTTCCAGCGCTTTGTCCAGGGGTATCTCGCGGTCCAGTATTTCGTATAAATCTAGGCTATCCATACAAACAACGCGTTTCCCTCTACCGAATGCAGAAAGACCGTCCTGAGAAAAGCCGCTATAGCTTACGAAGAGTCCACGGGTCCACGCAGCTTTTTGCTCAATTTTTCCATGAAAAGTATGCAGTTCAGCTGCTCCAATCGGCTGCGCCTGCCATTTGGCCTCAAGTAAGTAGATTTCTGTGCCAAGTAGAAAGCTACCGTCGATCTGTTCGCCCTTAACTCGGAAAGGGTCCTTTGCTTCCAAGCTGAATGTGTCAAAAAGCCCTTTAAGGAAACTTTCGAAAGCATAACCCCGCGGTTGCGGCGGAAGCGATGTCAGGTCCTTTAGTTGTGACTTAAATTTAGAAAACTGTTCTTTACTGATCTTCTTGTTGTGCTTCCTGTCGGTCGTTGCCTCCGGCTTAGAAAGGTCTGAGACACGGCCAATCAAAACTTGGAAGCGACTCTCAGAGTCAGCAACTGGGTCCTTTTGGCCACTTCGAAGGAGATACTCTAAACGGTGTTCCCAAAGAGCTGTGAGTGTAACTCTCGCGACGGAATCTTCGCAAGATTGCAGGAAATAGCGTAGTCGTTTCGCCTTTGATCCCCCGTTAGATGAGTACTTCGGGTCATTGATGTCCACTTTCAATTCCGAAGCAAAGAACTCCGCAAAGCTGTTATCTGAAAAAGCCAGCACAAAGCCGGGACCTCGGACAAAGCTGACGAGGTCATCCAAAATGCGAAAATCTATTGACCGTAACGATGAAATAAAATGCCCCTAGCCTATGATACTGTGTGCAACCGGTTGAATCGCTTGTTCGAAGGTGATTGTCCCCTCATTGGCAATTGATTCTGCATTGTACCACATGCTTCATCTGTTTGAAGTGCGTCTTAGCCTCCCCAACAAGCCTAGTTTGCCTTGGTTTTAGGTTTCGAATGCAAGTTGCTGGAAGAGACCCCAAAATAGCGATGAGGATTGGGCATGCAAAATCGCTGTAAAATCAAAGCCGTCTGTGCTCTTAAATGTCCTTTCGCACGGGTATCGGCGAAGATGTTAGTTCGAATGTTCTGATCGCTAATGATTTGAGAGCATTAGGCAAACGACAAAGTTCACTTTGTGTCTGGCATCCAAATTCGACGGCCACGGCCTGCATTGGTCCAATCGCGGCGGCGTGTCCAACCAAGTGACTGAAGGGCAATGCCAATGTCGCCTGCGCTGGGATGGCGTTTGAACCGCCCTTTAAGTCGCGGCCGTAATTCTTGAATGGTCCATGGGCGGAACCGAACAAGAGGTGGAAGGCTCTGCATTAAGCTGCTGATTTGTTGCTCAAGTGGGGGCCTTTGATCCACGTCGTTGTCGACTTCACTTGCCTTGAGCGCGGAGCTTGCGTGCTCTTTGGCCTGCAACTCTTCAACGATAGCCAGCAATTTTTCTTTGTAAGCTTTCATCTGCTCGAGGTCCTGTGGTTGCTAGGTTGACCCTTTAAATTCAAAACATCGTGGCTTATCTGGCCTTATGGTAATTGAATACCGTATTCTTCTGGCGGTTGAGCAACCTTTCTCTGGTGGCAGGGTGTCGATTTGCGCGCAGTTGCGCACTTTGAAGGGGTGGTGGAAAAACTTTTCTATTTTCCATTTTATCCCCTTCAAGATGTAACTTAGGTTTCGGATACTTTTCAAAACTGTGGCCAGAAGTGCGCACTTGCGCGCTTTACCGCCCACCTAGCCCGATATGGGGCTACCCACCCCCTTGAGGCTTCAGATCGATCCCCTGATAATTACGACGGCCATTATCTTGCGTGATCGATCTCTCATTCAATCGGCGCGTTAAAGTATTCTGTGACATAGCTTTGTGCCCCCCTTCTTCAGCCCACAATTTGTAGCACCGATAAACTTTTTGCCGACTGACAGATAAACCGGGGCCAACATCGCAACACTCGCCCAACCATTGACCGAGGAGATCTTCCGCCTCCATGAACTCCGCTGAAGCTTTTTCTACCGACTGGGGAACAAATAGCCCGTTAGCTAGGTAGTCCTTCAATCCTTCAAGCATCCAGTTTAGGACACCACTACCTTCAGCTTTCAAGTGATTAAGCAGGCGTGGGTTTTGTTGCGCTGTTGGAATCTGCGTGTTGAAGCCGATCAAAAGTAGCCGCCGCCGCATTGCAGCACTCACATCGCGAATGTCAGGTAGATGGTTACCCACCATGACCAACGAGTGTGATGGTTTAAAGTTAATCGTATCTACGTACAGGCCACGTGCACAGATTGTATCTCCCCCCGTAAGCAGCTTGACCCGCTGTTCATCAATCATTGCACCTAGAGGAATTTCGCTAGTGTGAGAAAGTCGCTTACCACGGAATGCCACAAGCTCTGGGGTCGCCCCACTTGAAGTAAGAGACTGCTTTAGAAACGAATTAATGTCGAAACTATGGGCATATTCCCCCATAACAAAGTGCATCAATTCAATAAACGTGCTTTTCCCGTTCGCTCCCGAGCCGTAGAAAAAGAATAAGCGCTGTTCGTGTACTTCCCCCAGCAGAAACAGGCCCGCAATTTGACGCAAGAACCGTTGCACAGTGCTGTCGGGCTGCACATCCCCCAAGAATTTTAGAAAATTTGGTGCATTTGCATTTGGATCAAAATCAACACCTGCACGTTTGGTAACCAAGATACTTGGGCAGACTTTTTCCAGTAAACCTGTTTTCAGATTAACCACACCATTGCCCGCACCAAACAAGTAAGGGTCTTTATCTAACTCTGAAATCGAAGCAGACATCGACTGATGGGACCACCCCAGATTGACCATTTCCCGGAGACGACAACCCATGCTCGACTTGTTTGCGTGCTGGTTAAGCGCTTTTGCTTCGTCGTTTTTCCCTGCTGCCGCCAACATCGCAGCGCGACTACGAAATGTGCTCACAACCTCTTGGGCAGCTTGTGATACCACGTTTGGCCCGGCAATGGTCCAACCCCATGGCTCAAATTTAAATGTTTCATTGGTTTCATGGGCGTGAATTAACTTGTTTGTGAAAAGAGCCGCGAACTCCTGCCCATTGCGAATGTCACCTGTAGAGTTCGGGTCGACTACAGGGAGAGGCGGTCCCGACGTTGGAGGGGGGACTACTGATGCTCCAGCATTATTAGCTAAATTCGATGTCTGTTGCGCAGGAGTCGAAGTGTTTGAACTGACTATAGCTAAGGGCGGCCGTTGCCAGCCACTTTGACCTGCCTTGTGAAACAGGGTGGCAATCGTGATTGAACCAGTAGGCTGTAAGCGTGCCCACTCATTGTCAAACGCCGTCTGGTTATACTTGGAGCAAGTGGGATTTTGTGCGTCTCCGCCGGCTGACCAATCCCGCGCAAGGTCCTCAGCAATCGTCCAATTCGTTGAGTTTAGTGAGCAAAGAATGCTACGCCATTCAGGGTAAGGCAAGTAAGGGCTGACATGCGATAGGGCCGCCTGAACACGCCCAATCTCCGCTGGCGTCTCCGGAAGAGGGGGATGGATCGCGCCAATTGCCGCTAGCAACGGGCTTTGACGTGGCACCTTCATGTTCGGCACAACAGGCGGGGGTGGCGGAGGAGGATGGGCCGAGTTCACCACTGGATCGATATTGACCCACGCTTGAGCTCCAGACAAGCAATTGCCAGTAATGGTCACGAAGCGATCACGGCAGTATGCTTCAAACGGGGTCATCATGTTCTTGAAGCCGTGGGTCGACCCAATTGCACGAAGCCCGTTACCGCTAGGGCTGACCTCGAGGTACACGCCCATTTGCTGAACCAGTAGAATAGCGTTTTGAACCACTGGATCGACAGCTTGGATAGCTCCGTTATTGATACAACCGTCAAAATCTAATGCTCCGACTCCGTCTCCATCAATTAATGCAAAACCAAGCCCAGCCCATTTCGTGGGGTTGGACAGATAGGTTGCTAAGGCGACATTAAATGAAGCAAGGTTCTTGAGGTCCGCAAGACCTCCAAGTACGCCTTTGCGAGGCTTGCCGGTAACATAGAATGGAACTTTACGTGGTTTCCCGTTTGACTGTGGGACCGCCTTCCAAAGTAGCCAACGTGGAAGTGAGAGAAGCCCTTGAGGCAGCACATTCGAAAGAGTCGCGGGGCTAGACTGGATTTGAGGGTAGCTGGTCATTGTGCTACCTCCAGACGGCCTTTCAGCCAGCTATCCACTTCGGCTTCATTCCAAACAGATGTGCGCTCCGACAGCTTGTATGCGGAAGGAAAATCGCCGCGTTTGACTAGACGATAGATGGTAGCGCGACTTACCCCCGTTTTTGCTAAGACAGTCGGTAGGCGCAGGACCCGGAAGAACGGGTCGCGATTGATATTCATGAGGGATCTCCTTTCAAAGAGAGACCCTAAGAAACCAAAAAACACCCCATGATTTTAGTGTACATAAATACCCGATTTTGAATTCAATGCAGCGCTAAAAATTCACCCCCACCAATTCTTCGGAAGGTTCCACACCTTGTATTTTTTACGCCATCGGTAAAAGTTACTATCATAGTCTTTCCGGTTACCACGGAACTTATTGATGATAACTTTGAGCGCCATACCCCCTCGAAACAGCCTCTCAGCTTCCATGGCTTCCAAATGAGTTTCCTTGAATCCCCGTGTCCTTGGTTTTCCGGGAGATGCAAAAGCTTCGGAAGCCCGCGCTCCCCTTTGGATTTTCTCTAAGGCCTTAAGCCAAAACTCCACAAAATTGGGGTCACGATTACTTTCGAAAAGCGTCGCTTGAGTCACTGGGGCTTCCAGCCAAGCCTTTAAATGGTAGAGCGAACTGGGCTGCCTTTTCCGAACTCGCTTCATATCTTTGTCAAAAGTAGTTACGCGATCGCCGATCGAAGGCCCCACAAAATATCTCGGGTCGGCTTTCATGTATTTCTTGATCGCGTCAAGTATTGGCTCTACCCCAATAGGCGCAATGGCTATCCCTTTCCCAAAATCGATGAAGACCAATAACGCCGGCACGCGGCAAGGCAAATTTAGAGATTTACGTGGAATTTTCATTTTCTTACTCGTGCATGCAGAAGCTGGCCCAAGCGGCCATCATGCTTCTTCGTTGCTCGAGTAAGTCGGTGCGGTGATATGCAGCCTCAGCTTGATTTGCGATGGTATGCGCTAATGCGCGTTCGGCAAGGTCCCTCGCGTAGCCATTTTCGGACGCCCAATCGCGAAAAGAAGAGCGGAAGCCATGTGCAGTCGCTGTCCGTCCGGGCTCTGAACTGGCCACATTTTTGCCCCGCAAAAACACCGACATCGCCATGTCGCTCAATGCACCCCCGCGAGGCGCTGGAAACACCAGCCCATCACTTCCGAATAAAGCGGATTGTCGTTCTAGTATGGCGACAACTTGGTCAGAAAGCGGAACACGGTGAAGTGCTTTGGCCTTCATGCGCGTTGCGGGGATTGTCCAAACCTTTGCCTCTAGGTCTACTTCAGACCAATGCATGAAACGCGCTTCGCCAGACCTCGCAGCGGTTAGGATTACAAACTTCAGCAAAGCTCGGGTGGGGTTGTTCGGGCCTACGTCAAAAACCTCTTTGAAAAATTTAGGAACATCTCGCCACTCCATTGCAGGTTGATGGGTAACTCGCTCTCGCTTCGTCGGCTGAGACGGGAGAATTTGATCCACCACATCGACAGGATTTCCTGCGACGAGCTCATGAGCCCAGCACCATTTCATGACCGTGTGGCATCTCTGCTTAATGCGTGACGCGGTTTCAGCTTTTTCAAGCCAAATTGGCCGAAGCGCTTTGGCAAAGTCAGCAGGCTTAAGACTTGAAACCTTCATGTCACCCAATGTGGGAAAGATGTAGGTTTCTAGGGTGTTGATCCATTGCTGTTGGTGTTTCGAGTTGCGCCAGCTTTCCTTCTGATCAGCATAGACGCGCAGGGCGGCTTGCTTGAAGGTCAACATGGCATCAACAGATAATTGGTCCGCCTTCGCGCGTCGTGCCTCGTCAATGGGGTCCTTCCCCTCGGCTAGCAGACGCCGCGAAAGTTGAGCCTTCGCCCGAGCGTCTACAATCGACACATCTGGGTAAGATCCCAACCCTTGATCCCGCCGCTGGCCGACAAATTCTCCGCGAGAGTTTTTTACGCGATGGACCGGGGAGACAAAGCGGAATGTCCATTTCCCGCGCCCACGCTCTGAACCTGCTTCGAGCCTTAGGCCAACCGTTAAGGCATCAGTGATCGCTTTGTCGCCGGGGGACAATGCTTTTGCCTTAAGTTCTGTTAGTTTCGTAGCCATCTCAGCCCCACATCCAGCCCCACACGAGCGATGAGCTTTGGTGATACCAAGTGAGACGTCGTAGTCAATGGTTTTTTTATATATATGTATTCCTGAGAGTTTTTTGCGGTGAATAGATGTTATGAGCCTAGATGAGATCAATATTTAGCGGACTCCGTCTCCGCCAGTTTTTTATCGCAATCTAATATCGGTCGGCCATTATTTCCAATGGCGGTTCGCGATCCTTTGTCCTTTTTTCGGTGGCGGCAGATTCAGGTCCAGCGCTTTATTGCCTTGCTTGATCTCGAAACCAAGCCTGCCGGAAACTGTTTCCTGTTCCGATGTGGAAAGTGATGCGAACTTCCGGCAAAGGTCCTGCCAACAGGCTGCGCGATAGGTTGAGGCGGGAATTTCAAAGTGGCCGCCAAAACTTTCGAACCGAACGCGGGGTTTGTGGTTCGCGACGGCCTCCTGATTGGCCTCAAGATAGGGCAAATAATCCGCCCCGATGCATCGGAGGAGCGGGTCGAGGTCGCTCGGTGGGTCTGCCACCCTGTTGTAATTGGCGAGTCCATCTGGTGTCGCGGCCCATAAGCGTGCGATCCAAACCAGAACATTGGGAGCCCGTTCGCGCAGGATCGCGGCCGGGGTGGGGTCATGGGAAAAGTGCCGAAACATGGAGCCGAATAGTCCGAAATCAGCTTCGCAAGGCCGATCACCAAACAGGTAGGGCCGTGCAGCGAAGATCGGTTCCAGCATATCTAGTAAAGACAGATAATGGCGTTCTGACGCAGGACCGTTTTCACGCGTCACGCCATCAGCCTTCAAGTACTCCCGCTTTTGGCGTTGCGTGATCCAAAAGCTTCGCAACCATAAGGGCGCGGGCATGTCACGTAGCAGGGTTCGCGCGATCTGACGGCCCATTAGCCGCGCGTCCTCCTCAAACGCCCAGCGATAATAGAGTGCCGGGCGCCAGAGCCATTCATCAAAGGCATCTTCGAGCAAGAGGCTCAAGAAGGTCCCGGTGGCAGTGGTCGGGCTCAACCGCGGCTCAGCCCCTTGACCCTCGAAATGGGCGATGATCGCTGTGGTATCGGTGAGCCAAGCCCCCTGCGGAGACAGGAGTTGCGGCATTTGCGCCACCCCGGTCTCTCGCGCGCATCTCTGGAAGTCGGCCGTGTTCATCTCGACGAACTGGAACGCAATTCCCTTGGCGCGCAAATAGGCCTCTAGCTTGCCGGTGAAGTAGGAGAGTTTTAGCCCGTATAAGGTGTAAGGCTCTGCCGTCATGCCCGTTGATTCAGTCTATTTGAGTGAACGGAGCTGACCATTTGATGAAATGGTAGCAAATGGGTGATCCATGATTTCGCCCTGACGTTTGACCGCAGCATCAGGATCTCCCGCCCCAAGAAAGCCAGCTCGACGAACTTTATGGCATAAATAGTGTCATTAGGTCAATGCTGGCTGGAGCTAGGATGTTAAGAGGCTGTCCCTGTACTGTCGCCATTAGGTTCAAGCCTTCGTCCACACTGAGAAGCTATGCAGTTAAACCTGAATGAACCGTACTTCTACCTTTTTCGGCTGCACAACCCTTTGATTGCTAGGCATTAAGCGGCAAACGTCAGCGGCTTTGCACGTGCGATGCGCTCTGCTTCTTTGGGTGAGTGGGTGGCTTCCCACAGATCCATGCGCCTCTGGGTATTAAGCCAAAAGTCGGCACTATTGCCGAACACGCGGGCCAAGATTAGTGCGGTCGGTGCGGTCACGGTGCGTCGGCCGTTGCACAGTTCATTAACATGCTTGCGTTGAACGCCCATGGCTTCGGCCAATGCGCCTTGGGTTAGACCTAGTGGGGCCATGAATTCTTCGACAAGAATTTCGCCAACACTGGCCGGGCGACGTTTGGAAGAGATCATTGTGGTGTCCTCATAATCAAAGCATCATGGGTCAAGAGACCTGTTCACCCCTAATTTCGCCCAGCCCAATTAGCAGGATCGGCTCCGACCCCGGCAATTCCACGCGTAATTCTAGCTTGCCTCCGGCTGCCTCCACAAACCGCCGCAAGGTTGAAAGATAAAGGTCTGTTTGTCGCTCGATCTTTAAAACCGACGGCTGCTTGACGCCCAAGCTTTGGGCGATCTGCTCTTGGCTGTGACGGGTCAACTGCCGCAGCGCCTTGAGGCCTTCGATTTCGCGAACGGTCGCAGCGACACTTGTTTCAATCGCATGTCGGCGTGGCGCAGGCAAAGTTGCCATCACATCGTCCAAAGTCCGCCCACCAGTTCCTGACTTTTTAGCTACTACCATTTCAGTCTCCTTTAAGTGAGCGAAGATGCGACGCATAAAGTGCATCTGCTTTGTCCATCAGAGCTTTGTAAAACCGCTTTTGCGAAACGCCACTCTTGTCCCCCGCAACGAGAACAATTGCTTGACGTTCCGTCTCGAAAGCAAAGGCGACGCGCCATACACCATTATCGGCCGAAAAGCGCAGCTCTTTCATGTTCTTGAACTTGGAGCCCGACAATGTATCCGCATGTGGTCTGCCCAAAGCTGGGCCATAGATTTTCAGGACGCCAGCTGCCGCAAGCAGCCCATCCTGCACCGCTTCAGGAAGCTGATCGAATTCAGGATCGAACTCGACGTGAAGAATGACAGTCTAAGTAATTGGTAAAATATAGCCTAAGGGCTATTATCTGTCCATAGCCCGCAGACTGCATTCCCGCTGAACCGAGCCATTATCCACACCTAGGCGATAGCTTGGCCGTCTCGCAAAGCCACAGTGAAGTCAATTCGGACTGCACCCTACAAAGCTAACCCCACCCACCGGAACCCCCACCAGCCTCACGCGTTTGACTGGTTCTCCCACATTAAATTGGAACCCGTCATGCAAGAAGAGAATATCAATAAAATCGTCGAACAAACCGATGCGATCCTGATCTCCAGTTCTAAGGTTGAAGGCGTCGGTGTCTACAGGCCTTCAGGCGACCGGATTGGCACGATCAAGCACATCATGATCAATAAGCGCACGGGCCAAGTGGCGTATGCGGTTATGAATTTTGGTGGGTTCATGGGGCTGGGCGAGGAGGGGTATCCGATTGCTTGGGGCCTTTTGACCTTCCGAGAATTGCCCGATGGCTATGTCGTCAACCTAACAGATGAAGAACTGGCCAATGGGCCAGATCGCTCCTTTGATTTGACGGGCACCGCGGATCAAAAATGGACCGACGGCGCGGTCAGCATTTAGGAGGCGATTATGATTGAAGACCCTCCCATCATGAAAACTGGCGACGAAGCGCGCCAAGGCGTCCGCGTCAAAGGGATGACCACGGTTCTGGCTGTGTCCTTGGCTGCGGCCATCGTGCTGATCTCCATTATCGCTATGACTTCGGCGAGCAGATAGCGCCTGATCGCCACCTAGTTTTTCCTCCCAAACCTCCTGCCACCCCCGCGTGGCAGGAGGTTGCGCTTGTTAAAGCCAGCGCTTGCTGATAACCTCCGAGTTAGATGGTGCCTCAGGAGACTGGGGTGAAAAGGGAATGCTGTGCGAGGGTTAGCCCTCAAAACAGCAGCCGTGCCTGCGACCGTAAGCGGATAGCCGCGTTTCTCTTGGCCGATGCCAAGATGTGCCACTGGGCCCCTAATGGGTTCGGGAAGGCCGAAACAAAGCCGTGACCCGTAAGTCGGGAGACCTGCCATCGCCGTCGTTCGTCCGTCCTGCCAGGGTCAGCGGGGAGGCCGGAGTTTACCTCCGATGCAACGACTGCAGGACGTGGGGCGCGTGGTGCGTACCCGCCACTCTTGCATGCAAGGAGGATTGGCCGTGCATCAGCGGCCAACTAGAATCTATGACACGCAGACTTTGCCGATTGGCAAAAATCCTAATTGTGCCCGCAAGCGTGGCACTCATTCCCTTTGTTTTTGTAGCTTCAGCTGTTGCTCAAAGCCCGGCCACCGGCCCAAAAGCGACGACAGCTGAAACCATCATTGTCATCGCAACGCGGACACCAACGCGCGCCTCGCGGGTTGGTTCGTCGGTCACCGTCATCGACGCACCAGCGATAAGCCGTGCCCAATCCATTCCGGTGATTGACCTGTTGCGCGATGTTCCTGGCGTTGCTTTCAGCCGCACGGGCGGGGTGGGTAGCTTGACCACAGTTCGTATCCGCGGCGCAGAAAGCGATCAGACCGTGCTGCTGATCGACGGCGTTAAGCTAAATGATCCATCCAGCCCTGGCGGTGGGTTCAACTTCGCCAATTTGTTGGTTGGCAATCTCGAACGGATCGAAGTCTTGCGCGGGCCGCAATCGACCCTGTATGGCAGCCAAGCCATGGGCGGGGTGGTGCAAATCATTACCCGCTCAGGTGACGTACCCTTTGGGGCCTCTGTCAGCCTTGAAGGTGGTGACTTGAATACTCAGCGGGCGCAGGGTTCCGTGCGCGGCCTAGTGGGCGACCTTTCGTATGTCCTTGCCGCAGGTCAGTTTGAAACCGATGGCGTAAGTTCGGCAGCTTCTGGCAAAGAGCGCGACGGCTTTAAGAACACGCTTGCGCAAAGCCGGGTCGACTATGCTTTGAATGATCAATTGAGCCTTGAGGCGCGTGTCTTTTGGTCGAAAAGCGATGTCGGTATTGATGGCTTTCCCGCGCCGACCTTTGCCTTAGCAGATACCCCTGAGCGCTCAAAGACGGAAGAATTAATCGCTTATGCTGGCGCTAATCTGACGTTGCTGGACGGGCGGTCGCGCACGCGCTTTGGCTTCAGTGAGACCCAGACGGACCGGATCAATCTCAATCCCACCCTTGCCGTCCAAAACACCTTCATCGGCAATGGCACCAATCGGCGGGCAGAGTTTCAGACAAGCTTGGACGTGACCCCAATGTTCCAACTCGTTGGCGGGGGGGAGTTTGAGCAATCAAAGCTGCGCACGGCCAGTCCGTCGGTTTCCAATACGAGTCCAGCCCCCTTGCGGGCCGAGAGCGAGCTAAGTGCGCTTTATCTGCAAGGCCAAGCTTCGCCCACCTCTTGGCTGACGGCGACTTTGGGTGTTCGCTGGACCGATCATGATAGCTTTGGCGAAGCCTTGAACACGCGAGCGACCGTGGCGGCCTCTCTCAATGACGGCAACACGATCCTTCGCGCAGCCCTGGCCGATGGCTTTAAATCCCCGACGCCGTTCCAGCTCTTCTCCAGCTTCGGGAACGCAAAACTGCAACCCGAAGAGGCAAGCTCTGCTGAAATCGGTTTGGAGCAGGCTTGGTTTTCGCGCCGCTTAATTGGGTCGTTCACCTATTTCCAGCGCGACACCATCAATCAAATCGATTTCGTCTCCTGCTTTGGCAATTCGGCGGCCATTTGCGTCGGTCGTCCGAGTGGGACTTATGATAACGTTGCCCGCACCAAGGCCGATGGCACTGAATTCACGCTGGAGGCAAAGCCCACACGCCAGCTAAGCCTGTCAGCTGGCTTCGCGACGTTAGACGCGCGCAACAAAGTGCGCGGCTCTGCCAATTTCAACCGCCTTTTGCCGCGCCGGGCCAAGGAGACGGGCTCAGCTACCATCGGCTATCTGTTTGACTTTGGGCTTGATGTCTCTGCCACCTACTCCCGTGTTGGCGACAGCTTTAACAACGCTGGCAATTCGGTTGTGATCAAGGGCTATGATCTGGTGACCTTACGCGCAAGCCAGAAAATCAATACCCATTGGACGGTCTTTGCTCGTGTCGAAAATGCAGGCGATGAGGTTTATGAGACGATCACCGGCTATGGCTCGCCCCGGCAGCAAACATTGGTGGGGCTCCGTGCGAGCTTCTAAGCTTGTCCTTTGTGTGTGCTTAATGGCGGTGGCGGGGTGTTCCTCGCCGCCGCCTCAAGGACCTGTGGGTGCCAACGAACAGGGCCGAGCCCCATTGCGCGTTGTCTCTCTTGATTTTTGTGCCGACCAATTTGTGATCAAGTTGGCGGACAGGGGGCACATCGTTGCGGTTTCACCCGATGCCACGGCCGACTTTTCCTTCATGCGCGCAGAGGCGAAGGGCTTGAACCAAGTTCGGCCCGATGCGGAAACGATTCTGGCCCTTAAGCCCGACGTTGTTGTTCGTTCCTATGGTGGGGGCCCGCAAATGGTTCCGTTTCTGGAGCGGGCGGGTATCAAGGTCCACCAAATTGGCTGGGGTGAGGATTTCGCCGCCGTACGCACGAATGTGCGCGCCGCTGCAGAAGCTTTAGGTCAGCCAGCGCGCGGCGAGGCCTTGGTGGCCGATTTTGATCGCAGGCTCGCGAACCTAAAGCCGGCACCGCAGGTCTCTGCGCTTTATGTGACACCCGGCGGAGTGACGACAGGGCCGGGCTCGCTGGTTGATCGCATGATGAACCAAGCGGGGCTCGTCAATTTCCAGACGCAAAAGGGCTGGAACCCGCTGCCCCTAGAACGCTTATCGACCGAGCGCCCGGCCATGGTGGTGACGGCATTCTTTACAGCGCAGAGCCCGCACCAAGATTATTGGAGCCAAGCGCGCCATCCCTTGGTGCGACAGATGCTGACCGACCTGCCGGTTGCGCGCCTTGAAGGTGGTGCTACGGCCTGTAGCGGCTGGTTTATGGTCGATGCGATGGAGGCGATGGCCGCCACAGGTCGCAACATTTCTGCCGAGACCAGTCCTTCGCTTCAGGACTTGCGGCCATGAAGGTTCAAAACCATACCCCAACTTTAGTCCTAACACTGCTAGCTTTCAGCGCGCTGGCAATAGCGGCTTCCTGCTTGATTGGTGTCACGCCTTTGCCGATGGGGAGGCTTATGGCCGCTTTGGTTGGGCTGGGTGACCCGCAAGCAGAGCTCATCGTCTTGGACATTCGGTTACCGCGGGCCTTGGCGGCCTTTGTGGTTGGGATGGCGCTGGCGGGCTGTGGCGCAGCGCTCCAAGGTCTGTTGCGAAATCCCTTGGCAGAGCCGGGGGTCCTTGGTGTCTCGGCCATGGCGAGCCTTTTTGCCACGATCACGATTTATTGGGGCTTGGTGCAGCTTTCGCCTTGGATGTTGCCCTTGGCGTCCATCGCGGGGGCTTTGCTGGCCACGGGCCTCCTCGCTCTTATCGCACCGCGGGTGCAGTCGGTTGTGACCTTGGTGCTGGTTGGGGTGGGCATTTCAAGCCTCGCTGGGGCCTTTATGTCACTTCTGCTCAATCTTGCACCAAACCCCTTCACCTTGTCAGATATGATGAATTGGATGATGGGCTCGGTCGCCAATCGTTCGCTGGAGGACCTTTTACTTGCATCACCCTTTTTTGTTGCAGGGGCGATAGCAATTGGTCTGGCTGCACCGGGCCTGCGGGCTTTGACACTAGGTGAAGAGGCTGCCAGCGCTGTGGGTCTTGATGTGGGTCGTTCGCGTATCTGGGTCGTGCTTGGCACTGGGCTTTTGACCGGGGCAGCTGTCTCGATAGCGGGCGCGGTTGGCTTTGTGGGCATCATCGCGCCCCACCTAGTACGGCCCTTAGTGGGGCATGACCCCGCCCGCACCCTCGTACCCGCAGCCCTTTTGGGTGGCCTCGTTCTTGTTGTCGCAGACCTGATCGCGAGACTTGCCCCCACAGGCCAAGAACTAAAGCTTGGCGTTGTCGCCGCTCTGATCGGCGCGCCCATCTTCATCTGGATTGCGGTCCGTCGTCGCATGCTGGAGGCGGACCAATGAGCCTCAAGCTTCATGATGCCAGCGTTACGGTGCATGGCGCGCAGCTTCTCCATGCCGTGTCCTTTGAGGTGACATCTGGCAAGCTTATGGGCCTATTGGGGCCCAATGGGGCCGGAAAAACCACCGCCGTCCGGGCGCTTTTAGGCCTCCAGCCCTTGAGTGGTGGGCAAGCCTATTTGGACGGCCAACCTTCCCACAGCCTAACGCCCAAGCAGCGGGCCTTGCGCGTGTCTTACCTCCCCCAAGCGCGCAAGTTAGCGTGGCCAATTGCCGTTCGCGAAGCCGTTGCGCTGGGCCGCTTTGCTTATGGTGGGCCGATGGGGCGACTAGGCCCCGCCGATGCGGCCGCAGTCGAGGATGCTTTGGCGCGCTGTTCCCTCATTGGGTTTGAAGACCGTTCTGTTACCAGCCTGTCGGGCGGGGAGTTGGCGCGCGTCCATTTGGCCCGCGCGCTCGCCAGCCAAGCTCCCGCACTGATTGCTGACGAACCGACCGCGGCGCTAGACCCCGGCCACAGCTTTGACGTGCTCGCGACGCTGCAATCCCAAGCCCGCGACGGGCAGGCGGTCTTGGTTGTTCTGCATGATTTGGCCCTTGCCGCGCGATTCTGTGACGAGATCATCCTGCTGAACCAGGGCAGGCTTGTAATCCAAGCTCCGCCGCGCGAGGCCCTGACCACCTCGACCTTGGCCGATGTGTATGGGGTGAAAGCCTCTTGGGACCAAGACCAACTGAGTCTTTTAGGACGAATCTAACCGCGATCCATCTCCTGTTAGTCAAAGGCTAGGTCGATTTAGAAGTTACGCCCAAGCCGGATGCCGACATTGTCGATGCCTTGGTTCTTAGAGCCACCCAGAATGTGGCCGTGGCTTAGGTGTTCATACACCAGATAGCTTGTCCAAGATTCGCTGTGGCGATAGCCGACGGCAAAGCCCAAGCGGAATAAATCGCGCGAGCCTAAGGCCAATTCCTCCGCATTGAATTTTGCCCGCCGCGCGCTGTCGGCAGGTGCATAGGGGTTTTCCAGCGGATCGCCATTATGGATCACATAGCCCAAATAAGGGTCGATGGTGATGTTCTTGCTGACGGGGAAGGTCCAATCTAGCCCGACGCCGGCGAAACTGGTCTCGCCTTGGGTATTGAGCGAAGCAACGAAACCGGGGCGGGGTGAAAAAGCAAATTTCAGCCAATTTGGGCTGTTCCACAAGACTTCGACTTGCACGTCCGGCCCGTCTTCCTTGCCTGCGTTCTTGGAAACGTTTGTCTCGATATTGTGGGCCATGATTGCCCCGCGCACTTCGCTGATTTGGGCTTGGGCGGGCAGTGCAAACAAGCTTGTGATGCCAAAGGCAAAGCCCGTCGCGATGCGACGGTGTGTCGGGTCAAGATACGCCATACAGAATGTCCCTTATGTTGGCGAAAAATAGAGCGCGAGTCCGCGCTTGGGGTCAAATCAATCTGTTTTGTCTCCGCTCTTCGGCATTCGAATAGATTGCCAGAAACAGCCCTTAGCTTTACGGCTTTCACACTGATTTTGGAGGTTCCCATGGCCGTAGCGAAACTGGAAAAAGACGGGGCAATTGCCACCATCACCATCACCCGTCCCGAAGCAATGAATGCCTTGGGTCAACCCGGCGACGGTGATGTGTTTCAAGCGATTTGCGCCGACATCAATGCCGATCGTTCAATCCGCGCTGCGATTCTGACAGGCGAAGGGCGGGCTTTTTCCGCCGGTGGCGATGTGAAGGCCATGAAAGAACGGACAGGGGCTTTTGGCGGTAGCCCGGCTGAAATTCGCGAAGCTTATCGGGGCAATATCCATAAGATCATCAAGGCGCTCTGGAACTTGGAAGTGCCATTGGTCAGTGCGGTGAATGGCCCCGCTATCGGGCTTGGCTGTGATGTGGCTTGCATGGGCGATATTCGTATCGCCGCCAGCGGAGCCAAGTTCGGCGTGACCTTTTTGAAGCTAGGCCTGATCCCGGGCGATGGCGGCGCTTGGCTGACACCGCGGATTGTGGGCTGGAGCCGCGCGTGCGAGCTTTTATTCACAGGCGATGTGGTCGACGCGCAGACGGCGCGCGAGTTTGGTTTTGTATCTCGCGTGGTCGAGGCCGATGCCTTGATGGCGGAAGCCCGAGCCATGGCCGAAAAAATAGCCATGCAGCCGCCCCATGCGCTTCGGGTCACCAAGGCATTGATGCGCCAAGGCCAAACGGCGACCTTTGACACCATCATGGAATTGTCGGCGGCTTCCCAAGGGCTGATGCACCATACGGCAGACCATGAAGAGGGCGTGGATGCCATTCTTGAAAAGCGTAGCCCCAGCTTTACTGGCCAATGAAGCGCTTAGCTCTCTGTCTGCTTGTGTGTGCTCTCAGCGCATGCGATCCCGGCGACACGGATCAAAACCCGCGTGATCGCATCGGCTCCGAAGGGCCGCTCTCCTGGCGATTGGTTGAGCAAAAGGCAGGGGCTGCAGCGTTTTTGTCGCGGCCGGGGGCAGCGCCTGACTTGGTTCTCTGGTGCGATGATCAACAGCTTATCACGCTGCGCGCGCATGTCTTCCCAGCGCCCGAGGCCCAGCCGACTTTGGTGCTGACGACGAAGGCAGGCCGCATTGCTTTCAAAGAAGTCCGTCGCCAAGGCGGCGTGCGGGATGGAGACCGCAAATTGGTGGAGGGCAAGATTGGTTTGGTCGAAATCGGTGTGGCGGAAACAATTCTTGCAGCCAGCGACTTTACCTTGACGTCGGGTGACGTTGACTATCGCGCTCAGCCGGTGGATCGTAATCAGATACTGCCTGCCTTTGTTGCCGCGTGTCGCAAAGAGGGGCCAAAAGCGCCCTAGAGAGCGCACGAAGTAGGGGAGAAGGCGATGTCACAGGCACCAGTGGTCCACGGGTTTGTTGCGCAAGGGTTTGAGCCTGTTCGAGACGCGTTTGCGCAGAACTTAGCCAGTGGCGAGGAGCTTGGCGCGACCTTCAGCGTTGTCCAAGACGGCGAAACCATCATCGACCTCTATGGCGGGGTGCGCGACGAAGACCGTAGCGAGCCTTTAGGGCCAGACGATCTCTTTAATGTGTGGTCGACCACCAAAGGCATGGCGGCCATCAGTATCGGGATCGCCGTGGAGCGCGGTCTTTTGGACTATCAAGCCCCAGTTGCGACTTATTGGCCAGAATTTGCCGTCAACGGCAAAGAGGCCATCACAGTGGAAACCCTGCTCAGCCATGCCAGCGGCATTCAAGGCGCAGACACCCAAGCCACGACGGAAGAGCTGTTGGATATTCCAGCCTTTGCGGCTCGTTTAGCAAGCCAAGCCCCTTTGTTCCCGCCAGGCTCCGCAAACGCTTATAATGCCGGCGTTTTTGGCCATTGGGTTGACGCTTTGTTGCGCCGTACGGATGGTCGTTCTTTGAAGGATTTCTTCGCTGATGAAGTGGCGACACCGCTGAAGGCCGATGTGTGGATTGGGTTGCCTGAGGATCAACACCACCGCCGCGCGCCGATTGTGGCACCGTGGGCACAGATGTTAGCGACGGCTCCGCCACAAACAGACCCAATCATCAAGTCGGCTATGGGCAGCCCACGGATGAGCCCACTTCAAGCCAATCGGCCGGATTGGATCGCAGCAGGCAATGGCGCGGCAGGCGGCAGTGCGAATGCCCGTGGCATTGCCCGCGTCTATGGCGCTTTAGCGCGCGGTGGTGAGCTCGACGGCGTTCGCATCCTGTCACCTGAAGGCGTGGCGCTCGCAAGTGCGCAGCGGCGCGAAGGCAAGGACAAAGTCTTGGGCGTGTGGGTGCGCTGGGCGGCTGGCTTTATTCTATCCAGCAAAGGGCTTTATGGCCCCAACGATACGAGTTTCGGCCACTCTGGCTGGGGCGGCAGTTTTGGCTTTGCGGACCCCGTTAACAAGCTGGGTGTGTCTTACGCGATGAATTTGATGGCACCCAATCTTGCGGGTGATCCGAGGGGTGGCCGCTTGGTCACGGAAACCTATCGTTGCCTCGGGCTCGGCTGACGCAGCGGGGAGCACCTTTGCCCTTCCATCACGCCTTAAACGACCTATAACCAGAGCTATAGAACCAAGAAAACCAACCAAACTTAAGGGAGAAAACCAGATGATCGGAATCTGCGCACAATTCACCATCCAAGCCGGCAAGAATGCCGAATTTGAAGCCCTACTGACCGAATTCGTCACCACCGTGAAGGCGAAAGAGCCAGGTGCTACCGTTTATCAATTGTGCAAAAGCGCAAAAGCGGAAAACGACTATTTCATGCTGGAGCTTTATGCCGATCAAGCCGCGCTTGATGCACATGGCAAGACCGACCACATGGCTGCCATGGTTGCCAAAATCGGCGGCTTCCTTGCTGCTCCGCCAAAACTGACCCAAGGCCCAGCTGTATTTTAGGAAAACCCGCCATGGATTTAGCATTCACCTCTGAAGATCTTGCGTTTCAAGCCGAAGTCCGCGGCTGGATCGCTGAAAACTACACGCCCGCTTTGCGGGCAAAAATGGCCTTGTCCAAAAACGGCTATCTCGACAAGGAAGGCCAAGTTGAGTGGCAGAAGAAGCTAGCCGCACGTGGCTGGGCGGCACCGGACTGGCCAGTTGAGCACGGCGGGCCGGGCTGGACTTCCAGTCAGCGCTATATCTTCAATATGGAAGTATCGGCCGCTGGTTGCCCGTCACCTTCACCTATGGGCCTTAAAATGGTGGCCCCGGTCATCATGGCCTTTGGCAATGATCAGCAAAAAGCCCAGCACTTGCCCAAGATCCTGACCTCCGACATTTGGTGGTGCCAAGGCTATTCAGAGCCCGGCTCTGGCTCGGACCTCGCCAGCCTGCAGATGAAGGCTGAAAAGACCGTGCGCGATGGGGTTGAGGGCTATGTTCTCAACGGCTCGAAAATCTGGACAACGCAAGCCCAATGGGCAGACTGGATGTTCAATCTTGTTCGCACCAGCCAAGAAGCCAAGAACCAAAACGGCATTAGCTTCATTTTGGTCGACATGACCACGCCGGGCATCAGCGTGCGGGCTCTGCCAACGTTAGACGGCCCAGTAGAGGGTCAGCAGGAAATCAACCAAGTCTTCTATGAAGACGTGTTTGTGCCAGCAGAAAATCTGATCGGCGAAGAAGGCAAAGGCTGGACCTATGCCAAATATCTGCTGGAGTTTGAGCGCGGCAATGCCTATGCACCGGGCTTGAAAAACGCCCTCAAAAAGGTCAAGCGCATCGCCGCTGTCGAACAGTCTGGCGATCGCGTCTTGCTGGAAGATCCTGATTTCGGTCGCAAGATTGCCGAACTGGAAATCCAGATCAACGCCCTTGATGCCACTGAGATGAAAATCTTCTCGGGTCTCTCTTCGGGCAAATCCGTCGGTGCCGCATCCTCGATGCTGAAGTGTAAAGGCAGCGAGATGCAGCAAGCGATCTCCGAGCTTGCACTAGAAGCCGTGGGTGTATCGGGTATTCCGTTTGTCGCCGATAGCTGGGGCATCTTGGATGGGCGCTCGAACGACCCATTCCCCGTGCCAGACTATGCGGTGGCAGTGGCCCCGTCCTATTTCAACTATCGTAAGACCTCGATTTATGCCGGGTCTAACGAAATCCAGCGCAACATCATGGCGAAAATGGTGTTGGGCCTTTAAGGGCAAAAACAGACCCTCAGAGCATCGGTGCTTTTCGAGTGCCGAACTCTGAGGGGTATCTGTACAACACAACCCAAAGTGGTTTATACTTGCGATATGAACCTGTCAGCTATTCCCCCCGAACCCCACATTACCCTTGGCCAAGATGAGGCCAAGAGCCTGTCAACTTGGCGCGCCGCTTTTTCTGAGCGCACGGCCGAACTCATGGCTAAACTGGCGCTCCTAGCCTATGAATCTGATCCAGAAAAATTGTCTCAGTTATTGAAAGCAGGCCAGTTTACGCTCCTCGCTACGTATGACCAAGACGGCAGCCAAGCTTTCCTTGCGCGCGCCGACGACTTTGCGGTGGTTGCCTTTCGAGGCACCGATTCCTATCGCGATTGGAAGACCAATTTGATGAGCGAGACCGTGCTGGTTGAGACGCGCTTGGGGGATGTGGAAATCCATAAGGGGTTTAAGAAAGCCTATGATCGGATCGGCGCTCAAGTGTTGGCTGATGTGAACCGCCTCGTGCCAGATACAAAAGGGCTGTATCTGACGGGGCATAGTCTAGGCGGTGCGATGGCGCAGATTGCCTCGACACAGTTGGAGCGCGATAATCTGGCCGCCTGTTACATGTTTGGCGTACCAAGGGTGGGCGACCTCTCCTTTGACCGGTTAGTTGTCTGTCCACATTATCGGCTAGTCAACGGTTGGGACCTGGTTACCACCATGCCGCCGCCGATATTCACGTCCTACCGCCACGCAGGCGACCCGCGTCTTTTAACCAGTTCTGGCAAGCCAATCATGCGGCGGGACCGCAGTCCATTTGTCAAAATCCTCCATACGATTGTTGGGCTTATCTCGTTCGTCTTTGGCAATCCGCGCCTGCTGGATGACCACCGAATGGAAGCTTATATCGACAGAATTAAAGCCGCCCGCGCCTTAAGAGGGGAGGCGCGGGTCGGCGGGATGTTTGATTAAATTTTGAGTTTGCTTGTCAGCTCGGGTCAGCCGCCCGAAAGCTTACGCATGAACTTGCCTGTTTGACCGCCGCCCTGCTCATAGGCTTCATGACCGGCTGGGTCACAAATCTTGTCCCAATTGTCGCGAACTTCTTCGGCGGTGATGCCGTCATCCTTCAGGCAGATGCCGTCGGTTTCATAGATTTTCGCGACAGCGAACACACCAGCGCCAGCGGACAGAACGGTGCCGGTTGGGGCGTCTTCGCTGACCAGGAACATCACACCAGGGGTGACATATTCTGGCTTCAAAAGGTCCAGCATTTGTGGCGGCATCAGGTTTTCCGTCATGCGGGTTGCAGCAACAGGGCTGATCGCGTTGACCTTGATATTATTCTTCGCGCCTTCGATTTTCAGCGTATTCATGAAGCCATAAAGCGCCAGCTTGGCTGCGCCATAATTGGTCTGACCGAAATTGCCATACATGCCGCTCGACGAGGTGGTGACAACAATGCGGCCATAGTTTTGCGCCTTCATGATTTCCCACATCGCTTTGACGGGCTTGACCGTCCCCATCAGGTGGACATTCATGACAACGTCAAAATCGGCGATTTCCATTTTCGAGAAGCTCTTGTCGCGCAGGATGCCTGCGTTCGCGATCAAGATGTCGATCCGGCCCCATTTTTCCATGACTTGGGCAACCATATTGGCCACGCCAGCATCGTCGGTAACAGAGGCACCGTTAGCGATGGCTTCGCCGCCAAAGGCTTGAATTTCTGCGACAACGGCTTCGGCTGCGGCGGAGTTGCCGCCAGTTCCGTCCATCGCGCCGCCCAAATCATTGACGACAACCTTG